>Ga0209986_10001180_pt1 | contig 25397 bp, 23 predicted proteins | sample BlataG_FD_183168 | JGI IMG/M metagenome (GOLD analysis project Ga0209986, IMG submission 183168) | Deep subsurface microbial communities from Black Sea to uncover new lineages of life (NeLLi) - Black_00105 metaG (SPAdes) (version 2) | ecosystem: Environmental > Aquatic > Marine > Oceanic >... | reverse complement strand
AAAAGCAAGACCTGACCCCATAAGGAAAAAGTAGCCTGTCCTTTTCCCCCCCTTTTTTCCTGTTTTTTCCCGATTTTTTTTGTTTCTTGTGATGATAATTATTATAATAAAATACTCTAAGAACTATTCTAACTGTTGAAACTCCAGGAGATAGAATCATGCGCCAGCCAAAAAAAAATGAAGAAGGTGTAATGTTCGAACTGAAATTTTACTCCGGCTATAAGGGAAAGGAAGTTCCGAAGTCTGTCGTAATCGGCAGCCGCGAATTCATCATAGAAGAGATTATTTCTAGAAAAAGAGTTCTGGACCAGAAATCCGGAAGGAGGTTTGAAGTTTACAAGTGCAAGATGGAAGGAGAGATGGTCGAGATTACAGTATTTGAATCAGGAGAATGGGAAATTTCATTCTCATAAAAGATGTTGTTTTTTATGACGTAGCTATTTATTTTTAAATTAGCTTTGTAATCCTGCATCTTATATTTGTTCCTTGACCTCGTTTGCTCTGTCATATTTCAATTTTTTTTAAAAATACAAAACCTTTTTGCCCTTTTTTTCGTTTATTTAAATGAAATTATGAATCAGTAGGTTAAATAATTTAAGATAAGAACGATGCTAAAGAAGGCCCGCTTAATTCTTATTTTTTCCTTTAGCCTTTTTCTTTTCCCTCAATTCTCCTTAACTTCTTCCCAGGAGATTTTGAAGGTTCCTGAGCTTTCTCATCCGCCCAAGATTGACGGTGTAATTGAAAATCTACTCTGGGAAAAAGAAGCATTAAAGATCGAAGATTTTCTCCAGTATACTCCTAAAGAAAAGGGGACACCCACTGAAAAAACCGTAGCTTACATCGGCTATGATAAGAAAAATCTTTATTTCGCCTTTCGCTGTTATGATTCTGACCCGAAGAAATTAAGAGCGGCCGTAACCAGTCGCGACAACATCATTGATGATGATTGGATCGCCATCTTTATAGATACTTTTAACGAGAAGCGTCGTGCTTTTACATTTTTTATCAATCCTCGAGGTATCCAGATGGATCTGATTCGAGTTGAAGAAGGCGGAAACGATAATATGGACGAGAGTTGGGATACAGTTTTTTATTCAAACGGAAAGATTGATGAAGAAGGCTATGCTGTGGAAGTGGCACTTCCATTCAAGAGCATTCGATTCCCTGATAAGGAAAGTAAGGTCTGGGGAGTTATACTCGGCAGGACCATTGCTCGCAAAGGAGAGATTGTTATCTGGCCTCCGATGTCAAAATCGATACCCGGCTTGCTTTCTCAGCGAGGGGAGATAGTGATTCTGGGGGAGGTGGAGAAAGGAAAAAACTTCGAGCTCATGCCTATAGTCACTTCGCTCAAAAATAAAAATGAAAAAACAGACCTTCAGCCCGGGATGAACTTCAAATGGGGGATTAGCTCTGATTTGACCCTTGATCTTACTCTCAATCCTGATTTTAGCCACATTGAGGCGGATGCGCCTCAGATTGATATAAACCAGAGGTTTGCCCTCTACTATTCTGAAAAAAGACCCTTTTTCCTGGAAGGGATGGAAATCTTTCATTTTCCTGAAATCGATATGGTCTATACTCGAAGGATCATCGACCCTGTAGGCGGAGCAAAACTCACCGGGAAAGTGGGGCGCTTCACATACGGCCTTATCTCTGCTTATGATACCAATCCTACCGAAAGCCTTTGGGAAGTCCATAATGGTGGAGAAAGCCGGGATGATAATGCCCTCTTCAACATCCTCCGCATCAAGACCGACGTTTTTAAAGAGTCTTATCTAGGCTTTTGCCTGGCCGATAAAGAGATTGATGGTTCCTACAACAGGGTTTTAGGTATTGATGGCCAGTTCAGGTTCAAAGATAAATTCTTTTTTTCTTTTCAGGCTATAGGTTCCAAAACAAAGTTTGATGATGAGGAAACAGGTATCGTTCCAGCCCTGTATGCTGACTTCTCTTACTTTTCCAAACACGTGGGCGGAGGATTGTACTGGATGTCGATTCATCCAGATTTTGAGGCCTCTTCTGGTTTTATCAACCGGGTGGATTACAGAACCTTGGGAGCATACACAAGCTTCCGCGCTTATCCCGAGAAAAAATATCTGAATCAAGTCTCATTTGGGCTTAGTGCAGGACAAAGGTATGCTTATTTTGAGGACCTTTTGACTGATCGCTGGTCAAGGGCCAATCTTCACTTAAGGTTCACTGAATTCAGCATGATGGATATCACCTTCCAGAATTCTATGGAAAGGTATGAAGGGATTGATTTCAATAAGAATTCTTATACTGTTCAGGGCGAAAACAACTTGATTGGCTGGCTTCCTTTCGGGTTTTACTTCAGGACAGGCCACAGCATCTTTTATGATCCTGATGATCCCTTTCTTGGATGGAGTAATACTTACGGACTCTATTTCAATGTTAAACCTAATAAAAGGCTTCAGATGTCGGTGGATTTCAGTAAAGAGACTTTCTGGGAGGAGAGAGGAGGAGAGCAACTCTATGATTTCAACACGGTGCGTCAGAGAACAACATACCAGCTTTCCAAAACCCTCTCCCTGAGGGCTATCGTTGATTACTACCACGAAAACAATGAATTTTACGGCAGCTTCCTGGTGAGTTGGATCCTGAGACCGGGAACTGTGTTCTTCTTTGGTATTGATAGTAATTACATGAGGGGGGAATCAGGCAGGTATGGCCAGGACAATTACAGCATCTTCATAAAGTTCTCTTACTGGTGGAGAATATAGGGAATAAATGGGGACAGGCCCCATTTTCTGTATGAGAATGTCTTTTATTATAAAATGGGGCCTGTCCCCATTTATTCCCTAACCTTTATTTCTGTTACTGTATCTGCAGAACTTGATGCATTCGCGGGGGGTATGATCTATAAGACGCCTCCAGTTTCGGTCTATATTTTCCATCCAACCTGCTTTGGTGCCTCGGAATCCCGGATTTCCAGGAAAGTGCATTTATCTCGCTTGCTGTGTCGAGTATAATAGGAATATGAGCTTGGATTTTCTGAAAGAAACAGAGGAATTCAAAAGGCTTCTCAAGGCCATAAGCCTGGGAGAGAAAAGTCTGAAAGTCACTGGGCTTGTCAATGCCTCCAAGCCCTATTTCCTCTCTACATTGGCCCTGGAATCTAAGAAAAGAATTGTTTTTATCCAGCCGTCTTCATTTCCTCTTTCCGAGGTTGAAGAGCAGTGCCGGTTTTACTTGTCCCAGCTTTCCTCTGATCTAAGCCTTAGCTCTCTGCCTTCTCTCTCAGAAAATCCCTACCAGGAAATTTTTCCTTCCCTGGATTCGGTCTCCTCGAGGATGAAGTTTTTCTATGATTTAATCCATAATTCATCTTCCCTGATTGTGACCCACATCTTCGGCTTGCTCAAGCCTTTCCCCAATCCCCAAAATCTCAAACGATTCTTTTTGAATTTAGAGAAAGGGGAGACTTTTGGACGTGACCGAGTTCTGGACATACTCGATGAGTACGGTTATACGCGGGAGGACTTAATTAATTCTCACGGAGAATATGCCTGGCGTGGGGGAGTTGTGGACGTCTTTTCTCCCTGGGAGCCTCTTCCTTATCGAATCGAGTTCAGCGGAGACGAGATTGCATCAATTCGAGAATTTGATCCTTCGTATCAGCGTTCAGCAAGTAAAATTGATCGTATTCTTCTTCCCTCTCTAAGAGAGTTTCCAAGTTCATCTCAATTTCTCCAGGAATGGGAGGAAAAGATTAGAGGAAGAGAGGAAATCCGCCATTTGAAGGATACGGAGGAAAAGATAGCTCGAATAAAACAGGGGGATTTCTTCCCTTCTTTTTTCTATCTTTCCCTTCTTCATAAAGAACATTTTGTTCCTTTCAATCATTACCTAAGAAATTCTCTGTTTATTATTGATGATATTGATGAGGTGGAAAAAGAATGGAAGGAAACTATCAAGGATTTGAGGGAGCAATACGCGGAGCTTAAAAATAGTGGAAATTTTTGTCTCCCTCCAGAGGAAATTTATCCTCTTCTTCTCTGGAAACAAATAAAAGAAGAGGCGATTCATTGGCAAGAGCTTGCTCCAAAGCGAGGGAGGAAAACATTCTCCTTCTCCTTCCAATCTGTTCCCGAGTTCAAAAACAAGATTCCTTTCTTTCTGCAGTATATGAAAAAGTTGCAGAAAGAAAGAGAGAGATGCTTCATCTATTTTTCAAGCCCAGCCGTTCGCAAGAAAATGGCCAGTCTTCTCTCTCAGAGCGAAATTCTGCATCTTGAATCCTCCACATCTTCTGTCTTCCCAGAGGACGGAGCAGTTGTACTTCTAGTAGGGAGCCTTCATCATGGATTCAGCTATCCCCAAGAAAAAATAGCTTTTTTTTCTGAAAAGGATATTTTCACAGAAGAAAAAGTTATCGTTTCTCGTCTTCCAGCAAAGCCCTTTCTCTCCCATTTTCGGGACCTTAAAGGAGGTGATTATGTTGTTCACGCAGATTACGGAATAGGGCTTTTCATGGGTTTGATGAAGATGGAGATAGAAAGAAAAAACCGTGAATTCATCGAGATAATCTATAAAGATGAAGATAAGCTCTTTGTTCCTGTCGAGGACCTCAATCTTGTTCAAAAATACTCAAAAGCCGGCTCGAGTGTGCCTCTTCTCAATAAATTGGGGAGTCCTTCCTGGGAAAGGACAAAAGCCAGGATAAAAAAGGCCATAGAGAAAATGGCCAAGGAGCTGCTGCACCTCTATGCTCAAAGGAAGGCTATGAAGGGATTTAGCTTCAGTCTTGGAGGCGACTGGCAATCTGAGTTTGAGAGAACATTTGAATACGAGGAAACAGAAGATCAACTGAGAGCCATTAAAGAGATAATGATTGATATGGAGGCGGAGTTTCCGATGGACCGCCTCCTTTGCGGAGATGTGGGATATGGCAAAACTGAAGTGGCGATGAGGGCTTCCTTCAAGGCTGTGATGGACGGAAAGCAGGTGGCTGTTCTTTGCCCAACTACTGTTCTTGCCAGCCAGCATCTGAAGACATTCAGGAACAGGGTGGTTCTCTTCCCCCTCAGGGTTGAAAGCCTTACCCGGCTCCAGACAAAAGGCCAACAAACGAGGATTGTCGAGGATTTAAAAAAAGGCTTAATCGATATTGTTATCGGGACTCATCGGCTTCTCTCCAAGGATGTTCAATTCCGCGATTTAGGTCTTTTAATCATCGATGAAGAACAGAGATTTGGAGTAAGTCACAAGGAAAAAATAAAAAAGATGAAGACTGATATCGATGTTTTAGCCCTGAGTGCAACGCCTATTCCGAGGACCTTGAATTTATCTCTAACTTCCCTCAGGGATATGAGCCTCATCGAGACACCCCCCAGAGACAGACTGGCCATCCATACGGTTGTTACTCCCTTCAGCCCCAGGCTTATTACCTCTGCTGTAAAAACGGAATTGGCACGGAAAGGACAGGTTTACTATATTCACAACAGGATTGAAGACATCGATAAAGTTGCCAGGATGATAGAGAAATTTGTACCGCAAACAAGAGTCGCGGTAGTCCATGGAAGAATGCCGAGTGCAACTCTTGAGAAAAAGATGATTGATTTTATCAACCAGAAATTCAACGTGCTGGTTTCAACCACAATTATCGAGAATGGAATAGATATTCCTCTTGTTAATACCCTTATTGTAGACCGGGCAGACCTTTTCGGGTTGGCCCAGCTTTATCAGCTTCGCGGTAGAGTGGGCCGTTCCTCCCGCCAAGCTGTCTCCTATTTTCTTGTTCCTCCCTTTACAGAGCTTACTAATTTAGCCAAGGAGCGCTTAAAAGCGCTTCAAGAATTTACCGAGCTGGGATCAGGATTTCGTTTAGCTGCCAAAGATTTGGAGATAAGAGGAGCCGGCAATTTTTTGGGTTCAGAGCAGCATGGATATATGGAAGCAGTTGGTTTTGATTATTATATGCATCTTTTAGAGAAGTCAATTAAAGAACTCAAAGGGGAAGCAAGAGAAGAAGTTAAAAGCGAGATCAACTTAAAAGTGGATATCCGGATCCCAGAGGATTATCTTCCCCAGATAAACCTGAGGCTTAACCTTTATAAACAGATTTCTTATGTGGAGGATTTAAGTGAAATTGAAAAAATAAAAGAAGAGATAGAAGATAGATACGGTCCTCTTCCCTCAAATGTAGCGAATCTGCTTCGCTACGGCATAATCAAACACTTGGCTCAGAAGATAAAGATCAATGCTATCGACCGCATAGGGAAAAAAATAATATTTAAAATTTTCCCCTCATCATCTGTAGACTTAGCTCGACTGGCCAAGCTCATGGAAAGATATTCAGGGACAATCACTCCTCAGGGTGTTATGAGCCTATCCATTCTTGCCCGGAAAGAGACCGAAATTATGGATGAAACAATATCCATCTTGAAGGAGTTATCTTTATATAATATAATAAATTAAATTTAAAGAATATGAAATTGCTCAAGTTGAAACATAACTTATTTTTCGTTTTCCTAACAGGAGTGTTCATTTTTCTTTTCGCGAATTGTGGAGAGATGAATGAACAGGAAAGTTCCTCCGGTGTTAGCCTTGATGACGCTAAAAAAAAGAATTACACCATCATTGAAATTGAAGATTCTGCATATCTTAATTCTGACTTTGAAAAGTATGTTCGCGGGACTTTCGGAAATGACCAGAAGGCATTGACTCCTGTTTCTCTAAGTCGCCTCCTTGATAAGTTTATCGAGGAGAAGCTTGTTTTGCAATCAGCCAGTAGTCAGAAGATATCTTTGAGCTGGGAGGAGAAACAAGAGTATTTGGCAAAGTTGTCGAGCGAGCTTAAATCTGAAGGCAGCAACATCTCTGTAGAAGAAATGGATACTGAGATTTTGTTTGATAGGTTATTGATAGAAAAATACACTTATGTGCTTGTGAAGGACATCGAAGTCAAAGAGGAGGAAACAAAGGAGTATTATAATCTTCATAAAAGGGAATTTTTACGACCCCAGAGGATTGAGGCAAGCCAAATACTGTTGGAAACTGAGGATCAGGCCATCAAAGTCATGGAAAGAATGAAGAATGTTTCTGAGGAAGATTTCAGAAGGATTGCCGAAGCAGAATCCATTGGTTTGGAAGCTGTTAAAGGAGGGAAGATGGGTGTGTTTGAAATGGGCCAGCTTCCCTTTGAAATGGAACAAGTGCTATTTTCCCTAGAAGAAGGAGAGTTAAGCCCTGTGGTGGAGTCTTCTTACGGGTATCACATTTTCAGAGTGGATAGAAGATTTGAGCCGGAGTTGATTTCTGAAGAAGATGCTTTGCCAGGCATAAAAGTAAAAATCTTGGATATGAAAATCAGCTATAGAATTTCTTCACACATGGAGTATTTGAAAAATGATATAGAATGGACGTTCTATCCCATGAATCTATCTTTCCCCTATCAAAAGGATAACATATGAAGAAAAGGAGTGCGATTCTAGTTTTTTTCTTAGTGTTTTCTGGGGCAGTGTTTCTTTTCGGCCAAGATATCATCGAAGAAATTGTAGCTATCGTAAACGACGACATTATTACCCTCTCTCAATTTAGAGCAGAGCACGAAGATTTTTACCGGGCTCTTAGGGGTCAATTTAAAGGGGAAGATCTTGAAAAGCGGTATGCTGCCATGAAAGAAAATCTTTTAGAAAAAATGATAACAGATCTTCTGCTTTTGCAGGAAGCCGAGAAAATGGAGGGGATGGCCCCAGATGAACAACTGAGATTATGGCTGGAAAACTTAAAAAAAGAGAATAACATTAACACGGATGCGGAGTTAATTCGGGCTCTCCAACAGCAAGGTGTTGATTTTGAAGTATGGAAGAAAAGGATGAAGGAGAATATGATGAGGGACGCTGTTATTGGTTCAGAAGTCCGTAGTAGTATTGTCGTCGACGACTCAGAAATCGTTAGTTATTATAAGCTTCATCCAGAGGAGTTCACAGAGATTCCAGAATATAAACTGAGAGCTATCTATCTTTTAGCTGAAGGAGGAAACGAAGAAGAAGTCGAGGCTAAAAAGCGAGAAATCAACGAGAAAATTTCCTCCGGAGAAGACATAGGCTCTTTAGCCAGCAAGTACTCTGAGGGGCCAGAGAAGGAAAATCAAGGAGAGTTGGGAAGCTTTAAAAAGGGTGAATTAGAAAAGGATCTGGAACAAGCTGTGGAGAAGCTAAAAGTGGGGGAGATGACTCCCTGGCTAAAGGTTCGAGCGGGCTGGTTTCTGCTGAAATTAGAAGAGAGAAAAGAGAGTCGCCTTAAATCCTTTGAGGAAGCCCGGAGAGAAATAGAAGCGAAGTTATTTAATGAGAAAAGCCAAGAAAAACTAGAAGAATATTTAAAAAAGCTCAAAGAGAAGAGTCATATAAAGATTCTTATACCCAATCCTTTAGATTATATTTAGCATCCCTGTAGGGGCTTGATTTATCAAGCCCACACTTAGAAAAAAGGGATAGTTCCCCCAGAAAAAGCTACCCGGACCGCTTTACTGGTTAGAGGATGAAAATAGCAGCGGCAATGGCCGTCGTCCAGAGCCCTTTTTCCCCTTTCGCTGTCTGGGTGATATGTCTGGTTCTGACGACTATGTTATCGGATAACTTATAAATATTTTTTTCTTCGTTCCAGATTTGACTCGTATCGAAGTTTACGCCAAGGGTGGTGGCCAGCATATACGCCGCCAAATCCTCTGCATACTGACTTGCTTCCTTCTCATTTTGGCCAAAGCTGTGATGCTCGGAAAGATAACCATAATGATCAGGAGCATTAGGAATGGCCAATCCTACTGACGCTTGTATCATGCGGTGGGCTTCATCTGTTGTGCATTCGCTAATCACCAAAAAAACAATTTGTCCTGGCTTTAGCAGCTTCAATCCCTCCTCCTTTGAGCAAAGCTTGCAGCGAGGAGGGAAGATACTCGAAACTTTAACAAGGTTAAAAGAAGCTATGGCGGCTTCTCTAAGAGCTAGCTCAAAGCTAGCTAATTTTTCCTTGTGTTGTCCTTTTCCTTTGGTTAAAAATACTCTTGATGGAATGACTATGCTCATGAGTTACAGTTCCTTTCCTGAAAATCTTTCCTTATGAAGCTTATATAGGTTGGAGATTTTAATAAGAAGTAAGCTTCTTTTCCTTTTTAGGAGGATAAGACTCCGGTTCTTTAAAATCTATTTTCCGAGAAACCTCCCACTCTCCTAAGAGAGTAAACCTGGATCCTTTTGACCGAACAAAGAGTTTGACTAAAGCGGTCTTCCAATGCGGGCTGTTTCTGAAATGGTTAATGGATTTTCCTTCAACTCCAAGGCGGCTTTTTAAAAGGATGACATCACTCATTTCTCCGGGCGGAATAGAACCTCCTGGAAGACCAGGCAGGAAGCCTTCCCCCAAGGTTTCAGTATCATCAATGAACCTGAAAACGGCTTCAAAACTCATATGCCGAATAGCTTTTTCAGTGAGATTTTTTACGCGGAAAGATATTGCCGGAACAAGTGTCAATTTTGAAGGCCAGGGTTGATAGTATTTTTTTACCCACTTTGTTTCCATATCCACTATTTCTAGAGAAGCTTTGAGTTCTTCAGGAGAGGGCGCTTTCTGACATCCAGTCTGAATAAAAGCTAAAATGAATACAGTCATGATAAGAGTTTTGACCAACAGCACCTTTTTCATCTCGTTCTCCTCTGTTTCTTTTTTTAATATAAATGAGGACAGGAAATTATTCAATCTTTTTAATTGGGGTCAGGCCCTATCCCGAGGAATGCCATAAGAGCGAGCGGCAGGAAAATATTTTCTCCCAATGGCAAGGCCTGATCCCAAATTGGACATGAATTGATGTTCATATATAAAATGCAGTCCAATTCTCGATATGATGACAAAATCTGATCCCAAACGTGGAAGCATCTCCATTTCCGTGGTAACTGATTGCGAGGCTATCTCCCAAAACCTTCTCCAATCACGGAATAGGAAATGCTTAATTCAGGCTTGCAAAACTTGAATTTTTAAGTAGCATAGTAAAATAAAAAGTTGTTTTTTTAAGGATGAAAAAAATTAAAATTAAAGTTTCAAGAGCATAACTCAAGCGCAATGAAAGAAAAAATCCTTCGTCTAAACCTATACTTTGGCCTTTTTGGTTTCATGTTTTCCGCACTTCTCCTTGTTCTTAATGTTTCTTTTATGAAAACTTGGTTCTTTTGTTTTTCCTGGTGGTTCTTTATTCTTGTAATGGACAGCTTAAACTTTAGGAGAAGAAAAGCCTCGCCTCTTTCTGACTCCGTAAAGAATTTTCTTTTTTCTGCTTTCATTTCTGTTTTTGTCTGGCTTGTTTTTGAGCTTTTTAATTTGAGAGTGAAGAACTGGACCTATCACGATCTTCCTCCAAACATACTTGAAAGATGGCTTGGCTATTTTGTGGCTTACGCTTCTGTCATTCCGGCAATGAGAGAGATATCCCTGTTTGTTCAAAGCTTCTTATCTAAGAAGAGACTTGCCTTGTTTCGAGTAAGAGGAGCACCGGCTCTTCTTAAATCGTGGTTTTTTTCAGGAATAATATTAATTATTTTAGCCCTTACTTGGCCTCGCCTTTTTTTTCCTTTAGGCTGGCTGTGTCTTATTTTTCTGCTTGAGCCTTTAAATTATTGGCTAAAAAATGAAACTTTATTGAAAGACTTAAAGAAAGGGGATTGGACTCGATTCTGGAGCTGGTTATTGACCGGGCTTGTGGCCGGCTTCTTGTGGGAATTCTGGAATTTTTGGGCAGGATCTCACTGGGAATACTCCCTTCCCTATCTAAATTTTTGGAGGGTATTCCAGATGCCCGTTTTCGGTTATATGGGTTTCCTTCCTTTTGCTCTTGAGGTTTTTGCCCTCTACCAGCTTCTTTTTGCTCTGTATAAGAAATTGCAAAGGAAGGTTGTTCTCAAAAGTATGATTATTATTCTTCTTTTGCTTCTGTTTTACGCTGGCGGTTTTTATCTGATTGACACCTTTTCTCTTATTCGTTAACTACAGGGGTTTGATTTGTCTGTGGGCTTTATATTTCCTCCCAGATCTTCGTAACCTGATTTATTCATAAATTATGCCGACACCAATATTTATTTTCATTGATATCTGCTCGTTGCACTGATTTCACCTCTAGCAGAACATTCAATCGGTCTCAAATGCGTTTCTTTTTATTATATGTCGGCATAATTTACCCTTCGGGCGGGTCGATTTCACCGCATCTGCTTCGTTACAGGGCATTTGCGGTGAAGAACCACAGCCGCATACCCTGTGCCTCGCATCTGCGGCAAACTCGATCCGTGAATAAACCAGGTGAATTATTTGGTTAGCAGGGAGGCGAAGACGGGCTCGATATTATATTTCTCCACAAGATGGAAGTTTTCCCTTAGAACTCTCAGAGTTCTTTCTGATGGATGGCAGATGCCTACAGCTTCCCCTCTTCTCTGGGCCAAGCGGAAAAGCTCAATCATTTTCCCTTTTATATAGCCCTCACGATTTTCTCCATCAAGAAAAACGTGGCGATAGGCTGAAGGAATTCCCAGTGTTTGGGCTACATTATAAGCTTTAGACCTGCTGGTAGTGCGACTATCAACAAAAAAAAGATTTCTTTTTTTCAAAGGCCCAAGAACAATAGACATAAGAATCTCGTTGGCCGTTATTTTCGAGCCCATGTGGTTGTTAACGCCTGTGACGTAAGGAATTTGATCGAGATTGGCCTCCACCGTTTTTAGGATTTCTTCTTTACCCATTCGGGAGAGGATGATTCCCTCAATGCGGTTTCCTCTCTGGCTGTTGATGGACTCAAGAGGAAGATGAAGCATAACTTCCAACTTGTTTTGGTGAGCAATTCGAGCTGTCTCTTTGGCTAAAGGGGTGTAGGGAAGAATAGAAATTGTTAAGGGTTTATTGAGCGAGCATATATCATTGATTGCTTTTAAACTGTAACCCATGTCGTCGACGATGATTGCCACTTTGTTCCTGGCCTTTCCTGGAGGAAGTTCTGCTTTTATTTTTTCTTTTTGGCTTGCGAAAAGAATACTCAGCTTTTGCTTTCTTTTCCCTGTGACCTGCCATAGATAATAATTCTTTTCTGCGCCGAGTTGCTCTTCTTTTTCTTGGACAGAGGCGCTGACTTTATTGAATTCTTTTTCAAGCAGAGATTCCAGCTCCTTGTATTTTTTTAAGGGGAGGTCAATCATAAGGTGGAGAACTCCCTTTTTATCCCTGTACTGTTGATTTGAATCATAGGGGATCTTAAGCAGGGTTAGGCTCTTAATGACAATCTGCTCCAGAGTTTCTTGACCGGGCGGAGGCTCTTGACTAGGCGGAGCTTCTTGACTCAATAAAACTCCCTTTTTTTTAGCAAGAGAAGAAAACAGATAAGATTTTTCTCCACTTTTCCAGCCGATGTAGTCTAAACCGATTGCCGATAAAAGCACCATAAGAGAAAAGATAATAAAAGTGGAAGGAGGAATACGATTGGCCTTTTTTCTTTTCTTAGACCTTCTTTTTTGCATTAATTACATTTTAGGCTGGAGATTAAAGACTTTTTTTAAGATATGTGCTAAAGGTTTGGTCTTCCTCATTTATTTTTATATCAGGCTTAATTCCTTTTTCCCACAACTTTTCTCCTGACCTAAGGTAGAAGATTCCTGAGGTGAGCAGTAATCCACTCCCGTCATCTAGAACAAAGAAATTTTGTTTGGCCACGAGACCTAAAGTTGGAAGCCCGATGATTTTGGCCCTTTTAAATTCTTTGAGAACTCCGGCTACAGCCTCTGCCGGTCCGATTGTTGCCTGATTGGTCCAGATAACCAAGGGCAGTTTTTCAAGTTCAGCATCCTCCGGACAGGAAAGAATCTCCTTGGTTCCTCCTTTTGTTTCAAAGTAACCGATATTCGGAGATTTCAAGAAGAGATTGATGAGTTTTCTGGATTCCTCAATATCCCCTTCGTGGCAATCCCTCAAATCCAAAATAAAAGTCCTTTTCTCTGGCTTTAGTCTGGGGATGATTTCCTCTCTTATCTTCCTTACGCAGGGAGGATAAAGCTGATGGATCTTCAAAATTCCGCTCGTGCCCTTTGCTTTGGCAAAGGAAAATAGCTCTTCAAATAGCAATGTTCTTTCAATATTCACCTCTTTTGTTTCCTCTCTTTTGAATATCCTGAGCTTTATGATTTTTTTATCTCTATCTTTAAGATAGAGATTTGCTTCGGTCATACTCATTGTGAGAGTCGAGCGTCCGTCAATAGAACTGATAAAGTCGCCGATTTGGATTCCTTTTTTTTCAGCAGGGGAATTCTCACTAATTCCGATGACCTGAGGAAAAGAGCCGTATCTTTTGTATAGGAGAATTCCTATATCATTCAGGTTTGCCTCCTTGCGCTGGCTGTACCTGAGCACGCTCTCTTTGTCTAAGTAGCTGGAGAGAACGTCCAGGGAATCAACCATCCCTTTAAAGGCTCCTTTCATTGTTTTGGCTGGGTTAGCCTCTTCAATGTAATCGTTTTTGATCAATTGGATAACTTTTCCCAGCAGCTCAAAATCTTTGTCGGGAGAAAGCTTTAATAAAAATCCTGGGAGAAAGTTTTTCTCTAACAAGAAGAAGAGAGAAATGAAAACAAGGACTGTCAAAAGGAGTATTTTTATTCTTTTTCTGGTCATTTTATCCTGAAACGGGTTTTTGATTTTATCATCTTCATTTCAGCCATTGCAAGGGATTAAGGGGCTTTGTCTTGAATCGAATTTCAAAATAAACGGAGTCTCCTTCTAAAGAGCCGATATCGCCAACCAATGCGATTGGATGTTCAGCTTTAACCAAGTCGCCCTTTTTGACAAGGATATCTGAGCAGTGACCATAGAGCGAATAGTAGGACATTCCGTGATCGACAATGATTAGGTTGCCGTATCCCTGGAAGTAGTCAGAGTAGACGACTTTGCCAGGATGGATAGCTCTGACAATCACATAGTTTTTTCTGGGTGAAATTTCGATTCCGTTGTTCATGGTGGTCGTCTTAAATTGAGGATGTCTCTGGAGTCCAAATGCGGTAGTGACTTTTCCCTCGATAGGCCAGGGAAGCTTCCCTTTTTTCTCATAAAGCGGAATTAAATTAATAGGGAAGGAAATTTCTTCTTTAAGTAATTTTTCTATCAAAATTAACAACTGCTGAGCTCTTATTTTTAACTCTTCTAAGGTCTGAAGATGTAGCTTTTTGTTTTTCTTTATTTCAGTTATAAGAGCTCTGTTCTTTCTTTCTTGAGCTTGTAGTTCTTTCCTTTTTTTCTCGGCATTCTTGATTAAGCGCGAGGCCTCCTTTTTTTTCGTTTGAAGCTCCTTTTCGGCTGTCTCCAGTTGATCCAAGTTTTCCATATAATTCGAGATTATTTTTCCCTGGTACTGAGCCAAGAGAGACAAATTCTTATTCTCAGAAATAAGAGCGCCTACATTTTCTGCCTGAAGCATGAATTGGAGAAAGCTGAATCTTCCGAATTTATAGGTGGTGATGAGAATCTTCTCGATAGATTGCTTTTCCTCGTCCAGCTTTGCTTCTAGCTCGGGAATGTTTTTGTTTAGCGAGGAAAGCTCACGATTTGCTTTTTCCAATTGGATAGCATAAAGGGAGATTTCTTTTTTGATCAATCCCTTATTAAATCCAATCCTTTCCAGCCGGGACAGAGTGGTTGATTCCTTTTTTTCCTCTTCTTCTATTTTAAATCTTAACTGTTCTATCTGTTGGGAAATTTTCGCCAAGCGCTCTTGGAATTTGGAAACATCCTGCTGGCCATAGGCATCCAAAGAGATAATGAGCATCAGGATGATTGTGATACCGATAAAGCGATAAGATTTCTCGAGCGTTTTCTTGTGTAACTTCATTTTTTAAATAATACTCTCTACAATTCCGATAATCAAATATAAATCCTATCCGGCTGCATCCTTATCTTTCGTTACAACAGTGTTCGGTATAGAGGTTCCCGTGGTCTTTTAAAAGATGAAGCATTCAGGAATTTAAATCTCTCGTTTCTTTTCATAAAAATACTTGGTTGTCACTTTTCCAACGAATCCGGCTAAAAGAAGTAGGGACAACAAGTTAGGGAAAGCCATGAAAGCATTGGCTACATCTCCTACGTACCAGACTATATAGCGGTGAGGACCCTGGATGATAGAACCGATGAAAAGCAGGATGATGAAAGCAAACCTGAAAGGATAGATTACCCTGACGCCAAATATGTATTCCAGGCATTTTTCTCCATAATAGCACCATCCGAGAAGTGTTGAATAGCCAAAAAGAAAAGAACATAAAGCAATGATGTATCCTCCATAAGGAATGACAGAGCCAAAGGCATCTGCCGTTAGAGCCGTAGATGTTAGAGCTCTTGGATCGCCGTAGGCAGCGGTTTTGAGGTAGCTTCCGGTGATGACAATGGCCAGAGTGGTCAGCGTATTAACGACCATGGTATCAATAAAAGTCCCGGTCATAGCGATGAGCCCGTTTCGAGAGGGATCTTTGGATTTTGAGGCAGACTGGGCAATGCCTGCCGATCCCAACCCAGACTCGTTGGAAAGCAGCCCTCTCCTGATGCCTTGGCTAATAGCCAGCTTGATAGTTACTCCTACCATACCTCCTCCGATAGCTTTTACAGAAAAGGCAGATGTAAAGATTGTAGTCAGAGCTGCTGGCAGGTTAGTGATATTAGCCAGAATGACAACGATGGCTCCTCCGAAATAAAGAATAATCATGGTCGGAACCAGTCGCTCGGATACCCTTCCGATTCTCTTAATGCCGCCCAGAATAACCGCTCCCACAATGCCTGTGATAACCAGTCCGCTTATCCAGAAAGGAATTTGGAATTCTCTGTTAAAGACCAAGGCCATGGAATTGGATTGCATCATGTTCCCTGTGCCCAAGAGGCAGGCTACGGCACCACAGACAGCAAAAAGCATGCCCATGAATTTGGCTAGCTGCTCGTTTTTAATGCCATTACGGGCATAGTACATAGGCCCACCGGACATTTCTCCCCGTATATTTTTAATCCTGAATCTGACTCCTAAAAATCCTTCAGCATACTTTGTTGCCATGCCGAAGAAGCCGGCTATCCACATCCAAACAGGAGCTCCTGGTCCACCGACAGCGATGGCTGTAGCCACCCCGGCGATATTGCCATTGCCAACAGTGGCAGCCAGGGCAGTCATCAAAGCTGCATAAGGAGAGATGTCTCCTTCTTCTTTTTCTGACTTATCCTTTCCTAGGGCTCCTTGTAGTACCATCTTCAGGGAAAGAATTAGCCTTCTAACCTGGATGAGGCGGGTGAGATAAGTCAGCAGGATTCCTGTCCCTAAAAGAAGGGCGATCATCCAGTAACCCCACATGAAATCGCTTGCCTTCGTGATGAAAATGAGTGTTTTGTCTAAAAGAGAGAGGGAAATAGTGAAGTTAAGTTCCAGTGTTTCGGTTTTATCTTTTATCTCTATCTCTTCTTCGAAGGGAGTCAATTCATAAAGATCCATTTTGATGATGTATTTTCCTGGCTTGAGATCGCTGTATATAAAATTTCCCTCGAGATCAAGAGCAGTCTCGGAAAAATATTCCTCTTCCAGGGGTTTGAGAAGAACAATCCCTTCAGTGTACGGCTCTCCTTTAGGAGAAAGGATAACCTTGCCCTTGATATCGGCTGCCTTTAGGGTTGAAAGACTCATCAGACACAGAAAAAAGAATATGATGGCTAAAGTTTTTTTCTTCATTGACTTCCCTTATCCAGAAACAAGTTTTTTTATGAAGATAAGAATAAAAATTATGGCTATAGGAGAGAGAAACTTAAGAGAAAAAACCCAGAGAGGTTTTATCTTGAATTTATGATTTCCAGAAAAAATTTCTTTGATCGCGTTTTTAACACCCCAGACATAACCAACGAATACGCATATCAACAGGGCGCCAACAGCTAAGGAGATATTGCCGAAGATAAAATCAAACTTGCCAAAGAAATCTATCTTGGTGAAAATTTTCATTCCTCCAAAGGAAAGAGCAGCAGGGACTCCTATGACAAAGGAGAGAAACCCTACTATCAGAGCTGCTTTTTTTCTCGACCATTCCCGCTCATCAACTAGATAAGCCACCGGAACTTCAAGGAGAGATATGGTTGAAGTTAAAGCAGCCACGCATAAAAGTGAGAAAAAGAGAAGCGCAAAGATGTAACCGCCCGGTATTTGGGAAAAGATTATAGGGAAGATCTTGAAAACAAGGCCAAAACCTCCAACATCGCCAGGCTGGCCTGAGAAAGCAAGGGTGGGAAAGATGATAAGCCCTGCCAGAAGGGCGATAAAGGTATCCGAGAAGGTGACCCATCCTGCCGAAGAGACGAGATTATCGGATTTAGAGATATAGCTGCCGTAAGTGATCATTGTTCCCATACCCAGGCTTAAAGAAAAGAAAGCTTGACCCAAGGCAAATAGAATGACTGTGCCGCTGAGCTTGGAGAAGTCTGGTTTGAGATAATAGGCTATACCTGTGGAGGCGCCAGGAAGGGTTAAAGCCCTCATAGCAAGAAAAATTATAAGTAGAAAAAGGATGGGCATCAGAACCTTAGTCCATCTTTCTATTCCTTTTTTAACCCCTTTTGAGATTATATAAGTAGTTATTCCGATAAACAGGGAAAGTAAAAAGATAACTTGAAGAGGATTAGAGGTGAATTCTGTGTATATTTTTTCAGTTAATTGACTTGTCACTTCTCCACTGAAAGCCCCTGTTGCAGTCTTGACAATGTAGCCTATTGTCCATCCTGCTACGACAGAATAATAAGAGAGAATACAAACACCTGTAATTACTCCCAGATAGCCGATAAATTTCCAGGGTGAGCGGGGCTTTATATGTCCGATGGCTCCGACAGGGTTTTTCTGAGCGTGGCGTCCGATGGTCAATTCTGCCAGCATCACAGTGAACCCGATTAAAGCAACCGCCAGGATATAGACCAGGACAAAAACCGCTCCTCCATTCTGACTTACCATCGTCGGGAATCGCCAGATGTTGCCTAAGCCTATAGCTGAACCCGTTGCTGCGAGAATGAAAGCGGTTTTGGATCCCCATGTTCCTCTCTTGATCGTTTCCTGGCCGTCCATTTCAGTCTCCTCTATGAAGACAAAGAAAAGAAATATTAATTTTTCCCGTATCTTTTACCATAATCAGTGGATATTGTAAAAGAAATTATGTGGGGAACGTCCCCTAAATAAATTATTGCCTATTTAATCCTCTCTCGTTAAAATTATAAGCAATCTGGAGAAAGGAGGTAGGTTAAATGCCTGCAATAGAGATAAAGCCCGATGTTTACTGGATAGGTGTAAACGACCGAACCACTGACCTTTTCGAAGGTTTATGGCCTATCACAAAGGAAGGTGTTTCATACAATTCATATCTTATAGACGATGAAAAGAAGGCGATCATCGATTTGACAAAATCATTCAAGGGAGATGAATACCTTGATCAAATCGATGAAGTCACAGATATTTCGCAGGTTGATTTTGTAGTCGTCAACCATATGGAGCCCGATCACTCCGGTCTTATAAGGACGTTGAGAAGGATTGCTCCTCGAGTCACTTTCCTGGGCTCAGCGAAAACGAAGGATATGCTGGAGAGTTTCTTTTCCATAAAAGAGAACGTTCGGGTGGTCAACGATGGAGACACTCTTTCTCTGGACAAAAGCAGGGGTCATGATAGGAGCTCCCACCTATGAAGTGTCCATGTTTCCTCCAGTTGAAGCAGTGTTAAACATGGCTGCTCACAAGCACATCAAGAACAAGAAAGTGGCTTATTTTGGAAGCTACGGATGGAGCGGCGGGGCGAGAAAAAATTTGGAAAAAATTATAGAGCCACTTAAGTGGGAACTTGCCGATACCCTGGAATTTAAGGGATGCCCTACAGAAGAAGAGTTGAAAAAGGGAGAAGAATTTGGAAGACGTTTCGCGGAATTGATAAAAAAAGGGACATAAGAAGCACCCAGTTTCTTTTTTTTGAGGAAGCATCCCCAAAACCTTTGTCCTGAACATAGCAACCAGTTATCACGGAAATGGAGATGCTTACCTACATCATAAAAGGATTGAAATAGAAGGATAGATTTGTTAATTTTTGTCTCTTTAAAATGAAAAAGAAAAAATTAGCTCCGGGAATTCTCTCCATCCAATTACTGGTTTTAATGTCTTATTCTTCCGTTGCCATGCTGATTCTTCTTTCTGTTTATTTTAAACACTTAGGAGGGAGCCCGCGGCAAATCGGCTTTCTACTGGGTATTTTTTCTCTGTCTGCCTTTTTATCTCGCCCATTTGTTGGTTGGCTTTTGAGCAGGTTCAATCCCAGGAAAGTAGTTGTGGCAGGGCTCATTCTTACCCTGATCATGACAACCATGTACCTCTTCATCCAGGAATTAAATTGGGTTGTCGTCTTAATAAGGATTTTTCATGGTATTGGCTTTTCCGTCTTTATTCTGGCAGCTTTATTGATTGCTGTTTTGATAACCCGTGAGGATGAGAGGGCTTATGCCATCGGGGTTGTGTCCACAGGTTTTATGCTTCCTCTCCTGGTTGTTCCTTTTATGGGAGAGGGAATTATTGAAAGATTTGGCTTTTTTTCCTTTTTTCTCTGTGCTATTTTCCTGGCTGCGATTCCGCTTTTGTATGGTTTCTTCTGGAAAGTCAAACTTCCTCGATTTCCTGCAGACTCAGGAGTCAAAAGTGTTAGCTTTCTTCGTCTTCTAAGACAGAGAAGAATTTTCTTGATTTTTTCTCTAACCTTAGTCTTTGAAATTGGCCTTAGCTCCAGCTTGAGTTTTGTTCCTCTTCTTGCTCATAGAGATTCTCCGATGTGGGCTGGCTATTTTTATACTTTTCTGAGCTTGACCGCTGTGTTTATGCGGCTTTATGGTGGAAAACGATTTATTTTTTGGGGTAGCCCGAAATTACTTCTTCCTGCTTTTTATTTTATTTCCGGAGGAGGGATCTTAATCTATTTTGCTTCAAATAATTTTCTCCTCGGATTATCTGGTGTTATCTGGGGGATTGGAGTTGGGATTCTTTACCCTCATCTAACTGCACTCGTTGTCGAGGGAGTCGCTTTTCGAGAACAAGGGAAAGTTTTGAGTCTTTTTGCATCTTCTGTAGATTTAGGTTTTGCCTTTGGCCCTCTATCCTTCGGTTGGGTCTCCCACTACTTTGGGCTAAGAGAGGCCTTTATTATTTTTGCTTTTTTTATTTTTCTTTCCTCGTCTATCCTGATTTTATGGGGGAAATCCTCCCTGTATAAAAAAAGCTAAAAGAAAGGGACAGGCCTTTATGCAGAAAGGGTTCTGAGTCAGAAACGCCAGATAAGACGTAATTTTTCTCGCTTATCCAGGCGAGTTATTCCTTCATTCTTTGCCGCCTCTACGGCCTTGTTATATTCCCCTTGGGTGATTCTTCTGTTTAAAGGAGAGTTGTGAGAGATTTTGCCGCAGGGATAAAACTGGTCCATGATGTTAACATAGGTGTTCTTCGAGATTTGTTTAGCCAGGAAATGCATTACTTTTTTTGTTCCAGCCAATCCATGAGGAAGAACAAGGTGTCTCACTAAAAGTCCTTTAAGGGCTATCCCTCTCTCATCCAGGAGGAGATCTCCTGCTTGACGATGCATTTCCTCAAAGGCAAGCTTTGCCATCTCAGGATAGTCAGGTGCTTGTGAGTATCTTTCAGCCACCTTGCCATCAGCATATTTGAAATCAGGCATGTAGATATCAAAGACTCCGTCCAAAAGCTTCAGAGTCTCGACAGAATCATAACCTCCAGTGTTATAGACAAGGGGAACCTTAAGCCCCTTTTCCACAGCTACAGGAAGGGCCTTCAGAATTTGAGGAACATAATGGGTGGGAGTAACAAAATTGATGTTGTGGCAACCCATCATTTGAAGCTCAACCATCATCCCCCCCAATCTTTCAAACGATATCTCCCGTCCTTCCCCTCCATGACTTATAGAGTAATTCTGGCAAAAAAGGCATTTTAGGTTACAGTGAGTCATGAAAATCGTACCTGAGCCATGATGGCCAACGAGCGGCCTTTCTTCTCCGAAGTGGGGGGAGTAGGAAGAGACCTCAGGAAGTAATCCTGCGCCACAGAATTTTTTTTCTCCTTTGACACGGTTCACCCCGCAGTTTCGAGGGCAGAGGCTACACTTCTCCAGTAATCGGAAGGCCTTTTCGATTTTTTCTGGAAGCAGCCCTTCTCGGTATGTCTTAAGATAGGCTGGTTCAAAATTTTTTGGCTGCACGTTCTTCAAAAGCAATTATAACAAATTTGAGGTCAGACTTTGAAAATTTTATTTTTTTTGAATGTTCAATATTTGGTTGTTTTTTTTGGTTAGAATAATTAAAGTTATCAGAGTCTGATCCCGATGAGTGCAAAATCTGGTTCCTTATACAGCAGGATTCCTCGACTGGAACAAATTCCCTTCCTTATCCATGGCTTCGGATCAAGAAAATGGGAAGAGGATGATTACCAAAATAGACCCGAGTGGAAGGATTTTAAGCTCGTCTTCCTTGATCAAATTCACTCCGATATTATCCAAGTAATAGATAATATTCCCGAAGAGAAATTAAAAGGAGATGCAATGATCACCGGCCTCCCCTTTCTCCTTCTCATCATAAAAACAGCTGATTGCCTCCCTGCTCTAATTGTAGATGAGTCCCAGAAAGTAATTGCTGCTGTCCACTGCGGGTGGAGAGGGACATCTAAGAGAGTGGTTCAAAAGGTTATCCAAAGGATGAAAGATCTTTACGGCTGTCATCCCTCATCGCTTCTTGCGGCTTTGGGTCCTTGTATAGGACATGAATGCTATGAAGTTGGGGAGAATGTCTATCATAGCTTTGAGCAAGAAGGTCTTTCTACAGGGTCTTTTCGAAATCATCCTCTACGACGGAGAAAATATCTCTTCGATCTAAAAGGAGCAAATCTCTCTCAAATGGTCAGCGTAGGAGTAGAGGAGAAGAATGTTTTTTCCACAGACATCTGCACTCATTGCCACGAGAACCTTCCCTCATTCCGAAGAGATAAGGACAAGGCGGGCAGAACGCTGAGCTTCATCGGGATGTCATCTTAGGGAAGAATCTCAAGCTCCGTTATACATGATTATTAAGGCCCAGGTTTTGGGAAATATCTGCAGCGACCATTGAAGAAAGGCTCAGGCTGTATGGTTCCAAAACACGTTGCTTTTGCCCCAGAATAAATGGGGCCAGGCCCCATTTTGTAAGAAAGAGGACATTCTCATACAAAAAATGGGGCCTGGCCCCATTTATTCTCAAGGCTTCGCTCTCCTCTCCTCCAGAGAGGAGCCGTGCCCGCTCAGCCTTTCTCACGGTTTTTTCACCATACAGCCTACGCCAAGCAAGGGACGAGAAAAAGGGGCCTGTCCCCTTTTTTCCGAGCAGCCTGACCCCAAGCGAGTTACGCAGCCGCCGAGAAGAGCGAATGGAGAATGGCGTTAAAAATCTGAAGGGGAGCGAGGCTATTTCCCAAAACCTTTTAGTTGCTTTTTAAATTTATTTTTTTTATTCTTTAGCTTGCAATGGTCAAAGCATATTCTGAAATTTCAATTCCAGAACTTCCTTTATACAAAAAAGGAAAAGTCCGTGAAGTCTATGAGATAGAAGACAAGCTCCTTATAGTCGCTTCGGACCGCATTTCTGCTTTTGATTATGTTCTTCCTTCACTCATTCCGGATAAGGGAAAAATTTTGACACAGCTTTCCAAGTTTTGGTTTGATTTCACCTCACTCGTTTGCCCCAACCATTTGCTGACTGACGAGATAGATGAGTTTCCTCCCGTGCTCCTCAAATATAAGGAAATCCTGGAGAAAAGATCCATGCTGGTGCACAAGACAGAGGTGATTCCTGTAGAATGTGTTGTCCGAGGATATCTCTCCGGTTCAGGATGGAAAGATTATAAAGCCACAGGGAAGATTAGCGGCGTCAAAGTTCCTTCTGGTCTGAGAGAAGCCGACAGATTGGACGAGATAATCTTCACTCCTGCTACAAAGGCTGAAGAGGGGGAGCATGATCAAAACATATCTTTTAAGGAGATGCAAAAGCTGATTGAACCTGAACTTGCCGATAAGGTTAAAAAAATAAGCTTGGAGCTCTTTCAGAAAGCTTCCTTTCATGCTCTCTCTAAGGGAATTATTATTGCCGACACAAAGTTCGAATTCGGGCTTTTAAAAGATGAGCTTATCCTTATTGACGAAATCTTCACGCCAGATTCTTCTCGATTTTGGCCTTTGGCCAGTTACTCTCCTGGCCAGTCTCCGCCCAGCCTGGATAAGCAATTTGTTCGTAATTACCTGGAGAGTACAGACTGGGACAAAGAATCTCCACCCCCTCCCTTGCCCCAGTCCATTATCGAGCAGACATCGAAAAGATATCTGGAAATTTATAGTCTTTTAACAGGAAAGAATGAATTATAATGCAAGGGCAAGTCGATCTGCATATTCATTCCAATAAAAGTAGCGACGGCAGCCTTTCTCCTTTTCATATTGTCCAGCTCGCAAGAGAGAAGAACCTGGAAGCTATTTCTATTTCCGATCATGATACAGTTGCCGCTTATCCTCAAGCTTTGCAGTTCGGCGAAGAAGCAAGCGTTGAAGTTATCCCCGGCATTGAGCTTACAACTCTCTTCGGCGGCCGCGAGTTTCATCTTCTTCTTCCCTTTGTAAACTGGAAGAAGAAAATTATTTTCAAACTTATCGCGCAGGCTTCTAAAAAAAGGATAAAAGAGGCTAAGGAGCGTGTTCGTAAGCTTCAGGAAATCGGGTTTGAAATTAGCTGGAAAGAGATAGCCAAAGATTCAGGGTCCAGTCCTCCCTTAGGAGTGACAATTGCCCAGGTTTTGCTTCGCAAGGCTGAGAGGAAAAAAACTCCCGCATTAATGAAATATTTTAGCGAAAAAAATCGACTCCTTGCCCCTTATCTTTTTTATGAAGATTATTTCGCAAAGGGTAAACCAGCGTGGGTTCCCAAGCGAAATCTGAGTTTATTGGATGTTCTCAAGATTGCTCCCGAGACAGAAGGTGTTCCTGTTCTTGCTCATCCTGGGGCATATTTTCAGAAGACTTCCAGAGAAGATCTCGCAATTCTGAAAGAAAGCGGGCTTGAAGGGCTAGAAGTTTACACTTTTTACCATGATCCTTCCCAGACAGAACTTTACAGGAAGATTGCCGAAGAACTGGATCTTGTTCCGGTAGCTGGGTCTGATTTTCATGGAAAAATAAAACCTCACATTCCCTTTGGTTCTCTAAAAGAGGGTCAATACTGGATGGTAGAGGAGTTGAGAAAAAGAAAGAAGTGAACTAGCGTGAACTGGATTGATGTTATTTTGATCAGCGTTTTGGCTTTGACCTCTATCCTGGGCGTAATTAAAGGACTCGTGAAGCAGGTTTTTGGCCTTCTTGCAGGGATAATTGGATTGATTTTGGCTCTTGGCTTTTATTCCCAGGTCTCCTGGATTTATCTTCGGTTTGTCTCTAACGAAGTCTTGGCTAATTTTTTGGGTTTTTTAACCATATTTTTGGTTGTGCTCTGCCTGGGATGGGTTTCTTCATATTGTCTCTCTAAGTTTATAAAAGGGCCCTTAAAACTCCTTAATAATATTTTAGGAGGGGGCCTAGGGCTCCTAAAAGGGATTCTCATCTGTGGTGTTGTTGTTTTTGCTCTGCTGGTGTTTCCCATAAGCAAAAAGGCCTTGAAAGAATCTGTGCTTTCCCCTGTTTGTCTTCAGATGACCAGGGCCATGATCAGCCTTATCCCTCAGGAGCTTAAGGAAAAATTCAAAGAAGCTTATCAAGAAATCACAAGAAGGGTGGAAAAAGATGGAAAAAAAATCTGACAAATTCAATATCCATCAGAAACTGGAGATCGTAATCGATGAAATGGTGGAAAAAGAACTGTCTCTGAAAGATGCGCTGAAAGAATTCGAAAAAATCTACATCGAGAAAGCTGCGAAAATATACAAGGGGAATATGACCAAAATGGCCAACGCCCTGGGGGTTCACCGCAACACTCTTCGTAACCGAGCCAAATCTTTAAAAATTCTTAAGAAAAATTAGCACTCTTAGCAGGAGAGTGCTAACTTTTTCACTTTTTTCTTGACAAAAAGGGGAACCCGAGCTAATATTAGCAATCTCCCAGAAAATCTGATAAAAAAATAATTCATATTAAGGAGGTTTAAATGAAGGTTATACCTTTACACGACAGAGTTCTTCTCAAGAGGTTAGAAGAGCAGGAAAAAAAGAAAGGTGGAATAATCATTCCCGACACTGCCAAAGAGAAACCCCAGGAAGCAGAAGTAATAGAAGTGGGGAAAGGCCGTGTGACAGAAGACGGGAAAGTTATTCCCC
>Ga0209986_10001179_pt1 | contig 25407 bp, 24 predicted proteins | sample BlataG_FD_183168 | JGI IMG/M metagenome (GOLD analysis project Ga0209986, IMG submission 183168) | Deep subsurface microbial communities from Black Sea to uncover new lineages of life (NeLLi) - Black_00105 metaG (SPAdes) (version 2) | ecosystem: Environmental > Aquatic > Marine > Oceanic >... | reverse complement strand
TTAACCACATTGTATTTTCCTTATCCCAAATCCAATAGAACCATCCGTGAGTGTTGTTCTGGGAAACCCCGTTTATCGAAGTTACCAGTATGCCTAATTCGCCGCCAAAATCTTGGTATCCTACATCGCTGGCTATGTGGACAGTTGCATTAAACGCTGTTGAACCAAGTGGAAGCACAGTGTCGTTTTTCCAGATTCTCGTTCCATTCCCATAATTTAGGACAAAATCCATCTTTATTGATATGTTTATAAGTTGTTTGGCGATCTCATTGTATTCCCGTTGATACATGTCTTGTTTTACGAAGTAGTAGCCAGCTAGGACTGTTCCAATCAATGCCCACGAAAATAAGCCTAGAACTACATAGGTGAAGAGTCTTTTCTCCATGTGTTTTCACCTCCGAAAAATTGTTGCAGTATTCTTGTTAGAGGGAAGAAGGCGACGAAGAAGATGAGACAATTTGAAGCGACATGCACTAGTGAGAATGGAGCCCCAAAAATCGCTGTACTGAAGATGGCGGGGAGTAGAGGTATACCAGTCAGCCAGAAAGATACCGCTACTCCGAAGTTCGTGATGAGCTCATAAAGGACTGTGAGAAAGGCTCCTAAAACTGCTGTTTCACCGCAAGTATCGCGTGCATATACATCCTTCTTTGTTCGTCCATAAAGTCCTCCTGCACATCCAACAATTGCCATCCCGGTCATCTGAAAAGGGAGCATCAACCCTGCGAATCCCCAAGGTGACAGAAACCCGTTGATGAACATCACGCTCGCCCCAAGAGTGCTGCCTGTAAGAGACCCGAAGACTGTACCTGCAAGGAAGACAAGCAGGGAGGTGAACTCGACATTTGGAGGGCGAGGACTAAGTTGAATCCCTATGCATAAGGCGGATAGGATTGTGAAGAGTGCGATTGAGCGAGGTTCAGGCGGTTTCACGTATTATGGATGGATAATCCGTCCATATAAGCTTTTTTTGGGGGAATACACACGCTACAGAAACATTTTCACATTATATGATTCGCAGATCACCCAAGCCTATTCCGATTCGTGTCCCGCAAACTCTTCAACGATATGCATTTCGTGACCCAAACATCTAACCAAGCTCTGAATATCTCTTTCTGCTGTAAGATCATCTGACCAAATCTCTATAGCTTCACCAATTTTCATCTTATCTAACTCCAATCGGGTTCTGAAAACTGGTTCTGGGTAAAAGAGCCCTAGGAATCTAGTGTTTTATCAGCTCATATTCTTCATGCATGCAAGTGCAGCAATCACTTGGACTATGACTCATGTTTTGTCGGTGTGCTGCAGCCTTATTTTGTGGAGCATTAATGCGCTTAATATTTGTGCTACGAAGTAGAATTGAAACAAGTATAGCGGAGGAGCACGGGGGCCCCAATACATGCCTAGGTGAAAGCCAAAGAGAGTGAGCGCTGCAACGATTAAAGATGTGCAGAACACGGCATTTGCTAGACGGGTGTGATGACTGAGTTTTGCGATGTTCACGCCAGTAATTGCCCACATGAACAGAGATATAATGAGCATTCCAAAACCGCTCATCGCAATATTGAATTCTAAGCTTCCAAGTGGGGGATTGTTGTATAATAGGTTGTTCGTTAGGAAGAAGGGTACAGCTGTAATGATGTAGAGAATACCAGTGGTTATGGCTAACCATTTCGCTCGCGTGTGCATCTCGTAGAGTTTTCCGAGGGCAAAACAACCAAGCCCTGCCAGTATGAGACCTAGAGCAGTCAAAGGATAAACTAAGTTCGCGACAAACACAAAATGTCTATGCATAAAGTCAAGCCAGACCCACATGAACCAGTAAAACGTGCAAGCAGCCGCTCCTATTAGATAGCCTATGGTGCCAATTTCAAGTAGAACGGAGATTCGCGCTGAAACCTGAACTCCCAAACACGTTTCCCCTATTACGTCTATAAAAGTTGCATATATTAATGTGCATGCATGCGTAGAGTCAAATGTATATCTCTGAGAAAGCTTAACTCTGCCTGTGGACTATAGAACTAAAAGGAGGTAGTTCACCATTGGGTCAAGGTAACAGGAAAAAATTAGCTCTTGTCATTCACAGCGGCACTTTGGACAAGCTTTATTCGGCTTTGACTCTATCCTCGACAGCAGTGGCAATGGATATAGAGGCACATTTGTATTTTACTTTCTGGGGTTTAAGCATGCTAGTAAAAGGGGGCATGGAAAAAGCTAGCTTGCCCTCCACTTATGCACATTTAGAAGATCAGATGAAAAAGAATTTAGAGAAGATGAAGTATCCATCGCCATATGAGATGCTCAAACGGTTGAAGCATTCCAGTTTACTAAAGATATACGCTTGCAGTCCAAGTATGAGAATGTTTGATGTAAAGGAAGAGGACTTAATACCTGAAGTGGACGAAATAGCGGGTGCCGCTGCTTTTCTTGAAGTTGCATCCGAAGCAAGCATAACGTTGTTCATTTAGGGTGCTGGCAGAATGTCAAGTGGCGGTACGAATTCAGTTGTCTACCCTTTAAACGCCATTCTAGGATGATTTCCACAATCCATGAATGGAACAGTACTCTCTTGCCTCTATTCTTTCCGCTGTGATATTAAACTCTGCTTCTGGCTTGTTCTCTGGTTTTAAGAATTTTCTGTAAAGCCTACCGTCAGCGATTATCTCAATCCATTCAATGTAGTGTTTCTGCTCCATTGGATGTGGAACTGAACCAACTTTCACTCTTATTCCTTTCTCAGTTTTCTCTATCACTGGAACATGCTTTTCTAAGCTTGCATCTGCAGTTTTTGCGGTTAACAACTCCATAGGCTGACCACAACAAACAAGCTGTCCTACTCCAGCATGCAGAACCTCAACTATGTTGCCGCAAATGTTACATTTGTAGATTTGTTTTCTTTCAGTCATCTTTATCCCTCCTTCAGTATTCGTCACATTTGAGTTGGAAGTAACTTTTCGAATGGTCACACGAAGGACAGTTTTTTGGCGGTTCCTTCCCAAAGTGAATGTATCCACATTCTCGACATACCCACCAGACTTCGTCTTCTTTTTTGAAGAAGGTGCCACTATCTATCTGTTTTAGCAGTTTTTTGTATCTTTCTTCATGGTGTTCTTCTGCTTTGGCTATTGCTCTCAATCTCTCTGCGATTTCAGGAAAACCTTCCTTTTCAGCCACATCCGCAAATTCTGGATACATCTTTGTGTATTCGTAGTTCTCGCCAGCAATTGAGGCCATGAGATTTTCCTTTGTGCTACCAAGAACTGTGGGAGCTGCTGCTTCCACTTTGATCTCATCTGGTTTTTCGTTACCTCTTTTCTTTAGCTCGCTGATTAGCTTGAACAGATTGTTCGCATGCTCTTTTTCGTTTTCAGCAGTAACTAGGAAAATGTCGGCGATCTGTTCAAAGCCTTCTTTTTTAGCGATCTTCGCATAGAAAGTGTAGCGGTTTCTCGCTTGGCTTTCACCAATAAACGCCTTCACTAAGTTTTCAAGAGTATTCTTCATTTCAATCTACCTTTTGTTAAATTCGTAGGACTTGTGCCTATTTAAAATTTCGTCTGCTAATCTGTCCAACGCCTTGAAATCTTCTTTCTTCGGAAAACCTTTTATAACAACGGGTTCAAGCAACTGAACCTTCAGGTTAGACAACATCTCTGTTATCTGTTCCACCATCCTGCCACCCCAGCCATAAGACCCAATTATGGAAGCGAACTTCAGCTTCGGTCTCAAAGCATTTGTAAGATAGACGGCGTAAACTACCTTTGGATGAGCCCTGGTAAGGACTGTAGGTGTGCCTATGACAACTGTGATGGCATCTACAAGAGCCATCGCCAGTTTTCCAATATCTGTCTTAGCTAGATCGAACTGTTTTACAGTGATGCCCCTTTCAACAAGCGCGCTGACAAGGTGCTTGACCATTTTCCGTGTGCTGCCATGCATTGAGATGTAAGGCAATACAACGATGTTCTTAGGCGAAGCGTAACCCCAGTCTCTATAAGCTTCCAGTATAAATTCCGGCTTGTCATAGATAGGACCGTGACTTGGTGCTATCACATCTATCTGTAGATCTTTTATTTTCTCTAAATTCTTCTGGAAAATTGTCCTGAAAGGCATCATAATCTCCGCATAATATCTCTTTGCTGCATCATGAACCGTGGCTTCATCAGTTACATACAGGTCAGATGATGCAAGATGAGAACCGAACAAGTCGCAGGGAAAGAGGATTTTGTCTTCCTTTAGATATGTGAGCATCGTTTCTGGCCAATGAACCCAGGGCGCATGGATAAACTCCAAGGTTTTCTCCCCTAGCGATAGGGTTTCTCCATCTTTCACTGCCATAATTTTGTTTTCAGGGATCAAAAGCAGTTCTGTAAGCAGAGTTTTACACTTTGGAGTGGCAACTACTGTGGCATTTGGATACAGCTTTAAAATCTGAGGTAGTGTCCCTGAATGGTCTTGTTCTGCATGGTTTGCTACTATGAAGTCTATGTGTTTGACGTCTAGGTGATTTAGGTTGCTAATCAGCTCTTCCGCCATGGTTGGATCGACAGTGTCTATTAAGGCTGTCTTTTCACTTCCTTTGATTAGGTAGGCGTTGTAGCTTGTGCCGTCGGGGAGAGGAATAAGTTCGTCGAAAAGTCGTCTATCCCAATCAACCGCTCCAACCCAGTAGACATTTGGCTTTAATTCTCGTGGCTTCATTTTATTCTACTTCTTCAAACTGATCTTTTGTTGCTCCGCAGAGGGGGCAGACCCATTCATCTGGCAGTTCTTCAAACGGAATTCCTGGTTTTATTCCAGATTCAGGGTCTCCCTTTTCCGGGTCATATATGTACCCACAAATAGTGCATCTGTATTTGGTCATTTCATCACCGTCCCTTCTTCTTTTATGTGGTTACTCTCTTACGTGTTTTGGATCATAGCTTATTTTCACGCCGGCTTGCTCGAAGAGTTTTCCAACGGGACAGTTTTTCGAGTTAATTCAAAGATTCTCTGAATTCTATCTTCGCTAGCATGCATCTGTTTGGATATTGGGTTCTTTGCCTAGTATTCGATACCTCTCCTTGAGGGAATTCCTTTCTTGAAGGGGTGTTTTATCTCTCTCATCTCAGTGACTAAATCTGCGACTTCAACTATCTCCTTTGGAGCATTTCTCCCTGTCAAGACCATTTCCACGTGCTCAGGTTTCTCCTTTACAAGATCGATTACGTCTTGAATCTTCACAAGTTCCAGGGTTAGTGCTACATTGATCTCGTCAAGTATTACAATATCGAATTCGCCTTTCTTGATGATCTCTCTAGCTAGATCTAAGGCTTCCTTTGCAGATTTTATGTCGTCATCCTGGGGAGGTTTTTCTGTTATAAATTTTCCATGGCCGAAGGCTTCAAGCTTCAAGTTTGGCAATTTCTTGATTGCATAGAGTTCGCCATAGTCAAAGCCCCCTTTAATGAACTGTATGATGTAGACTTTCAATCCTCTACCTATGGCTCTGAGGGCTAAGCCGAAGGCGGCTGAGGTTTTCCCTTTTCCGTTGCCGGTGTAGACTTGCACTAAGCCTGTTGGGAGTTTCTCCTCTTTCATCAGATCATCTTCTTTTTGATCTCGTTAGGATTCTGTTTAGCACTTCTTCGGCCGCAGACATAGGATCTATCTCCTTTGAGAGAAGCTTTGAGATCAGATTGTCCAGTTCGCCCTCCTTCTGTAGGGCATTTAGGATGTGCTCTGCGGTCTTTCGCTTTATGGCTTCTTCAAGTTCTTCTCTCACTATTCTTCTCTGTCTGTGGCTAGCTTCGCCTTTGCTCAAGTACTCTCTGTGTTCTCCGATCTTCTCTAGAAGTTCGCTGACTCCAGCGCCTGTTGTAGCTGTAGTTTTAACTATGGGAGGAATCCATTTGCCTCTCTGGGTTCCCAGTTGAAGCATTGCTCTAATGTTGATGACTGCCTTGTCAGCGCCTTCTCGATCGGCCTTGTTAATGACAAAGATGTCTCCTATTTCCATGATGCCTGCTTTGATGGCTTGGATTGCGTCTCCGAAGCCTGGCGCTAACACTACGACTACTGTGGGGGCAATCTTGATGATATCTACTTCGGATTGTCCAGCGCCCACTGTTTCTATCAGGATTATATCTTTGCCTGAAGCGTCAAGGATTCGTACTGTATCCATCGTAGCCCTAGCTAAGCCTCCTGGATTGTTCCTTGTCGCCATGCTACGTATGAAAACTCCTTCGTCTGTGCTCAGATCTTGCATACGTATACGGTCGCCTAGAAAGGCGCCTCCTGAAAACGGGCTGGTAGGGTCCACAGCAATAACTCCCACTGTTTTACCGCCTCTCCTCAGCTCTCTAACTAGTTTCTCAATCAGAGTACTCTTGCCAACCCCGCCTGACCCAGTGATCCCTATAACTTGAGCCTTTCCAGTGTGCGGATACAGCAGAGCCGTTATCTTCTCAGCTTCAGAGGTCCTATCTTCCACATGAGTTATCGCCTTAGCTACAGCTCTCCGATTTCCTTGCAGTAATGAGGTGACGATTTGGGAGGCAACTGCCACTTTCTATCAACGACTCTTTTGCACATTCTTTTTGACGAAGTCAATTACAGTTTCTGTTGGCGTACCTGGTCCGAAGATTTCTCGTATCCCGAGTTTTTGCAGAGGTTCAATGTCTTCCTCTGGAATTATGCCTCCGGCAAACACGAGAACGTCTTTTAGATCTTTCTGTTTCATTAGGTTCATTATCTTTGGGAAATGGGTCATGTGTGCCCCCGATAGTATGCTCAGACCGAGAACATCAACATCCTCCTGAAGAACTGTCTCTACTATTTGTTCGGGAGTCTGTCTGAGCCCTGTGTAGATTACTTCCATTCCGGAGTCCCTTAGGGCTCTTGCTACCACTTTGGCGCCTCTATCGTGGCTGTCCAATCCCGGTTTTGCCACAAGAATTCGAATTTTCTTCTCTGTCAAGGATTCAAATCCTCCCTCTTAGATGACGATTAATTCTTTGTATTCTCCGTACACTCCTCGTAGGACACTACATATTTCCCCTAGTGTCGCATAAGCTTTTACAGTTTCGATGATTGTGGGCATTAGGTTACTGTTTTTGTCCGCCTCATCGTGAAGTTTGCTGAGTGCCTGTTTTACTTTGGTCTTATTGCGTGCTCGTCGTAGTTTCTCAAGCCTTGATATCTGCTGTTCTTCAACTGCGGGATCGACGCGTAGGAGTTCGATTGGGCATTCTGGTTCTTCGATGCAGTATTTATTTACGCTGACTAGGGTTCTTTCGTTGCCATCGATCTCTTTCTGGTATTTGTATGCGCTGTCAGCGATCTCTTTTTGGAAGAATCCTCTCTCGATGGCTTCGTAGACACCGCCCATGCTGTCAATCTTATCAATGTAGTCCATTGCTTTCTCTTCCAGCTGATTCGTCAACGTTTCCACGTAGTAGCTCCCTCCCGCTGGGTCTATTGTGTTTGGTACTCCGCTCTCATGGGCTAGTTATCTGTGTATTCGCAAGGCTATGCGTACTGCTTTTTCGCTTGGGAGGCATAGAGCTTCATCGTGGCTGTTTGTGTGCAAGCTTTGGGTTCCCCCCAGTATTGCTGCGAGAGATTGGATTGTTACTCGGATGATGTTGTTAAGAGGTTGATTCGCAGTTAATGTGCAGCCAGATGTTTGAACATGCATCCGCATCCACATGGATCGTGCTTTCCGCGCATGAAATCTGTCTTTCATGAGTCTTGCCCAGAGTCTCCGTGCAGCTCGAAACTTAGCGATCTCCTCAAAGAGGTCATTGTGGCTAGCGAAGAAGAAACTTAGTCTTGGGGCAAATTCGTCTACTTCAAGTCCTCTCTCCAATGCAGCCTCCACATAAGAAATTCCGTCATATATCGTGAAGGCTAACTCTTGAAGAGCGTTCGATCCAGCTTCACGAATGTGATAACCACTTACGCTTATCGGATTCCACCTAGGCAGATTACTCGTGCAAAACTCAACTATATCAGTCACCAGTTTGACCGAGGGTCGCGGAGGGAAGATACATAATTTCTGTGCAAAGAACTCTTTCAAGAGATCGTTTTGTGTTGTTCCTCCAAGCACTGCGTAAGGTACTCCTTGTTTGTCGCCAACAGTGATATACATCGCCAACAACATCGCTGCGGGACCATTAATCGTCATACTCGTAGTAACCTTGTCAAGAGGAATACCATCAAAGAGCGTTTCGAAGTCTTTTAGGGAGGCTATTGCTACACCGCATCTTCCTACTTCCCCGATTGACATAGGATCGTCAGAATCATACCCCATGATAGTGGGATAGTCAAAGGCGATGCTGAGACCTGTTTCTCCTTCTTTCAGTAGATATTTGAACCGCTTATTGGTCTGCTCTGCAGTGCCAAACCCGCTGAACTGGCGCATGGTCCAAAGGCGCCCCCGATACATCGTGGCATGAACACCGCGGGTAAAGGGTAATTCTCCAGGGAAGCCTATATCTCGCAAATAGCTGATGTTTTTGGTGTCTGCGGGAGTGTAGAGCCGCCTTATTGGTAATTCTGAGATATTGTGGAATTTCTTCTTCCTCTCAGGATGGCGCTTCAGCCAGCTGGGCAACGTAGACTCTTCCCATCTCTTTTGCTCTTTGATAACCTTATCCCGTTCTTCTTGAGCTGTCATCGTCGATTAAACTCCTTTTAATCCCTCGTGCTGTTTGCATAAAAATCTTAGGTATTTAAGGATTGATGTGGAAAACTTGGTTAAGCTGGGTGTCATAGAACTATTCTTGTTATATGTGTAGTTATTCTAGGTTGCATGCATGCGCAAAAGCCGAAATATGCTTTGGTGCACTAACACATAATAAATGGCGGTCATTCATCTTCGATGAACCCGCTGGCATCAAAAAGTATCAAGCAGTTTTCCCAGATATCAGAAGCAAGTGGTCAGACTGAAGAATTTGAACTCCAAACCCAAAACCGCGCTCTCAACCACTCTTACTCTCTCTCAGTCAACGCGCGCACTCATCAAAGAAATCACAAGTCTTTGTGAAAAAGAAAAGAATTGCGTCGTACGGTGTAGCACACAAGCTCAGCTGACGATCCAGATCATTACTCGGTCTTGAAACCAATTTGCACGCGTATGGACTCCATAAAACATCCACAGCGAATGATGAACGTAACTTCGTTGTTTCATCTACAAGGCTGTTTATTGTGAGCATTTTCTTTTGTAGACTATGGCTGCCAGTAGTATTGAGGTCATGAATAATGACGTTATGAGTAAGGATGGAAACTCTGGAATGATGAAGCCTTCCAGTGTCAGAGTAATCTGTTGGGTTCCTGTCATTTCAACTGGTGTAGTGTTTGAGCAAGTTTCGTATGTTGCTTCAACAGTGTAGATTCCAACAGGGTACTCTCCAGTAGCATTCTTGATTTTTTCCATCAATGTTAGTCTTATCCACCCATCTCCGCCAGTCAGCTTTGACTCTGCCAATGTTGCATTCGGATAAGTGGCAGTGACATTTGCAGAAGGAACATCTTGGTTAATGTCGTCTTGTACATGAACGTCAAGATACCAGAAAACTTGGATTCTCGCTTCACCGTAAGCAGACGCCTGTACTACAGAGTCAATTGTCACTACATTGGAACTTGAATAAAAAGCGAATCTCCACAGACCGACTTGCGTATTAGTCAAAGTTATGTTTGGGGCTGCTCCTCCTAGGTCTCCTGAAAAAGCAACTGAACAGTTTTCTATGAAATTCCAATAAGTAACAAGTCCTGGATGAAGACCTGAGATTGTACAGTTTATCGAGGATGATCCAAACAATAGATTGTCTATGACTGAATCGTAAACCTGAGCCTCAGGTGCTTTGTTATAACCATAGTTTTGCCATTGATGAATTGTGGAGTTTTGGACGACTATATGAGCGGATGACCCTGACTCCGCGAAGAGAGTGTTGATATTAGAGGAATTGGAAATGGAGAGGATCGAAACGTCCTCAGCACGACATGAGACCCTCCATGGAATGGTCGCTTTGTTCAAATCGGCCGTGCTATTCCCCTTGAGGATCAAACGAAGATCTGCGTTGGAATCTATTGTAGAGTTGTAGGCTACAATACGTGGATTGCCGTTTGCTGGATTTCGCAGAGTCAAATTAAATTGATTATTCGTTGTTTGTATAAAGTTCAGCAGAGCATTCCTCAAAATCAAAGCAGCATTTTCTTCTACAATTATACTTCCATTGGTGACAAGTTCATTGAAAACTGTGACAACAGAAGATGAGTGAGCGTACATTCCAATGACAGAACAATCAGAAAGCGTAACATTTGAAATTCCCTGTGCTTCAAATGAGGAGATGGCACAGTTGGACATAAAGATTGAACATGAAGTTGAAACATCAAAATTGTCAATATTGCAGTCAAAAACTGTGAGGCTAGAAGAAGACCCTCCTTGAGGACGCATGTTGGAAATGCTGCAGTTTGATAGTGCTGTGATTGAGGAACTGTAAGTGCCTAAGAATCCCATGGTAGTGTTTGAAACTGAACTAGTGGAAGTACCATAGTTTTCCATAGCCATTGTAAGGTCAGAATCCTTTACAGATATACTTGCAGCGTCAAATGGTTTCACATACCAGATCTCAGAATTTGTAATGTTGGCTGAGGAAGAATCCCGACAATCTATGTACCAAATATGCGGTGAATCTGTGATGTTTAACCAAGAAGTCTCATAAGCTATTATTTTGTTATGAACATACAAGTGGGAAATCTGAGCAGTACTGTTTCCATAAAAATAGACCTCAAATTGAAAGTCTGGAGTCGATATAATTGTTGCAAATGAAACTAACAATCTAGGATTCCCATTAAATGGATTTCTAAACGTTATGTTAAACTGCTTCCATTCCTTCTGTGTAAAATTTACCACAGCGTTTCTCAAAATCAGCGTAGCATTTTCTTCTACTATGATGCTTCCATTTATATCGAACTGGTCTTCAATAACAGTAACATTATTTCCACTGAGAATCAAGTCTCCTTGGTAGATATCTGGAGAAGCTTTAACGGTTGGAATATTTCCTTTTTGCAGAAATGCAAGACTCAACAGCAAAGAGGAAACGAAGAAAATAAGCACAATTTTTCTTCTCATATCACATCACTCATCAAATTTCACTTTAATCTATCTGGATGCAATTTTTATGATTTGTGGATGCAACTTCGATTCGGTTGCACATATGCATGAGACCCTAATATATACGTGCGCGTATTTCCTTAATGCATGCATATGAGAGGTGTGGAGGGCATCGGCGAAAAAGTAATTATGCCTTACGCTCACTAGGGAGCTTAGTAGTTACTGTAACTAAGGGGATTTGTTTTGAGATTAGGACTGTTATTCGTTGTGTCAATCATCTTCGGCATTTTGGGTTCTATCTTTCTAGGTCTCGTCGCTGGACTTGCAAACGTAGTCACCAATCAGTATGTGGACAATAGTCTCCCCAGCAATCCTCTCGTTCAAGAATTTGACTTCAGAATCGCAGGAAAATATGGGTGGATCTCCATCTTCCTTCTCGCAGGAGGAATTGTGTTCGCGATTGGCGGGAACACAATAGGTATCTACGCCCTGTTTGAGTATCAAGCTTCTAGACGATCCTTATTGAATCGAAAGGAAAGGAAGACGACTGGTAAATCGGTTGGATTAGAGAAGTGCCCTCGATGCAGAGGGGAAATATCAGTGTATTACAAATTTTGTCCTGAGTGTGGGGTTGACCTCAGAAAATTACGAATGTAGAAAAGGCAACGTTGAAGCGATTTGGTCAAGTTATCCTTCTACTTGGCTGCCTTCAGCTTTTTACTTGTGAAGCTTAGACGAATGGATTTTATGTATTCCGTGAATTCTAGGTTGTCTTGTTTATAATCAAGTTCAGAGGTTTGATTCACCTTATCGTTAAGCAACTTCATTATCTGGATCTCTAGCACTTCAGCTCCTGAACTGAAAATTTCTTCCATAGCGACTGTGAACTCGTCGATTTTGTGCGGAATCTCGTATTTCCTGATGTTGAAACCTTTCTCCAAGTAATAGTAGGTGGCTCGTTGGCAGAGTTCCCCTAAATGTGACAAGGATTCATCGACGGATTCAAGAAGTATCTTTTCGAAATCCGAAACGATCATCGGACAAGCCTCAGATGGCAAATCATTAAGTCACCTTTTTAGAATCACTCCTTATATCTATTATGAATCTTGGATGCAAAAACTCCGTTTTATAGCCTCAATAGATTCTCAGATACATCTCATCAACTCTACTGCTCATTAAAAGTTCCAGATTCATTTGTGTTTACAGTGGAGGTGGATTTTCATTTTAGAGCGATGTCTGCCAGTGTCGCCTTTGCAACTCCGTCAACAATCTCCTTTCTCACAAGTTTTTCAGCCAGTTTGAGGGAAAACGCAAAGGCTGTAGCCGGTCCCCTGCTGGTTATGACGTTACCATCAACAACAACAATATCTTTTTTGGGTATGCCTCCACCTTTCTTAACTTCATCTTCCATGCCAGGATATATAGTGCATACTTTCCCGTTGAGGATACCTGCCTCGGAAAGGACTACTGGTGCTCCGCAGATAGCAGCCACCAGCTTGCCTTGATAGAAGGCTTCTTTCACCAAACTCACCACTCTCTCATCCTTTCTAAGATTCTCATAACCTGGATATCCACCAGGACAAACAATGGCGTTAAAATCGTCTATGCGTACTTCTTCTATGCTCTGATCAGGAATGACCGCTAATTCGTGAGAGCCTATAACCTGATTAGACACCAACCCTGCCACTGTGACTTCAACTCCGCATCTTCTCAGGATATCAATGATAGTGCAAGTTTCAATCTCCTCAAACCCTGGAGCGAGAAACACTAGTGCTTTGGCCATATCACACATTTCTCCTCGTTAACTTTCGATTGCTAAACTAGCTCAACCGCACGTTCCCTTTATGTTTTACGTGCTACGCGAGCTGGCAGCATTTAGAACATGGCTTGCGCGCGCTCAGTGTTTCTCTCCATAATTCTTCAATCTATCACAGCTATGATTTCATGAACAGGAAAGAGTCCTTCAGTAGCCCATTGCACGAGCACTATATAAGTGGATTTGTCAAAGAACAAGTTGGGCATAATTCGAGTACCTGAGCAATCAAAAACACGCTTCCTTTGTATTCACTTAAACATGTGCAATATCTTCATTAGATCTGCTATTAGTTGCTCCTCCCGCAACATTGTAGTTAGCCCGCTTAGATGTAATCATATTCACGCTTGGGCTAGGTGTTTCTATGTGTTCTTTCCTCAAAGCTTCCAAGATGATAAGTTACGGATGCTAAGGATAGTTCACATAGATCTCGTAGATTCTAGCGATAGCAATAACCCCATTGATTTTTTTCTACTTAATGAAAGCTTATACAAGAATTCTTGATGCACCCAATAGCGGTTTCACAAATCAATTCAACTTCCCTGCAACCAGCATTCACGAAGTGTAACTAACCTTCGTGTTGCCCTCTTTCCAAGAGGTTGAGAGCTTTTAGAATAATTAGTGTTCTCTCATTTTCTCCATTCAACTGTATAATCTTCACTCTCCCATATTTCTTAATTACCACTATCTTTTCCTCAACTAGGATTTTGAGATTGCGGCTAACTTGATCGTGGGTGCTATTGACCCTTCTGACAAGCTCCATCATGTGAATCTGTCCAGCTTTAGCTGCAGCCTTTATTATCTTCTGCCTACAAGTTGAAGCAAGTATTCGTTCTAGACGCATCTTTAAAGTCATTCAAGACTGTCTTGGGCTACCTTAAAAGGTAGATGACCCGAAATACGACTATAGAGGGGAGAGAGAAGGGTGAAAGTTGACTGATTTGCTCTTTCAAGACAGCTTGGATCCCCCAGCAACACGTGAGCACTTTCAGTCATCTCTCTATTTGGGATATATTTCGTCTTCTCTATAAGATATGAAGGCTAATGACTCAGCACGCGCCCCTAGAGGCGCAGTGGAACGAAAAAAAAAGGAAAGGAGGTGAAAAAATGTGAAGAAAATACTATCGCTTTCACTCATTGCTATAATGCTCCTCTCGTTTGCATACATCTCGTTGACTCGTGCTGACACCGAATACGAAGTTATAATCTACGTTGCTTACCCACTATTGGAAAATGAGGGTATTCAAGGCGCTTTGACTACGTTTAGGAGCGATCTTGTCAGTGAGGGATGGAGCTCCAATCTGCAGGAGTTATCTGAAGACCAGACAAGTTATAACTACATATATTTTAGAAGTTCATTGCAGTACTTCTATGGAAACCACAATGCAAAGGGCGCCATCTTCATAGGTGATCTTCCATTTGCCAGATTTAAGCACCACGAGAATGTGTCAGCTTATCTAACCGATTACTACTACATGGACCTTAATGGGAACTGGACTGACACAAACGGTGATGGGATATTCGATTTGCACACTAACGAAACAGGTGACTTACGTCCAGAGATATGGGTTGGCAGATTGAAGCCTTCGAAAATAGATGGAGATGAGTGTACCCATTTGATCGGGTATTTCGATAAAAACCATCACAACAGAACAGCAAGCCAACGAGCTTCAGTTGCCCCTCAAAAAGCCTTGGGCTATTTCAGAGACTATGATATGGAAAGAGATTACCTAAATGAAACAACTACTGTTCTTGAGAAAGCGTACGCAAATGTCACAATTGTGAAGAGTGCCAACTCAAGCAAAAATGATTATCAAAACAGGCTTACTGGAGAAGGTGTTGAGTGGCTATGGATTTGGAGCCACGGAGAGTCATCCAACCATTTCGACTACCCTGGAACCCCGCACTGCATCAACTACACTTTCTACCTGTATGATAATCCTAAGACATTCTTCTACATCTGGGCTCCTTGTGGTGCTGCAAACTTTAACAATTCAAACAACCTTGGTGGCGCAGCAATATTTGGAAGTGGTTATGGTTTGACATCCATTGGGATGACTAAAAGCTCATACTATCTACCTGAGTGGTTCACTGAGGCTTTCGAAGATTTGAGTAATAACTCAAAGTGTGTCGGTGACGCCTTCATGACTATGTACAACTCTCTAATAGATTGGCGCCAGAGCGAAATGGGAAAGGGTCCTCTGTACTTTATGGCACTTTTGGGAGATCCTACTCTCCGCATAAATTCACCCCCTTATACTCCATCGCAGCCTAGCGGTGAAGATGATGGACTACAACGCACGACATACAACTACTCCACCAATACAACAGATTTGAATGGCAATGATGTATGGTATGAGTTTGATTGGAACGATGGCACAAGCAGTATCACGGGGTCATATGATTCGGGGCAGTCCGGAAATGCTTCTCATCAATGGCAATATCCAGGAACATATTATGTGAGAGCTAGGGTCAAGGACACTCATGGAGTTTGGGGTGACTGGAGTCCAAACCTAACTGTGACAATCACCGAACGAGTAAGATTCATGCAAAATGCAAAGTGGGACAGTACGTATTGGAAGTTGTATTGGAACAACACAGCGACATACACATCTCGGCAACGCACCCAATCAGCAATGGCGTACGGAGGATATCTTGGAGTGAAAATATACAAGGTAAACGACACTGAGACACTTCTTACTGATGATGAAACAAATGATATACTACCGGTGGGTTGTTGGCTCAATGAGGAGAGTGGGATAAAGAGTAAGACGTGGAACTGTAGTGAACAGAACGTCACTAACAGCTACATCAAAGTGGAAATCTACTACAAGTTTTCAAGTGGCAGCTGGACTTACATGGAAGTCACCTTCAGAACTGAAAACTTCACCGACAACACAATCTTGAACGCCACCACTTGGAATATATCTCTCTGGGGATGCTACACTTATCAGGAGGGTCCACTGAGAATCCAAGATCTAGGGGGTGGTTTGGGTAGCCAGGCTACAATAGCATTCCACTGGGGATCCCCAACTAAAGAAAGCTGCATCGAAGACATGATCTTCACATCTGGATAAGCCATTATGCCATAAGCAAACACCTACCCTTTTTTTTTATGTCTGAGTGGAACGCACACTCTACTAGCGCGCGCATACCACATTGATGAAATGAAAAGAAGACAGCGATGATAAGACTGCAAATTTAGAAATGAGGTTAGGGAGAGTCTAACTTGCTTTCCATAGGGCATAAAAAATATTAACACGTATATGTATAAATCCTTATAGAGCGAAGGAGAAGGATGGGATTGAAACGGAAAATTTTCATGGTCGCAGTCAGCGTCTTTGTGCTATCAAGTTTAGTCAGAATACCTGAGCTGGCGCTCTCAGCTCCTTCCGGAATCATTAGGGTTCCTCAAGACTACGCTACGATAACTCAAGCTATTGATGCGTCAAATCCAGGAGACACCATCATTGTATCTGAAGGCACCTATGCTGAAGGAGAGATATTGGTCTACAAGCCTAATCTGACGTTAGTAGCCGATGGGGTTGTCGTAGTCGATGGTTTAAAAGAAAATGACGTTTTCCACATATCCGCTGATAACGTCACTATTAAGGGCTTTACGGTAGAAAGATCTATCATAGGAGGTTCCTACGCAGGAATAAGCCTTTCATATGTGAAGGGATGCATAATAGAAGACAACGTGGTGCAAAGAAACGGAGTTGGTATCTATCTACTTTTCAGTAGCAACAACACCGTTGTAGGCAACTATGTAAACCAAAACTGGGGCAGTGGAATAACACTTCGTTACTCCAATGGCAACATAGTCACAAACAACTCGGTAATCAACAACAGAAGCTACGGTATATACCTAGGTAGCTGTGAATGGAACATCCTGTCCTACAACAACGTTGCACGCAACAACCAATCAGGCATCCTCACATCGAGTTGTGAGGGTACAACTCTTGTTGGAAACACCGTAACTTACAACCATTATACAGGAATCTCACTCAGTGGTACAGGTTGCATTCTCAGAAGCAACACCATGAGTCAAAATCTCAAAAGCAACTTTGCCGTGTCTGGCATAGAGCTGTTGGATTATGTTCACGATATTGATACTTCTAACTTGGTCGATGGGAGGCAGGTTGTCTATATCATGAACCAACACAGCATCACCATCGACTCGACCTCATATCCACTTGCGGGATATATTGCAGTTGTCAACTCGACGGATGTGGCTGTGAGGAACCTTATCATGGTAAACAACTCAGTTGGCGTGCTTTTCGCCTACGTGACTGACTCAACCATAAAGAATGTAACAGCAAAAGCGTGCAATAGAGGAATCAAAGTATTTAAATCTGAAAACATCAGGGTCAGCGAATGCGCTGCAACTGGTGGGTGGAAAGGCATTTCTGTACAAAGCTCGAATAACGTAACCTTACGTGGGAATGTACTCTTTCGGAATAGTTATGGTATCTATGTAGACTCAACGAACACTCAAGTGACCTACAATACTTTGACTAACAACACGGTTGGTGGAATATTAATTGGTGGTTCAAATAACACCGTTGTTGGAAACATCATAGTTAACTCAACCGAAGAGTCGGTTCCAATGGGAGGAATCATCCTATATAGCGGTGACAATAATTTGATCGCGGGAAACATTGTGGAGTCGAACTCTGTTGGCATATGGATGTGGATATGGGTAGACAACAACAAAATTTTCCATAACAATTTTATCAATAATAAACAACAGGTTGAAGAGTATATGTCGTTGGAGAATTTGTGGGATGATGGCTACCCTTCAGGAGGAAACTTCTGGAGTGACTACAATGGCACAGACGAAGATGAAGATGGTCTTGGTGACACGCCTTACACAGTCTATAGAGATGTCGTAGACCATTATCCTCTTATGAGGATAGTGAATCCCTTACAGGCTGATATAAACTGGGATGGAAAAGTGGACATCCATGACATTATTATGTCAGTATCCATCTACGGAGTTACAGAGAGGGATGCAGGTTGGAATGTCTTTGCAGATCTAGCCCCTCGTTGGGGCGTCATAGACATCTTCGACCTCGTAACATGTGCATATCACTATGGAGAAACATACCCATAGCTCTTCACTGGATCTTCAATCTTAGAACTAATGAGTTACCCTATCAGGCTCATTCTACCATTGCCGATGCATGCATGGTTTCATGCGTGTGCTAGCAAAGTATGCGTTCCACTCCATGTCCACGCAGAAGGTTCAACAACCGTTCATCAAACATTGGCTCAACCTTAGAAAGGCCATCAATTTTGTAAAGAATGAATACACTTAGTCTAGAACGGAGAAGTGAACGGATGGACAAAAGAGAAGATACTCCTAAGCCATTCCAGAAGAGAGAAATCTCAGTCAGAATTCAATGCACACATTGACATACAAATTCATGTCTCAGCTTCTTTATTTTCATAACAGAGACGTGGCATCTGGTTGAATGTTAGCTTTTCTTAGAAGGTTCGCATTAGTAATTACAGTTATTGAACTTGTGGCCATGGCGATCTCAGCTATAACGGGATGTGCTAGGCCTAGCATCGCAAATGGGATCATGATGACATTGTAGAAGAATGCCCAGAATAGGTTCTGCTTTATTTTTCGAAAAGTTGCTCTAGACAGTTTTACAGCCTTAACAACATCGGATAGGTTGCCTCGTACTAACACAACGTCTCCGGCTTCGATAGCTATGTCCGTTCCGGTACCTATCGCTATGCCCACATTCGCTTGGGTTAATGCTGGTGCGTCATTTATACCATCGCCAACCATGGCGACGAGTCCAACTTCCTTTTGAAGCCGCTTGATCTCAGCTACCTTCTTATCTGGCAGTACTTCAGCCAAGACCCTAGAAATACCAACCTTTTTTGCGATGGCTTCTCCAGTTCGTCTATTATCTCCCGTAAGCATTGTTGTCTGAAGACCTAACTTTTCGAGTTCAGCAATTGCTTCTACAGAGTCTTCTTTGAGGGTGTCAGCTTCTGCCACAATTCCAACGCACTTCTTGTTTTGGGCAACAAGCATCGCAGTTTTCGCTTCCTCCTCCAACCTCTTAAGTTCCGGTTCTAAGCTGCTGTAGTCGATTCCTTCCTCATCCATAAGCTTCCTATTGCCGATTAAGACAGTGCTCTGCCCTTCAATCTCTCCTTTGATTCCTCTACCGGTTATTGCCTCAAATTTCTCGAGCTTAATTAGCTCGGCTCCTTCCTCCTCAGCCTTTCTGATGATAGCCTCGGCTAGGGGATGTTCAGATCCCTTCTCGACGCTGGCGGCTAACCTTAAAACCTCTTTTGCTGTGAAGCCTTTCACAGGAATCGTATCTGTAACCTCAGGTTGCCCCTTGGTTATTGTGCCAGTTTTGTCGAAAGCGATTACCTTCACGTCTTTAAGCGTTTGAATCGCTCCTCCATGTCTGATTAAGACGCCATTCTCGGCGCCCATCCCGCTTCCAACCATGAGAACTGTTGGTGTTGCCAGTCCGAGGGCGCAGGGGCATGCAATAACTAGTGTAGCCACAGTAGCAAAGACTGCCAAGGTAAACACACTTAATGTTGGATCAATCCAAGGAAGGAATTGATGTGCCCAGACGCCCACACTTCCTATGACATTTGGAAAGGTTAACCATAAGACAAAGGTTGAGAATGCTAAGGCTAAGACTGTGGGAACGAAATAGCTGGTCACACGTTCAGCAAATTCTTGGATAGGCACCTTCGAACCTTGGGCTTCTTCCACCATCTTTATAACCTGAGAGAGGAATGTGTCTCTTCCGATCTTTGTTGCTCTTACTTTAAGGAGACCTTTCTGGTTGATTGTGGCACCAATGACACTGTCGCCTGGCTTTTTCTGTACAGGCATGGATTCTCCAGTGGCCATTGATTCGTCGACGCCACTCTCACCTTCTATAACGTCGCCATCTGTAGGTATCTTCTCTCCCGGTCGTATAATCATGAGGTCGCCGACCTGGACTTCGTCGATTGGAACCTCCACTTCCTTTCCTTCTCGGAGAATTCTCGCAGTCTTCGCTTCAAGTTCTAGGAGTCTTCTGATGGCTTGGGATGCTCTTCCCTTTGCCTTTGCTTCGATGTATCTTCCTGTGAGGTGGAAGGACATGATCATCGCGCCTACTCCGGCATAGTTAGCTATGGAGGCGAAGAATGATGCTGGTCCTGTCAAGAAGGATGCAAGGGTTCCTAACATGATAAGTACATCCATGTTTGCTGTACGATGCCTTATGGACTTTGCAGCTGATTTGTAGGTTGTCCACCCTGGATAGAAAAGAATTGGTGTTGCGATGGCGATCATACCGAGGTTGAACACTGTTGAGTTAGGCCAAGCTACTCCGAGTATCATGTCAGGGATCATCCAAAGAATAATGGGTATAGTGAGTGCCCATGCTATGAAGACCCGTTTCCTTGCTGTTGAAAATGCTTGGAGTTCTCGATTTTCCTCCTCCTCAAATTTTACCCGTTGATCCTCTCTGCCTAGGACTTGATACCCGACATTCTCCACGACGTCCTTAATCTCTCCAAAGCCTATTTCACCTAGGCTATAACTTATCGTTGCTTTCTCGGTCGCCAAATTAACGTTTGCTTCTCTTACGCCTTCCGTCTTCCTTAGAGCGTTCTCGACGGTTTGGGCGCAAGAAGCACATGTCATACCTCCAATTCTCAGCGTAATCCTCTGAGTTCCCCCATCTACATTATAGCCTGTGTCCTTGATGATCTCTGTCAGTTTCTTTTCATTTGTTATCTTGTCATCATATTCTATGTGTGCAGTCTCTGTTGCGAAGTTAACTAGGGCCTTATCTACTCCTCCAGTTTTCAGCAATGCCTTCTCTATTGTTTGAGCACAGGCAACACAGGTCATTCCAGAGATTTTAAGACGACTTTTTTGTTTGGCCACTTAAATCATCTCTTTCATGGTCTCTCAGTTGATTGTGTCACTAAGGCATACATATAGAAGCACAAGCCTGTAACCGCCAAAGCATCGCTGGATTATCGCTTCATGTTCTTTATTATCTCTCTGCAGTTGTCTGCATGCTTGCACCAATCTAGACACGATTGTTCTTTCCAATGTCTTCGAACCTCTTTGCCACAGGTTTCGCAGATTCCCACATCTTCGTCGCTCCAGATTTCCACACTTTCCCCGCAGTTGAGACATTTCAAATATTCCGGGACCGGCCTCACAAACCTTCTTATTCCTGGGCAAGTTCCACCTGATCTCCGTAAGGCTATTTCCCCTACGTGATAGAAATTTGTTTTGATGCCTAGGGTCTTGCATGCATGCGACAAAGCGTCAAACACTGTGATTCTCTGAAAGAAAAGATTAAGGTGAAAGGAGGAAACTCTGATTTGCCCAAAGGATCCGCAAACTTTGCTCCAGCAGAAACAGAAACTGGGTTAGTACAGCAAGGATTGGAGATGGGAATAAAATCTGATACAAGCATCGACCTGGACATCCTCTCACTCCAACAAACCTTAATTTATGGACTAAAGGGAGTTGCTGCCTATGCTCACCATGCCCTTATTCTTGAAAAAGAAGACGATCAAATATTCGCCTTCCTACAAGAAAGCCTAGCAGCAACTCTTGACAAGTCACTGGACATTGAGGAGTTATTAGGGCTACTCATGAAATGTGGACAAATTAACTTGCGTGCAATGAAATTACTGGATGAGGCTCACACAGGAACATATGGTCACCCTGTTCCCACATCTGTGCCCCTAGGAGTCAAGAAGGGAAAGGCTATCCTAGTTTCAGGGCATGACCTAAAAGACATGGAGAAGATACTTAGACAAAGCGAAGGAAGGGGACTCAACGTGTACACGCATGGGGAGATGCTTCCAGCTCATGGATACCCAAAGCTCAAGGAATTCAGCCACTTCTATGGACATTATGGAACTGCTTGGCAGAATCAGAGAAAAGAGTTCGCAGAGTTCCCAGGTGCCATCTTGATGACTACCAACTGCATCCAGAAACCAAAGGAATCCTATAAGGGCAACATCTTCACAACTGGACTGGTTAGCTGGCTTGGAGTTCATCATATTCCAGACAAAGATTTCACGCCAGTAATCGAGAAAGCCCTAGATATGCCTGGATTCACGAAAGACAACCCAGGCAAAACTGTGACCGTGGGATTTGCGCATAACACGCTTATTGGTCTAGCTGGCAAGATCATTGAAGCTGTGAAGAATAAGAGTATTCGCCACTTCTTCCTAGTTGGCGGATGTGATGGAGCTAAAATTGGAAGGAACTACTACACTCAGTTCGTTCAAAAAACGCCTAAGGATACCTTAGTACTAACACTTGGATGTGGAAAATTCCGGTTCTTCGATAAGCAGATAGGAAACATTGATGGAATACCGAGACTCATTGACATCGGACAATGCAACGATGCCTACTCAGCTATTCAAGTAGCATTAGCGTTGTCAAAGGCCTTTGGAGTGGACATCAATGAGCTTCCACTGAGTATAATACTATCGTGGTATGAACAAAAAGCCGTTGCCATTCTCCTAACTCTGCTACATCTCGGCATCAAAAACATAAGACTTGGCCCAAATTTGCCTGCCTTTCTGACACCTAACATTCTAAAAACTCTCATCGAGAAATTCAACATTATGCCAATAACAACACCTGATGAAGACTTAAAGACGATTCTCGGTTGAATAAAAGGTAATGAAATACTACAGCATTATGTATGCCGATTAATATGAAAATGGGCTATAATCTAAAGTACTTAAAGGGTAAGAGTAACATATCGACAGAATGTAGGTGAAAAAATGAATCGTAGAGCATTACATAAGATAAGTTATGGCATGTATGTTGTAACCTCTGGGAAGAGAGATAATTGCAACGGTCAGATTGCCAATACGGTATTCCAAGCAACATCTGAACCCGCCACAATAGCTGTATGTATTAATAAGCAGAACTTCACACATGAGTTCATTCGAGAAAGCAACATTTTTGCTGTTTCGGTTCTTTCGAAGAATGCACCATTAGCGTTTATAGGTCATTTTGGTTTCAAATGTGGGCGGGACATAGACAAATTCAAAGGAATAAACCAAAAAATTGGCGAGACTGGCGCCCCAATAGTTTTAGATCATGCGATTGCGTATATCGAGGCTAAAGTGATTAAGGAAGTTGATGGCGGTACACACACTATTTTCATTGGAAAAGTGGTTGATGCTGAAATTCTCAATGATAACGAACCTATGACCTATGCTTATTACCACAAAATAAAGAGAGGTGTGACCCCTAAGCTAGCTCCAACATACATAAAAGAAGAAAGAACGGTGAAGAAGTGATACATGCATGCAAAAACTGGCAGATGAAATACGGAACAAACATGATGAAAACAACTTTGTGAGTTGAAATGGAGGTTGAAATGTGTTAAGTGAGAAAATGGCAACTGCACTAAATGAGCAGATCAACAAGGAGCTTTATTCAGCATATCTGTATTTGTCAATGTCTGCCTATAGTACCTACATTGGATTGAAAGGATTCGCCAATTGGTTTATGGTTCAGTATCAAGAAGAGTTGACCCATGTTATGAAAATCTACGACTACGTCAACGACCAAAGCAGACAGGTGAAGCTCAAGACTATTACACAACCACCAACAGAATTCGGATCGGGTCTAGAGATGTTTGAGAAAACCTTGGCACATGAGAAATTCGTGACGAAATGCATTAATGACTTGGTTAACCTTGCAATTGATGAAAAAGACAATGCTACAAATATTTTTCTCCAATGGTTTATCACCGAACAGATCGAAGAAGAAGCCAATGATAATGAAATCATCTCCAAGTTGAAGCTTATCGGAAAAGAGGGCAATGGATTGTTTATAATTGACAAAGAGCTTGCGACACGAATATTCGTACCGCCTGCAACATCAAACGAGACTCAAGCGTAAAAACTGTGCAAACAACAGAAGAAACAAATAGACGGACAACAAAGCTGCGGGGAAACCATACGCCAAAAACAATGCATGCATGCACGAATTTATTTCACTGAGCGATTGGATTCCTAGGGCACCCGCTACAACATATTTGGAATAGATAGTGCTTGATTGGCTCAATGGAATCAAGATGATGGCATCATAGCTGTTCCACATTTTGGGCACTTAGTGGAAAGACATGGAGTTCCTCTCATGTGGGATGTCTTGTACCCGCATTTTGGACAAACACAGTAAGCTGGTCCACCAGTCCCTTGACGCCGTCCTCCTCCGCCTCTGCCCAAGCCTCTTCCGCTCACATTGATCACTTCACATGCTGATAAGAGAGACGATACACATAATAAATTATGGTTTGTATCTCAAGCCAATATCTTTTACTTTAACGCCCAAATCGGCATGCATGTAGTGTAAAAACTCGCCAGAAATAGCTAACGAAGTTGGCGTAACTGATGAAAGAATTAGGCAAATCGTTAATAAGTTCAAAACTGAGGAAATTAACGAAGGCAGACTATAAGTGAGAAAACACACTCTCATTCTTTACTATAGCTGAACTGGAAACACCGAAAAGATGGCTGAGGCAGTAGCCGAAGGAATCAGGGCAATTCAAGGAGTTGAAGCTGAATTAACATTTCACGTAACGCCAGAAGAGCTAGCTAACTACAACGCCATTGCAATTGGAGTTCCAACATACCACCATGACATGACTGTTGACATAAAGAATCTTTTCGAGAGGGCTGCTTTGAAAAACGTTAATCTAAAGAGCAAAATCGGGGCAGCATTCGGATCGTACGGATGGAGTGGTGAAGCACCACGATTAGTCTCAGAGATCATGAAGAACAGATTTGAGATGCAACTGCTGGAATCACCGCTTCTAGTCAAATACACTCCTGACAAGGTTGGACTTGAGAAATGCAGGCAACTCGGAAAAGAAGTAGCTCAGAAACTCATTACTCGTACACATGGAAGCACCAACACGTCTGAGTAAATACATTTGGCACATCAACAGGAGGCAAATAAGAGAAAGGGCGCGGGCATGCATACATGCATGCACTAACCGACAAAGTTTTATTTCATCATTAACTTCAAACCAAGTAAGGTGTAGATGTGGTTCAAAAAGCGAAAGTTTATTTTGGTTCTATACAGCAAGGGCGAGATGATGTTTCTTCCGCCTTCGCAGCGAAGTTGGACAAGATAATTGAGTTACTAGATTTTTCGACGATTGAAAAACGTGATAAGGTTGCCATCAAGATGCACTTGGGTTTCCAGGATGGTTTTCAAACAGTACCAGTATTCTTCGTACGACGGATCGTAAAGGCTGTTAAGCAAGCTGGCGGGTACCCCTTCGTCACAGATAATCCAACCGCCGTCTATAACGCTGTGGATCGCGGTTATACCCAAGAAACATGTGGTTGCCCAATAATTCCCATTGCAGGAGTAAAGGATGGCTACACATATCCTGTTGACTTGAACTTCAAGAATGTTGACACCTTGGAGATGAGTGGTGTAATTCATGAT
>Ga0209986_10001177_pt1 | contig 25426 bp, 20 predicted proteins | sample BlataG_FD_183168 | JGI IMG/M metagenome (GOLD analysis project Ga0209986, IMG submission 183168) | Deep subsurface microbial communities from Black Sea to uncover new lineages of life (NeLLi) - Black_00105 metaG (SPAdes) (version 2) | ecosystem: Environmental > Aquatic > Marine > Oceanic >... | reverse complement strand
TCGCAATGACGGAAATTATAATGCCCTGTTATTCTCTTATAATATTCTGGATTCTGGATTCTGGCTCCTGACTCCTGGATTCCTAATTCTTTTTTTCTATTTTCTTGACTATATACTCGATACTCGATACTAAATTTTTCCTTATATATTTTACTCTAAATAATCTCATTAGTAAAGACAACAAAATTTACACTTAATATTTAAAACAGTATTTTAAAAATTTAATATAGATTTTTATCTGATACTTAAATAACCTCTTCACCTTTTACATATAAACCATCACGGCATATCTGGATGATATCAAAGTTATTTGCAAAATTGGAAATCCAGGCTTTTGCCGCATATCGAGGATTTAAATTTCCCTGCTGTCCTATCCTTATTTCTAAGCTAAGCTTTAAAATCGGGCTTTTAAATTTCTGCACCTTTATATCTAAAATCGAAGGCTTTATATCAACCCTTTTGATTCCATTTTTAGTCTGCTTTTCTACAGTAATTTCATCCAAATTTAAAAATCTTTTATTATTTTTCTCCACTTTCTGCTCCAACTCTTTTGATTCATTTTCTTGATTTTTAACTGCTGAATCTAACAATAATTCCTCTATTTTCAGGGTTATAATATAAGAAGCTTTATCAATTATTTTGACTAAAGAACCGGCAGAAGAAAGGATTATTTTAGCTCGCAATATCTTCAACCCCTGAGGCAAGACCCAGTTTAACCTCTCTACTAACTCCTCGGTTTTTATCTCTTCTTTCAACCGAATATCTAAATATTCAGATGTGCTGCTTATTCCTAAGGGCAAAGGGGGACCGAAAGATATTCTAAACCGAGGATTAAAACCTTCGGATTTAACCACAGGGATATCGACTCTTCTTATAGCACGGGTAAAAACCTGGGCCAAGTTTAAATGGGAAATATATTTAATCGGTCCTTCTTTACAATATTTTACTCTAACTAATTGTTCCAAATAAAAAAACTCTCCTTTTATTTACATTTATCAATTATGAATTTGTATATAGTATATCGTATTTCATTTAGGAAATAGAATTCAGTAGTCAGGAGTCAGTATTCAGAATATTAAATAATGTATAGTCGACGGACAAGCCTATCCTCGTGAAAACGGGGAACGCCTGTCCTACTTTGGGGCGCAATACATTGTACCCCAACTCCTAAATTCTAATTTTCTTTACTTAATACTACCTTATACTTTAGCTGCTGTATTCTGACTTCTTTCTTGACGCAATACGCGGTACGATTTCATTCTGACTTCTGGATTCTGACTTCTGGCTTCTATTTCTTTACCATATACTAACGACTATTCACTATTCACTAACGACTAATTAGCATACTCCACACCCTGTACAATCCTCAAAACGGCAATCGGGAGTCGTTTCTCCTCTCAAAGCCTTCTCCTTCTCCTCAAGCAGATATTCCTTTTTAACTCCACAGGAGATATGGTCCCAGGGCAGAACCTCATCTTCTTCCCTCACTCTATTAGCATAAAATTCCATATTAAGCCCGCAATCATTAAAGGCCTGCTGCCAGGCTTCAAAAATAAACTGTTCTCTCCAGGCATCAAATTTACATCCCAGATAGTGAGCTCTTTCTAATACTTCACCTAATCTTCTATCTCCCCGGGCAAAGACTGCCTCCAGATAAATTCGATTAATATCCGGGTAACTGAAAGAAATGTTCCTCCAGTTTAATCTATTCTTTAAATATCTTATTTTTTTAGACAAAGCTTCCCTTTCTTCCTGGGCTTCCCATTGAAAAGGGGTATGAGGTTTGGGCACAAAAGCAGATACGCTAATATTTATATTGACTTTTCTTCCGGTTATTTCTCTTCCCATGCGGTCAACTTTACTAACCAGCCTTACTGTCCCTTCCACATCTTCTTCGGTTTCGGTGGGCAGGCCGACCATAAAATAAAGTTTTATCTTCCTCCATCCTCCCTCAAAAGCTGCTCTTATCGAAGAATACAGGTCTTCTTCCAGAACATTTTTATTTATCACATCCCTTAACCTTTGAGTTCCTACTTCTGGAGCTAGGGTAAGACCGGTCTTTCTGACTCTCTGGACCTGCTGGGCTAAAGCAACAGAAAAGGAATCTATCCTTAAAGAAGGCAGGGAAACTCCCACTCCTTTTTCTTCAAATCGGTCCACCAATTTAGTAATCAAGCTCTCTATTTCACTATAATCACTTGAACTTAAAGAGGACAAGGATATCTCTTCGTATCCGGTATGGGCAAGAATTTCGTCAGCCAATCCAATTAAAGTATCGACCGATTTTTCCCTTACCGGGCGGTAAATCATCCCTGCCTGACAGAAACGACACCCCCGGGTACATCCCCGAAAAATTTCCAGGGTAATTCTATCGTGAACTACATCGATATTGGGAACAATGGGAAAAAGAGGATATGCCACTTTATCAAAATCAGAAATAATCTGCTTTTTAATTACTGAATAATAGGTTTCTTTTTTGGGATTAACTGATTTAACCCTTCCGTCTTTAAAATAACTTACTTGGAAATGAGAGGGAACATAGATACCTTCTATGCGGGCTAATTCCTCTAAAAGTTTGGTTTTACTCTGTTTTTTTTCTTTCCATCTTTTGTAAACTTCTATAATTTCACCGACAATCTCCTCTCCTTCTCCGATTACAAATAAATCGATAAAGGCCGATAGGGGTTCAGCGTTAAAAGCCCCTGGTCCACCGGCAATAATCAGGGGGTCATCTTCTTTTCTCTCTTCCGACCTTAAAGGTATATGCCCAAGTTCGAGAAGATTTAGGATATTGGAATAACATAATTCATGTTGGATAGTAAACCCAACTATATCAAAAGAATTTAAAGGTCTATAGGTCTCTAAAGAAAAAACTGGTATCTGTCGTTCTCTTAGCAGTTTTTCCATATCTACAGCAGGTGAAAAAACTCGCTCGGCTAGCGCGTCATCTTTCTTATTAATAATTTCGTACAGTATTTTAAATCCTAAATAGCTCATCCCGATCTCGTATAAATCAGGGAAGGCTAAGGCTATTTTAATTGTAGATGCATCTTCCTTTTTTACTATCTCATTAAATTCTTTACCGGTATACCTTCCGGGTTTTTCTACCTTATTCAATAACTCTTCAAATAATATTTTTTTAATATTTAAACTATTCAAATTCTTCTCCTTGATTAGTTATCCGCCTTACCGGTGGGCCAGAATAAAAGCGTATTTTGTATCTCGTGAATCGTATCTCGCAAATAAATAGAATTCAGAAGCCAGGAGTTAGTATTCAGAATAAAGCCGTATATCGTATTATAGCTCATAGTATATAGAATAAATTAAAATATACAGATTCTTTATTCCCTCTCCCCTCCGAGGGGGAGGGTTAGGGTGAGGGGGGCAAACACAATACGCAATACAATATATAATATACAAGTATATAGTTTTGAATTTTGAATTATGGTTTTTCGCTTTTCGCTTTAACTTTTTAGCTTAATTCATATAAGTATTTTGCTAATTTAAAACTATACGCTAAACGCTACCCGCTATACGCTAATTCTATACTAACGACTATTCACTATTCACTAACGACTAAAATAATTGGCCAATAGGCCAATTATTTTACCACTTTACCTTATGCAATTGCACATTTAACAATATTCCTATCACTATTAAGTTAGACATCATAAAGCTTCCCCCATAACTTAAAAAAGGCAGAGGTAACCCGGTAGCCGGCAACATCCCCATAGCCATTCCAATATTCACTACTATATGAAAAAATAGGAAAGACACCGCACCCGTAGCTAATAAAGTACCTAGTAAATCTCTGGCCTCCAAAGCAATCTTTATTCCCCGCCATAAAATAATAGCATATAATCCTAATAATAAGATGGTTCCGACAAAGCCTAACTCTTCTCCTACTACAGAAAATATAAAATCGGTGTGTTGAGCGGGTAAAAAATTTAACTGACTTTGTAGACCGCTAAAGATTCCATTCCCTAAAAAACCTCCTGAACCGATGGCAATCCTCGACTGGATAACATTATAGCCACCCCCCAAAGGATCCAGGTTAGGATTTAAAAATAAAATTAATCTATTTTTCTGATAATCTTTTAGAAAAATCCACAATACCGGGATAGAAGATAGGGCCGCTAAAAAAGTAAAAACTAAATATTTTATCTTAACCCCTACTGCAAACAACATTATTATAAGAATAGCTAAATATACTAAAGAAGTGCCCAAATCTGGCTGCATAAACACCAATAAAATTAACAACCCGGTATAAGCAAATGGGAGTAAATAATAGAAAAAATTATCCAATTTTTGTTTGTTTTTAGATAAAAAATCCGCCAAAAAGGCAATTAAGGCGATTTTAGCAAACTCCGAGGGCTGAAAATCAAAAAGTCCTATAGCCAGCCAGCGCCTTGCCCCATAAGTTGATCTACCTGTAAATATAACCATTATCAGTAAAATAATAGCCCCAAAATAGATTACTTTAGAATACCTTTCCAAGTTATGATAATCGATAAAAATTATTATAGTTAAAAATAGGAATCCTAACAACGCCCATAATGATTGCCGCTTTACGAAAAAATAGGGGTCGCTTCCCTCTGTGGTCGCCAAGCGTGTTGAACTGTATAATACTAAAAGTCCATAAAAACAGAGAAACACTGCCGCAAAAAGAAGAGTAAAATCTAAATTTTCAGTTAATTTATCTAATTTTTCCTTCAACTTCTATCCTCCAAAATTAGGATCCCGGCACAAAAGTTAACCAAAAGGGAAACAAAAGTGCCTGGCACTTTTGTTTCCCTTTTTTTAATTTTTAATATTAAAATATTTTTCCAGCATTGCTCGAGCTATGGGGGCGGCTGCCTCTCCCCCTTCTCCTCCATTTTCTATAAAAACAGTAATACAAACTTCTGGATTCTCATAAGGGGCGAACCCGATAAACCAGGCGTGGGTCTCCCCCTGAGGATTTTGAGCTGTCCCGGTCTTCCCGGCTACCGCTAATTCTTTAATATTTGCTCTCCAGCCCGTTCCTTTTAATATAGTCTGTCTTAATCCCTCTTTAATAATTTTAAATGTATCTAAAGAAAAGTCTACTTTCTTATAAATTTCCGGTTTAATTTCTTTTACACTTGTACCATCAGCAGAAATTATCTTTTTTACTAAATGTAGTGTGTAAATTTCCCCATCTGCAACAATAGCGCAAATAATAGTATGCACCTGTAAAGGGGTTAATAACAGATATCCCTGACCGATAGAAAGATTTATAGTATCACCTGGAAACCAGATCTCTTTAACTTCTCTTTTCTTCCATTGGGCAGAAGGAATTATCCCCATAGCTTCTGTGGGCAGATCAATACCTGTTTTTTCTCCTAATCCTAATTTCTGCATATATTTATTAAATCTTTCAATCCCCAGGTCTTTTCCTAAGGTATAAAAATAGATATTACAGGAATGAGCAATTCCATCTACAACACTCAAACTTCCGTGTCCGGTCTCCTTCCAGCAAGTAAAGACCTGGCCAGCTAATTCAAAACTACCCGAACAATAAATCTTTCTTTTTCTATCAGTAACTCCTTCTTCCAGAGCAGCTGCCGCTGTAACCACTTTAAATATTGAACCAGGAGAATAAAGACCCTGAACACTTCGGTTAGTCAAAGGATAATCGGAATCAGAAGAAAGCCTTTGCCAATCAGAACTGGAAATTCCATTAGCAAATGTGTTGGGGCTAAAAGAAGGTCTGTTAACCAGAGCTAATATTTCCCCACTGTTAGGATCACTTACCACAATAGAGCCTTTTTTATCGTAGAGTAAATTTTCTCCGCAAAGTTGTAAGTCTCTATTGATAGTTAAAACCAAATCTTCACCCGGAACCGGTTTTTGGTATAATAAAGTAGCTACCTCCTGACCCAAGGCATCAACTTCGACTTCCTTCCCTCCTTTTTCTCCTCTTAAAATATCATCATAATATTTTTCCAGTCCAGCTTTTCCTATGATGTCCCCTCCCTGGAATTTTGGATTGCCAAATCGCTTCAACTCTTCTTTATCTATCTCTCCCACATATCCCAAGCTATGAGCTGCAAAATCATGGTAAAGATAATCCCTCCGAGGTTTAACCTCTAAAACCACTCCCTTTAATTCGTCTTTTCTCTCTTCAATCTCCACTATCTTATTTGTCTTACAATCATCCAGGATTTTTACCGGCCTAAAAGGGTTTTCCCGATAATTTTTTACTATTTGCGAAATTTCTTCCGGAGAAATACCTATTATTCTACTTAGCTTTTCACTCAGTTTTTCTAAATCATCAACCTCTGCCGGGATTACAGAAACTACTACTGACGGACGATTAGTAACCAATAATTCTCCCTGGCGGTCATAAATCCTCCCCCGCGGAGCATCTTCTACCAGAGAACGGATACAATTCTCTACCGCTCTTTCCTTAAATTCCTCTCCTTTAATCATCTGCAAATACCACAAACTGATAACTAATATTGCAAAACAGATGACCACAAATATCAATAACCAATTTAGCCGTTGTTTCACATCTTCCGGAATTGTAGAAGATTCTCTCATAATTGCTCCTCAATTTTAATGAAAAAAGTTTCCCAAAGGTGCCAGGCACCTTTGGGAAACTTTTTAATTTTTACTCTTTAATTGTTTGGAAAAGTTTATTTATTGCTAAAAAAATAAAAGGTGATAGTAGACTGCTATACAAAGCTTCTGGGAGGGCTACCTGTTTTAAGCTCCAGGCCAGGTTATATTCTATTCCGAAAGCACGTAATAGCAAAAATATTAAAATACTTTGTATAAATGATGCAATAAAAGTTATTACCGGAATAAGAAATAATATATGTTCATGAAATATTTTTTCTTTTAAAATTCCACAGATAAAACCTATCACCGTCTTTGCCAGGGCATTTATTCCTAAGAGACCGGTAGAAAAGATATCCTGCAAAAGACCGGAAGCAAATCCAGAGATAGCCCCTTCTTTTTCTCCCTTCAGCAAGGAAAAAACTACTACTACTGCCATTATCAAATCAGGCTTTAATCCCAGAATAGTAATCGAATTAATAAGAGTAAGTTGAATTAGTAAGGCAACTACTATTATTGCACTTTTAAGTAAAATTTTCATCAGCTATCTCCTTATTTAATTGATTATTCAGAAAAAACGGATCTTGATATAAAATAAAGGGTGATGCTTGTCTAAGATATATTGAGGGGGATTTAATTATTTTAACATTTAGCACTTTAAGAATAAGAAAATAAAGCGATCGGCAATATTATAATTCTATTATCTTTTATCTTTTATCTATCGCCATTAAGAACCATTAAGATAATGCGTTAATACTAAGATACTAAATTAATTAATATTTTATACTTCTATTATTTCGTATTTTGGGCTATTTTAATTAATTATCATTTACTTGTTAAGCATTATCTATATCTATCATCGATTATTAGCCTACTTCTTTTAGAGAATAAACTATTTTCCCTACAATTACCAACCAGATAAAGTAAAAAAGGGTTAAAGTTCGGAAAGCCCTGTTTGGCTGCTTAATCGATCTATAAATCCATTCCATTCCGTGTCTTTGCATCCACAATGGTGCCCGTGGTATTCTGCCGGAAAGGACATCAAAACTTCCGCCTACCCCCATACAGACTGGAACATCTAATCTGTTCAAATTTTTATTAATCCATTTTTCCTGCTTGGGCATACCCATACCCACCAGCAATATATCAGGTCTCTTTTCTTTAATCTCGGCAATAATCTCTTCTTCCTCTTTATTCTTATCGTTATTACCATTTTTAACATCTTCACAATTTTGATAATCTGCACAACCAAAATAACCATGATGAGTTCCGGCTATTTTTATTCCCGGATATTTTTTGGTTAAATTTAAGGTGGCCTCACTGGCAACTCCCGGATAAGAGCCTAATAAATATAGGGAATACCCCTTCTTAGCAGCTAATCGGCATATGTTATGTATTATGTCTATGCCGGTTACCCTTTCAGGTAAAGGATAATTTAGAGTTGTGGCAGCCCATAAAATACCTGCTCCATCAGGGGTAACCAAATCTGCAGATTTTAATATGGTGTGATATTCAGGGTCTTTCCTTGCCCGCAATACGGCCAAAGTATCCGGAGTAACAACCTGATGAGGTTTTTTAGATACTATAAATTCCTCTATTCTTTGAATAGTTTCTTGATTATCTACCTGGTCAATACCCACCTGAAAGAGTTTTATACGGCTGGTCAAAATATCTCTTCCGATAATCAATTCCTCTGACCGAATCTTGTTTTTCAATAATTCAAAAGCTATCCAGCCAAAAGCAGTCAAAGTTAACAGTAGATATAAGTTCTGGTATATAGAAATAATAAAAGCCGATAAACTTAAGTAGAGAGAGACCCCGATAATAGTTAAATTCGCTCCTTGAGCCGAAAATCCATAAGATTGCAGTTTTTGGCGTAACCTGCTTCCGCTTCCCGAAAATAAAGGATATTTTTCTACAGTTGGGTTTTCCTGACTGGCATAATTAGCTACAATAGAATAAGAGCTGTCTATAATCGGTACGCCTAAAATTAAAAGAGGAATCAATAAAGTTAAAGCTGCTGTACTCTTGGATACACCCACGATAGCAATTACTGCTAATAAAAATCCAAAAGACATATAGTAGGAAGAAAATTTTCCCCGGGGGATATATTTGATAAAAATAAATGAAATCGCCGCCATAATCAAAGACAGTGTTTCTGCTAAAATTAGTCCCTGTCTTTGGATAAGAGAGACCGCTAAAAAAGTTAGGGAAGCGATAAAGACAATATAGGGGGTGATATCTCCCAGTTCGTCTGTCTGGCCGATAGAATTAGTTATGCTTATCAGCCAGATTACGGTTAGGGGAATTGATAAATAGCTAAGATAAAGATACCCTCCCGGTGAGGAGGAAGGAGCTCGCAAAAATTCTATTTTAACTCCAAAATAAATTATAATTAAGGAAATTAAAACTTGAAATATCAATTTGACCCCTGTGGGAAGCTTTTTCTTTCTATCTGCTCTCCCCAGGATGACCATCAGCACACTGCAAATGATAATACCTGCAATTTTAACCACTATTCCGGTTTCTAACATATAAATTATTTTCCCTCATTATTTCTTTTTATTTTTTCATTTTTATCTTTGTCTTATCTTTCTGTTTTTTCTGTTTTTAACCTTTTTCTGCTCAATCCAATTAACTTAATACGACAAAAGTATCTTAAATTCCTTCTTTTTAGGATAAATTTTTAAAATTAAAACTAATTATTAAATATTCTCTTTAAACCAGTTAACTGTCTTTTCTAAACCCGCTGAAAAGTCAAACTTTTGCTGCCATCCTAAAACCTCTTTGATTAAGTGGCAATCCAGAATATTCTTCCTTAAATCCCCTGCCCTGGGAGGTCCATAATGCGCCGGATGAGGGAATTTTATAATCTCCTTTAAAAGGGAGAAGATTTCATTTACCGAAACCCCTCTTCCGGTCCCCAGGTTGAAGCCGTTAAATTTAATTTCAGGTTCTGTTTTGCTTTTAATTTCGATTTCAGTTTTGTCTTCTTTTTCCTTAGCTTTTTCTTTTTCATGAACAACTTTAGATAATTTTACCATATTTTGAAGAGCGAGTAAATTGGCTCGGGCTACATCTTCCACATAAATATAATCTCTAATATATTCACCATCGCCATTTATAGTAGGAATCTCGCCTTTTAGCATCTTTTTTATAAATATAGCGATAATTCCAGCCTCACCATAAGGGTCTTGACGGGGCCCATAGACATTTCCATATCTTAATGCTACATATGGGAGATGGTAATTTTTCTGATAGAAATCAAGATAATGCTCAACTGCAACCTTACTGATTCCATAAGGTGATTGGGGCCTGAAAGGATAATCTTCGGTAATGGGAAAATGCTCTGGTTCTCCATAAATAGTTCCACCGCTGGAGGCAAAGACTATTCCCTTGACCTGGTGATTCATCAGGTAGCATTGTAATAGATTTAAAGAACCTAAGATATTGGTTTGCGCATCAAATAAAGGGTCTCTCACGGAAAAAGATACACTAATCTGGGCGGCTTCATGGCATACATAATCAGGTTTTTCCTTTTTGAACACCTCAACCAATCCTTTCTGGTCGGTAATATCTAATTTATGAAACCGGGCTCTTTGGTTGATATTTTCCTCTCTGCCGGAAGACAAATCATCAACTATTACAACTTTATAATTATTCTCGATGAGTAAATCCACAATGTGTGAACCGATAAAGCCCGCCCCACCGGTAACTAAAACGGTGCTCTTTTCATTTTCATTTACTTGTTCTTTTCTCTTTTCCAATTTCATGTTTCTTTTCCTTTCTTCCACAAAAAGGGAAACAAAGGTGCCAGGCACCTTTGTTTCCCTTTTTACACTAGAGTGCTAAAACAAAGGCGATTACGCTGCAGATGGCGCTTATCCCCCATAAGATAAACACGACATTTTTATGTGCTATCCCTCGGGCTAAAAGTCGATGGTGAAGATGTCCTTTATCGGCTTGAAATATAGGACGATGTCCCCGGTATCTCCTCCAGATAGCAAACAGAGTATCAAAAATAGGGAGAGCCAGAATGATAATGGGAATAAAAATAAAGAAGGCATTCCCACTATTTAATACCCACAAAGCCCCTACAGAGGATAATATGAAACCTGTAAAAGTACTGCCGGAATCTCCTAAAAAAATTTTAGCCGGGTAAAAGTTAAATCTTAAAAAAGCTAACATGCTCCCCACCAGGGCAATTGACATAAGATTAAGAATTTCAAAATTTTGTCTTAATCCTAAAATAAAAAAAGTTATTAAGCTAATTATTGAAACTCCGCAGGCCAGTCCATCCAATCCATCTATTATATTGACGGAATTGGTAACTCCGACTATCCAAAAAATTAAGATGGGATAAAGAAGATAACCTAACAGATCAAAAATTTTTAATTGATTAACTATAAAACTATTTATTAAATCACTGTTGTACATAATCACTATTAAGGCAGGAACCATTTGAATAATGAATTTATGCTTGGGAGAAAGGTCTACTATGTCATCTACCACTCCTAATAACAAAATAATTACCCCACCTATCAAGAGGGCTTTAACCTGTCCTTCTATCTGCACCACAAAGAGCAGACTCAGTAAAAATCCAAAAAAAATAACTATCCCTCCTAAATTAGGGATAGCTTCTTCATGTATTTTACGATGGCCGGGCATGTCCATCATATTTTGTTTTTTCCCTACACGCGCCATATAGGGAGTCAAAATATAAGAAACTATAAAGGCAATAACACCAACTTCTAGATATTTCAAATAGATATTCTCCTGTTTATTGTTAATTTCCCAATTTGTCTATGTGCCAATTTACCGACTGGCCAATTGACCAATTCTCCAATTCTCTAATTTATCAATCAGTCGATTTAATCAATTTATTGATTCGTTAATTTACTAATTTGTTAATTTATTTGGCTAATTCTTTCTTTAAATCTTCTATGCAGGCTACCGGCGAAGGGTCAACCCGATTTAATATTGCTAAATAATAGCTCGCCAGATCGCCTAAGAAAATTAGTGAAAACATGCGGGCCATTTTTCCTTTACCTTTGGTAGGGCAAATTATAAACTCAGCTACTTTGTCTTGGATAATCTTGCGGGTAATTTTCCGTCTCTGCTCTACCCTCAAAAGCCCTTCTTTGTCTTGAAGATAAATAATTTTGACCTTTCGGTTAATGTTATTTTCTATTTCATAGCCCACTATTTCGTTATGGTCGAGTTCAGGAAATACATTCCAAAAACAGGGCCATTTACTATTTTCGTTTATCTGGGTCTTCCAGCGCATCGCCACTGCCTTTAATAATCCTTCAGAACCGTAAACCAGGGGCAGATGTTGATACAGGCCCATGGCTACTTTTTTAGCAAAATTGTTTTTGAGCGGAGATTTAGCACCATATTCTTTAGAAAGTTCCTGTAAAATATTTAGTGTTTCTTCTGTCTCGCCTCCTCTTTCCTTTATCAGACCCAACCTCTCTAATGCCTTTAATACTGGAAAGAATAGATAAGAAATGGCCGCTCGAGGCTGAATCCCTGCGGGAACTTTAATCATCGGGAAGTTATTCTCTTGGGCAAGGACCTCTAATTTACCCCCTGAAGTTAAAGCGATAACTCTGGCTTTGGCTTCCAGGCATCTCTTTAAGTCAGAAAGAGTCTCTTCGGTGTTTCCCGAATAACTGACTGCGAAAACCAAAGAATTTTCATCCACAAATTTGGGGATATTATAACCGCGAATAACCACGATGGGGATTGATAATTCATCGGCTAAATAATCAGACAATAGATCCCCACCGATGGCTGAACCACCCATTCCCAATACCACGATATTTTTAAAACTCTGGGTGGGGGTGGCAGAAGCAGGTGCAGGAGTGGGAGCAGGTAAAAGGTCGGTAGAAATAGAAAACTCTTCTCCTAAACGCAAAGCATCTCTCATCTTCTGCGGAAATTCCTCTAACAGCTCTATCATCTTATCCTGATCCAACTCAGAAAAATCTCCATCCAATATATCTATATTATCATTATCGTTTTTGTTTTTTCTTGACTCTCCCATAGCTCATTCCTCCCCATATTTTAGCCTATCTTTCTATATTTTATAACATACCACACAACCTTTATTCAAGCAAGCATAAAAATGACAAATTTTGTGCCAAAAAGGGAAACAAAGGTGCCAGGCACCTTTGTTTCCCTTTTACCCCTTAAAATGTTCATCTAAAAGATTTGGGGTTCAGTTAAATAATCTTCAAATATAATGGCACCAGCTTTATTATTAAAATTATCCCAATATGCCCAATCGCTTGAAAGATTGGCATTACCATCTGGATTGTTAGGATATTTAGGTCCAGCGATATCCCCCCACCAGTTATATTTAGCGTAAATATAGTGATCGGTCATATTAATAACCCCATATAGATTAGTAGAGTTACCAACAATATTATTCTTTCCGATTCCGCCCCTAGCTCCTCCTCCTATATCCGGGGTAGTAGTATCGCTATATTTTTCACCTACCCTTATACCACACCCATTAGAAGTAATCTCATTACCCCAAATTAGCAATGAAGAGTTGTACCGACAAAAAACGCCGGAATCATAATTATTATATATATTATTCTTTTTTACCTCAAGAGATGCATCGTTAGAAGCCTTGATTCCACAATCGCTATTCCTGATGATATTACCTTCAATAATACCAGAACCCGCTCCTGTAACTTTTATTCCGTTTAGGAAATTTCGACATATCTCATTATCATGAACATATATTCCTGAAGGATAATCATCGCTTGTCCTATGGTATAAAATTCCACTATCCCGGTGACTTTGGATTATATTGTCTGATATTTCAATTGAGGAGGATGAGTCGCTATAGATTCCCATACTTGTAGCTAATCTACCATCAATAGTAAATCCAGATATGGTGACATCGTCCGCTGTAACGGTAATTAAATTCCCCTCCATATATTCAAGCCCACTTATAATGGTGGATTCCTTCCCAGCCCCCCGGAGATCAATTCCTTTATTTATTATCAGCTGTTCTTCATAATCCCCTGCGGCCACTATAACCGATTTTCCAGAGGTAACTGCCTCTATTCCTTCGGTTATAGAATTAAATGGATGAGTTTGGGTTCCATCTTCTATTCCGCTGGTGTTCCCTATATTTACATAAATATTGGGGTCATATTCTATTGTCGTTAGTACTGCGGAGCTTTCATTGCCGGCGGCATCGCGAGAAGTAATTGAGATATTGTTGGTGCCTTCAGAAAGATTAAAAGAATAAGACCAGGTAATTTCAAAATTTATTAGCAAAATTTCTACCCCATTTATCCAAATTGAAGTATTAGGTTCTTTAGTTCCAGAAAGAGTTTGGGGTGAAATATTTGTTGGAGAAAGCACGGCACCTAATGTTGGTTGGGGAGGAGGGGTAATGTCATTTATTGTTATATTCCATTGTATATAATCTTCCAATTTTCCATCGCTTACTAATGCTTTTAGTATTTTCTGGTTGTAATCTCCATAACTGGCTGAATAAATCCAGCTGCTTTGTGAATCATTTCCTGAACCCGTAGAGTTTGATACTTCTTTCCCGTTTAATAACCATTGATAATTTAATGTGGTGTTTAAGTCAATATCATTGGCCTGGACTTCAAATTTTATGGAATTTCCTTCATTGATTTCAAAATTAAGGTTAGCGGGAAAATAAGAAAAAATTTGTGGAGGATTATTTACATTGATAACTTCAATTTCAAAACTCTGAGTTACGCTGTGTTTACCATCAGAAATTTCAACCGCTACATGGTGAATTCCTACTTGATCATTGGTTGGTATCCAAATTATTAAACCACTTTCGCTATTAATGTTCATCCCCTCTAGTTTAATAATAAAAGAGTAAGTCAGAGTATCTCCATTAGGATCACTGGCCTCTACCCGATATGAATATAGCTGATCTTCTGTAGCAGTAATAATAGGTTCAGAAATTATAACTGGTGCTTGATTTAAAAAAGGAAAGATTCCCTCCAAATTTAAACAACCCACCATTAATATTACAACAATCAATCCAAACAATAATATAAAAAATTTCTTCATATCCTAATATGTTCCTTTCTTTAAATACTTTTTAATTTCTTATAAGGTAGTTAAGATTTACTTTTAGTATCATTTAATGGGTATCCTGCTATAAATAATAATATAAATATGGAATACCTATGGTTCTGACTTATTCTATTCTTTTATTTTATTCATTTCATTTTCCGAAAATCCTTTCTGCATTATCATGGTAAATCATTCTTAAAGTCTCATCATCGAGATGAAGCCCTCTGTACACCATATTGGGGTCAGTTTGTTCTCGGGCTTTTTTACCCATCATCTTATAAATCGAATCTGGCAGAATAAACTCCTCCTTTTCCAGCATATCAAAATAACTCAATGTAACATCATCAATATAGCTCCTGCTCTTCGCCCGATAAGAGGTAATTACTATATCTGTTCCGAAGTTTATACGATCACGATATTTCTGCATAAATTCCCGGAAAGCCACAGCATTATAGGAAATCCTTTTAAACCCGGCAATTTGAAAATCAGGATGACCAAAACTTATATCAGTGTATAAATTGGGATAATCGTCAAGAAGTCTGCTTAAGAGTGTAAGGTTTCTGGAAGTTAAGATAAAATGAGGGGCAACAACTACCAAATCAGGGAAAGCTTGTAAAACTCTTTCCATTTGGTCTAAAAAACGACCACTATTTATATGATAAAGGATGGGTATCCCTTGCTCTTCACAGTATTGATATACCTCCATCATCCCGGAATCATCAAGAGGAAGGTGAAAAAAATTATCATAGAAATAGCCATGACCATTATACAATTTCAAACCTTTAGCTCCCGCAACGATAAATTTCTTTAATTTTTCCAGCTTATCTTCATCGCGAGGGTCAATCGTGCATAATGCTATAAATTTATCGGGATATTTCTTGCTTATATTTATTATTTCTTCATTATTCTTATCATATTCACTAAATCCATATTTAGGATTTAAGTAAAAAGTAAATTTTGAGGTTCCTAATAAAATCATTTTTTCTATTTGGCAATCTTCCATCACCTTAAAGAGAATAGGAATATTACTGAAGGATTGGACATGTTCGTGGGCATTTATAATTTTAAAATCCGCCCTTCTCTCTCTGGTGGCTGGGTCCATTTCAGCAATAAGAGTTGAAGGTTGGTTATCTATCCATAAGGGTAGGTATCCCATCTGCCGGAGATACCACAAAAACATCATCGCCAATAATATGAAGATTATGATATAAAACCACAAATCACTTTTTTTTCTTTTTTTTACTGCTTCTGTAACTATGGTTTTCTGTTGGGCCATTCTCTCCAACTTTCCTTTAGGATAAACAACTAGAATTTATTATATATTACTTCCTTTTAAAAATCCAACAAAATATTATTTAGAAAAAGGGAAACAAAGGTGCCAGGCACCTTTGTTTCCCTTTTTAGTAGCTTTATGCTAAAATCCCTTGAACTATTTATTTATAAAAGATATAATAATCACATTATGGCAAGAAGAAATAGAACAGAGATAGAAGATAAAAATGCTATTTACCATGTAATTGGTAAGGGTATGGAAGGAATTGATATATTTACTGATGATGTAGATAGAAATAAATTTCTACAACTTCTACAAAAAATGGTTAACTTTCACAAAGTTCACCTATTTTCCTATGTACTAATGGATACTCACTTTCACCTTCTTTTAAAGACAGAAGAAGCAAATCTCTCTCAATCCATGCAGTTTTTAAATTCCTCTTATTCCCACTGGTTCAACATAAGACACATTAGAAAGGGTCACCTCTTTCAGGACCGATATAAAAGCCATCCTATCTTAAATCCCCTATACCTCTATAGTGTGGCATCTTATATTGGCCTAAATCCGGTAGAGGCCGGATTAGTGGATTCTCCCGAAGAATACCCCTGGAGTAGTTTTCAATATTTTCTCTCTACTCAAAATCAAAACAAAAACGTTCCTCCTTGGTTGAGCATTCGGGAATTATTAGAAATTTGCCAAACCAGTCCAGAAAATTTTATAAATTTCGTAAAAGAAAATATTCAAAAATATGACCCTGAAAAAATCCTCCAAGATGCCACTAAAATAACCTCAAATCAAATACAAAAAAGATCATCCAAAAATATAGAAAATATACTAAGGAAAGCAAAAGAACAAATTGGTGACATAGAAACCAATAAACGATTAAAACATTTACTTGTATATTTATTAATAAAAGAGGGTTACAGAGTAAAAGATGTAGCAAATTCTCTACATACGACCAGACAAGGTGCGCTAAAAATTTATAAAAAAATACAAAAGAATTTAATTACTGATTGTATCTACCAAATCTGGTTAAATCATATTAAAATAAACCTATTTTCATAAAAAGGGAAACAAAGGTGCCTGGCACCTTTGTTTCCCTTTTGGGAAGAAGTACGGAGATATGAAAAAAAGAGTGATTTTTTTTATTATAGTAATATCACTAATTATTCTTCATGCTACAACTATGGTAGAGGCTGTCCGTTATGACCCCGGCTTAAATTGGCAGGTCTTGGAAAGTCCTCACTTTTCGGTTTATTTTTGTAAATTGAAAAACAATGAACAATTAGCTCAAGAGGTGGCCGATATCGCCGAGGAAACCTACCACCAGGTTAATACCCAGCTTGGCCCTCCTAAACATCATCACCTGCAAAAAATAGCCATAATTATTGAAGATTTTTCTGATTATGCCCTGGGTTTTGCCTCCTCTTTCCCTCATCGGGTAATTCGCCTCTCCCTGACCGCACTCACTGCTAAATCCTTTGATATGAAATTTATAAGCTGGCTCAAAATGGTAATCACTCACGAATACACCCACCTGGCTCATTTCGAGATGACCGCCGGACCCACTACTGCACTGCGTGTCCTTTTCGGTCAGATACTTACTCCTAATGCCCTCCAGCCCATATGGTCAATCGAAGGATTGGCAGTTTACAATGAAACTAAATTTACTGCCGGAGGCCGAGGTATTGATTCTCGATACGATATGTATCTTCGCATGGCCGCCCTTGAAGATAAGTTTAACACCTTGGACCAGATAAATGGTTATTATCTTACTTCCTGGCCTGACGGTACCGCACCTTATATCTATGGTCAATCCCTTATCCATTTTATAGCTCAAAAATACGGGGAAGAAAAAGTCATCGCTATGAGTGAAATTTTCTGTGAATACCCATATTTAGGATTTAACCATGCTTTAAAAAAGGCGATAGGCCTGAACTTGGAGGAACTGTATCAAAACTGGAAAGATAGCTTAAAAGAAAAATATCAACTCCAGGCGCAAAAAATTCTCTCTCAAAAAAATCTCACTCCTTCTCAGCAATTAACTAAATACCATTATTGGGTCGATTACCCGCGATGGATTTCTACGCCCGAGGGAGGCAGAATAGCAGTTAGAGTCTTTACTCCCCATTCCTATCCCTTAATTCAAATTATCGACCCTTTAAGTCCTTCTCTTTCCTTAACTCCCCGTTCTACTAAAAATCGGACTAAAACCCAGCCCATGATTAAAAGAACTTACGGCCGTGATTCTTCTTTTAGTATATCTCCTGACGGTTCTAAAATAATTTATGCTAAATTAGACGATTATGAGCAATTTTATAAATTTTATGACCTTTATTTATTCGACTTAAAAACAGAAAAAGAGACCCGCCTTTCTGAAGGTTTGCGGGCTCGCGATCCCAGCTGGTCACCTGACCCGGAAAATCCTCAAATCGTAACGGTAATTAATCAATCAGGAACAAATAATTTAGCCCTGGTTAATTTACATTCCTCAAATTCATCGATTAATGAAACCCAGCACATCTATAAACCAATTACCAAAGAAGACATTGTCTATCTAACAGACTTTCGAGATGGCACCCAATTATACCAACCCTCCTGGTCTCCTGATGGAGACATGATAGCCCTTTCCGCCTGGCGTGCGGGTTATCAGGATATATATATTTTAAATCTTGATTCCGACAATATCGGTAATTCTGCTCTCCAGCCCATCTTTTGCGATAAATCTATTGACCTTAGCCCTTGTTGGTCTCCTGATGGCAAGTATCTTTTCTTTTCCTCTGACCGCACTGGAATTTATAATATCTTTGCCTTTTCGCTCTCCGATAAAAAACTCTATCAGGTAACCAATGTCCTGGGTGGGGCATTTCAGCCCGCCATCTCTCCTGATGGCACTCAACTAGCCATTATTTCCTATCACGCCACAGGATATGAACTGCACCTTATAAGGATGAACCCCAATCCAAATACTAATCAATGGACAGAAATAGAGATAGAATCTGCCGAACCCGCAATTATGGCAGAACAACAATTCAATAAAGACCTTAATACCTCTTCTAATTCTAAAAATAATTACCCAATCCACCCTTACAATTCTTTATCTAGCCTCTGGCCGCCTACCTATTGGATTCCCGCCGCTCAACTTACTAAAAACGACCTGGGAATTGGTTTTTCAACTGAATTGAAAGATGTACTGGGATTTCATTCTCTTCCTTTAAGTATTACTTATGGGATACTCAATAATAACCTAAACTACAACTTCAATTATTATAATTATCGTCACTTCCCTATTATTAATTTTTATCTGTCCGGTAATGCTGTTTTAGCTTCCCAAACTCAAACCTCCTGGTGGGAAGAGGGTAAGACCGGAATAAATATTTATTTCCCATTTAAAGGATATACTGCCTCCGCCACAAATTCACGCTCTTATAGACAAATCTTTTCTCTCGGTTATCAATATGAAAAATTCTCTATTACAGCTGACACATCGTCTTCCCTAAATAATAACCAGGAAAAAACCAGCAGCCTGAGACTAGGCTACTCCTACTCTGATGCAGAAAAATATGGATTCTCTATCAGTCCCGAACTAGGTAACTCCTTCTCTCTAACCTACGAACATGCTGATAAAGCCCTGGGTGGTGATTACACTTTTGATAAATTAATATTTGATGGCAGGAAATTTATTCCTCTACCTCCCCTTCATCAGGTCCTGGCTCTTCGCATAGTTGCCGGCACCAGCTCTTCAAGTATATTAGAATCAGGTTTGGATGAGGAAAAATTTAAATTGGGAGGTAATTATTCTGCGGATAATCTTAGTAATATCGATGCGAACACCTTCTCTCTACGGGGATATAAACCTGCCACCCTTGAAGGAAATAATCTTCTCTTAGCCAGCTTGGAATATCGGTTTCTCCTAGCTAATATTGAGCACAGCCTTAAACTTGGTCCCCTCTCCATCTTTTTAGAAAGACTTTCCGGTGCCCTCTTTATCGATATGGGAAATGCATGGGAAAGCCCCAGCATAAATATGAATATAACCAATAAAAAAGATGAAATTAATTCTATCTGGCAGGATTTTAAATCAAGTATCGGAGCAGAATTAAAAGCAGATTTTAATCAAAAATATGATTCCCCTTTTACACTAAGATTAGGAGCAGCCAAAGCCTTAACCGCCCCCCACGGATACGATATTTACATCATCTTAGGCTCTTCTTTCTAAAAAAGGGAAACAAAGGTGCCTGGCACCTTTGTTTCCCTTTTTCATCTCTATAATAATTCGATTTTGCTGTGGTCGCCTAAGACAAACTTGTAGCTGCGGGGGAGGACGCGGGAACGTAAAATCTCAACTCCCTTGCCGATTAGACAGCTATGAAAGCGTCCTTTGATATTATTTATTTTAGTGTTTTCCAGGATTACACTATATTCAATTTCACTCTTTTTCACTTCTACCCCATCAGACAGAGAGGTAAATGGTCCGATATATGAATCATCTATCCTCACTCTATCACCGATTATCACCGGACCAACTATTTTGGAATTAACAATATTTACTCCCTCACCAATCTTTACTCTCCCCAAAATCTCGGAGTCCTCACAGGCACATCCTTCCTTGACATCTCTCTCAATATCTTCCAAAATCAAAGCATTGGCTTCCAGTATATCTTCCGGTTTTCCGGTATCTTTCCACCAGCCCTTAATAACTTCAGCTCCAACCTTATACCCATTATCGATCATCCATTGAATGGCATCGGTAATTTCTAATTCTCCTCGGGCAGAAGGTTTTATACTTTTAATAGCCTGATGAACATTTTTATCAAAAAAATAGACTCCTATTAAAGCTAAATTGCTGACCGGCTCTTTAGGTTTTTCCACTACCCGTACGACTCTTCCCTCTTTCAACTCAGCAACTCCAAATTGCCTTGGGTTGTCCACTTCAGTCAATAACACAAAGGCATTGTAATCCCCTTGAATAAATTTATCCGCATATCTTTCTACCCCGTTCTTTAAAAGGTTATCCCCTAAATACATCAAAAATTTATCTTCTCCTAAAAAATCACGCGCCACTGATACCGCATGCGCCAAACCCAGGGCTTCCTTCTGTTCAATATAAGAAATATTCACTCCCCACTTACTGCCATCTTTAAGCCCATTCTTTATATCTTCTCCGGTCTCTCCGATAATTATACCAATATCTTTTATCCCACAATCCCTAATCGCCTCTATCCCATAAAAAAGCGCCGGTTTATTGGCAATGGGGATTAAATGTTTGGCGCTGGTGTGGGTAAGTGGTCTAAGGCGAGTGCCCTTTCCTGCACAAAGAATTATCGATTTCAATTTATTCCCCCTGTTCTCTTTTCTTTATTCTGTACCTATAATCTATAGTTAAAATAAAAAACTAAAAACATTTAAATAATACGTCAACAATTTTATTATTTTTTAAACAATTCCTCTGATAACTTTTTCTTATCGATTCCCAAATAATTTGCTAAATCATTTAAAATGTTATTTAAAGTTCCAATTTTAACAGGATAGTAATCGGGCACGGTAATCTATGTTCTTTATTTTTAAAATTTGAAATCAGTCTTATGTGACTTGCTGTTTCTCTAGTAATTTGATAACCGTATTTTTCGAGTAATTTCATTAATTTTCTGCCAGAAATGTCTCTTGGAATCTTAGGCACAAGCAAATTTCTCCTCTTTAACGATATGTAAACGCACAAAGAGAGGCAATTCTTTCTTGTCAAAATGACATTTCAAAGCATCTTTGATATTTTCTTTTAATTCTTTTAAATTTTCACCTTCAGTAAAAATTGAATATCCCAAAGCTTGAGCGGTATACCCCTTCTCTAGATCTTCTTCTACTATAAAAATAATTTCTTTTACTTTCATAGCTCATCCTCCTATATCCATCTATGATCTATCATAAAAATTATATCACACCATTTTCCAGATACCAATTACAAAACTCAAAACTGTTATTTAAAATTCAAAACCTTATTAGCCAATTATCTTTCCTATATTCCTGCCCAAAATTTTGCCGGCTTTCATAAATATCATCGGCCTCTTAAATGCCTCTCTAAATACCAAAGAATGGTTTTCAAAATTTGCCGCCCGCTCAATAAATTCCGCATTCTCTTTAAACAGCGAGAAAATATCCTCTAATTCATGCTCATCTTTATTTAATCTCTCATAAACTTTTCTGGCCCACAATCCAAATTTAATTTCTCTTCCAAATTTACTCTTCCATCTCTTGTCATATTCAGCCAGCGCGCCTTCCTGGATACACTCCACCAGAATCTCGGCCGCCTTCATCCCGTAATAAATTCCTCCCCCGGTCAAAGGTTTCACCTGCCGGGCTGCATCCCCCACTACCGCTACCTTTTTATAAACACTCTGGCATAACCCCAGCGGAATAATCCCGGCTAATCTATCGATAATTTCGCCTTTTATCCCTTCTTCTTTTATCACTCGCTCTAACTCTCTGCGTCCATTTTCTGCAATTACCCCTAATCGTATAATTCCATCCCCTTCAGGAATAATCCACACAAAAAAAGGGATTTCTTCCCGCATATATACCCGGGTCATCTCCCCCGAAAAAAATTCATCTTCTAAGCCTTTTAATTCTTTTAATTTTATCCTATACTGGACCCCTTTATAAAATTTAGTTTTCCCCCCGGAGCAATCAATGCCATTACTGCCATTACCATCATTTTTCTTCGTCCCGCTTCCTCTTTTTACCCTTTTGCTCTTCAAATCTATAAACTTTTTCACCCGGGACCGCGGTCCATCAGCTCCAATAACCATATCAGCCCAGATATCTCCCCGGTTGGTCTTTAACCGATATCTACTTCCATCTCCGCTCCCAGATTCACATCCTTCTCCTTCTTCCTCTATCTCCAGTAATCTTCTCCCACATTCCACTTCTAATCCCTGGCTCAGCTCCTTATCAAACTTCTCCCGGTCAATTACAAGAGCCACCCCGGACCTCTCTATCTTAAAACTATCTCCTTTATAAAAAAATGAGGCCCCATTAATCTGATTTAATATAGAACTTCTCGACAAATGTATTAAACTATCTTCAAAAACCGGCTTGCCCACAATCCCGGCACACCTTACCGGCTTGCCTACCTCATCGTGTTCTTCAATTATTCTAAAGCTATTAATCCCGCATTTCTTCAACAACTGTGCGGTATAACATCCTATCGGGCCAGCCCCAACAATAACTATTTCCATATATACTCCTATATTTAATTATATATACAATTATAAGTTAAATTTCACACTATGTACTATTTAATTATTCTACAAATCTACAAACAAATTCAAAAATCCTTCTTTTGCAGAAAAATACTTCCTAAAATTAGGATCTTAGCACTTTTATTTCAAAAAATGAAAGTTTTGTGCCTGGCACCTTTCTATGTATTACTTTTCTTATATTTTCAAAATAACATCTGTAAAATATAGCAAATCCTTCAGGTCTTTCTCCATAATTGCTTGGATTATTTTCAAATTTAGCCTTTGATAATTATGTATTGCGATATTCCTGAATCCGATCATCGCTTTAAGCCGTTCGGACATCTCAGGAGTAATAATCTTATTATCTTGTAAAATCTCAAATGCGTCTCTGCTTGTTTGAGGAATCCCCAAACCCTTTTCAGCAATAACATGCATCCCCAAATCAATTACTGCTTCGCATACCCTCTGAATATTTAAAGTAATAGAATCCTGCTTGGTATAATTTTCCAGATTTTTAGGATTGCAATCATACTCTTCCTTTGCTCTTCTAATACATCTTTTTATTATTTCTATTTTATTTAAAATTATATCATCGATCATATTCGAGCACCTCTTGATTTAATTTTATCTATTACCTCTTGCCTTTCCTCATTTAAGATTGCGTATTCTTTCATGGTCCTCATTTGAAAATACATTTTCTTTAGATTATTAGAATTATAGATTAATTTTCCTGTTTTTATAATTTGAATTTTGAAAACAGTGGAAGCCTTATTCAAATCTATTAGATCAACATCTTTTTTTAAAATATTCGCTAATTTTTGAGATAAAATAAATAATTCGTACTCATCTACTCTTCTATCAGTCAGAATAGCAATATCTATATCGCTTTCTCCTCTGTCTCTATTTTTTATCGTAGAGCCAAAAATATAAATTAGATAAGGGCTAAATGCTTGTACTAAAATATTTTTTATAATATCAATCTTTTCGTTGGCAATCATTAAATTCACCGACCTCAATATGAAAATTGAATTCTTTTAACACAATTTTATTATATCACACCTTATTTTATCCACATGCTTTATTAGGATCCCGGCACTAAAAAGGGAAACAAAGGTGCCAGGCACCTTTGTTTCCCTTTTTCATTTTATCAGTTCGCGGGCGATTTTTGCGGCTATCCGGGCGTTGTTTTTTACCAGCTCAATATTGGCTTTCAGGCTTTTGCCTCCGGTTAATTCTTTTATTTTGTTCAACAGATAAGGGGTTAACTTCTTTCCTTTGATCCCTTCCTTTTCCGCCGCCCTAACAGCCTCTTCTATCACTTCATTCATATACTCCATTGAAAGGGCGTATTCCTCAGGAACGGAATTAGCAATAATCATTCCTCCTCCTAATCCTAAATCCTGCATAGCTCTTATTATCCCCGCTGCTTCCTTCTCATCATTTACCACATAATCAACCTTTAGTCCGCTTTCCCGACAATAAAAAGCAGGCAGCTCTTCACTCCCAAATCCGATCACCGGCACACCCATAGTCTCCAGATATTCCTTAGTCAAAGGCAAATCGAGTATCGCCTTTGCTCCGCTGCACACTACCGCTACGGGTGTTCGTGCCAATTCCTGCAAATCCGCCGATACATCAAAAGTCTTCTCTGCCCCTCGGTGTACTCCTCCTATGCCGCCGGTAGCAAAAACTTTTATTCCAGCCTTCTCTGCTATTATCATAGTTGCTGCTACTGTAGTAGCCCCATTTAAACCTTTTGCTGCTATCACTGCCAAATCCCGCCTGCTGGCTTTTACAATATCTTTAGAAGTTGCCATAAATTCCAGCTCACCCGCCGTCAGCCCTACTTTTATCTTCCCTCCGATAACTGCAATAGTAGCAGGCACAACTCCGTATCCTCTTATAATATCTTCCATTTCCCCAGCTACTTTTAAATTTTCCGGATAAGGAAAACCATGAGATATTAAAGTCGATTCTAAAGCAACTACTGGCTTGCCACTTTCCAGAGCCTCTTTTACTTCATCTTTAAAATAAAGAAATCTCTTCCCGCTCATAATTAATCTATATTAACCTTCGTTCTTCTTTCTTATCTTCATTATTTATTATCTTCTTCTTTAATCCTGCTTCTTAATAATCCTTCTTTTAAATCTCTCCTTACCGCCTCTTTTGTGGAAATAGTCAGAGCCGCCGCCCCCAGACCAAATCTTGCCGCCATCTCCAGAGAATATCCTTTATAAATTCCATAGACCAAGCC
>Ga0209986_10001176_pt1 | contig 25442 bp, 20 predicted proteins | sample BlataG_FD_183168 | JGI IMG/M metagenome (GOLD analysis project Ga0209986, IMG submission 183168) | Deep subsurface microbial communities from Black Sea to uncover new lineages of life (NeLLi) - Black_00105 metaG (SPAdes) (version 2) | ecosystem: Environmental > Aquatic > Marine > Oceanic >... | reverse complement strand
AGCTGCTCAGTCATCTGGCTATCGCCCCCAATGTGAAAAAATCGCTGAACTAGCTCAGATAGATGAGTAACGTCTCGGCTAGTTTTTCTGTCATTGCGAGCCGAAGGCGTGGCAATCTCGGTGGTGGGGTATTCCTTGAGATTGCTTCGGGGCTAATGCCCCTCGCAATGACGAGAGGGTGTGTGCTTTATAATGACAAGAAGGGAGGTAATGTGCCACTAATCATATGGACGAGCACAATCGCTTGCCACAAGGAAGGAAGAGTGATATATTGATGTGTGGCAGGTATAGGTGAAGATTAACACCAACACATTGGTATCGCCAATAGGAGATGCCAGGCAACGCTTGGCTTGTCGCAACCCTGGTACCCCTACTCCGGAGCCTATCCTTGCCGTGCACTACAACAAGAGAACAGCCAACCCTCCAAGTTTATCCTATGCCTACGATTTGAGGCTGCAAGGAGGAAAAACATATGGATTACAAAGCAAAGCTATACCCCTCAGCCTTTAACCCTTTATTAATCAAACCTGAGCGCCCCCTTCCCAAAGAAGTGGCTATAATTGGTGCCGGAGCTATCGGGCCAGATATTGGCTACTACTTCAAGAGTGCCCTTCCTGAAATCAAACTCTTTCTTGTCGATGTTGTGGAAGAACCGCTTAAGAGTGCCGAGAGGCGTCTTGGCGGGTATGTGAAAAAGGCGCTAGACATAGGTAAGATGAAAGAGGCTCAGGCTAAGACAGTCTTGGAAAATATTGTCTATACCATGGATTATTCCCAAATTAAGAATTGCGACCTAGTTATCGAAGCAGCGACGGAAAATATCTCCCTCAAGCAACAAATCTTCGCCCAGATTGAGGAAATAGTTAGTGAGGACGCCATTATCACCTCCAACACTAGCTCTATTCCTGCTGACCGACTCTTCTTGAAAATGAAGAGGCCTCAGAGAGCTACTGTTACTCACTTCTTTGCCCCAGCCTGGCGAAGCCTTCCAGTAGAGGTCATTACCTGGGAGAAGGCCAGCCAAGAAATAGTCGATTACCTATTCTGGATGTTCGCTGCCACCGGTAAAGCCCCCATCATCACCGATGATGCCATTTGCTTTATCTTAGACCGAATCTTTGATAACTGGTGTAATGAGGCGGCTTACCTGCTGGATATCGCAACCGCCAGCCAGATTGACCACATAGTTGAAGAGTTTGTTTTTGCCGGGCCCCTCTATGTTCTCAATATGGCCAGGGGTAATCCCATTGTTTTTGAAGCCAATGCCCTCCAGATGGAAGAGGGTTCTCACTACCAACCAGCGCCCATTCTCCTGTCGGTGGCTGAGTGGCAGACCCCACGCCCCGGCACCAAAATGGAGGTGCCTGAGGATGTAAAAAACATCGTTCGAGACCGTCTGCTGGGTATTCTCTTCTCTCAGTCCTTCGATGTTATCAATCGAGGTATAGGCACCCCGGAAGACCTTGAGTTTGGCTGCCAGGTAGCTCTGGGCTTCCGCAAGGGGCCTTTTGATATCATGAAGGGGCTTGGTGAGACAGAAGTCAATCGAATCATGAGTAAATTCCAAGCAGAAAGACCGGGGTTTCCTGGGGCACAGAAACCTTCCTCCCAATATCAGGATTTCAAACGTCATGTCCTGGTAGATGAGATGGATGGGGTCAAGATTATCACCATTCGTCGCCCCCAGGCAATGAATGCTATCAGTGATGAGATAAATGATGAAATCCTGGGAGTCTTCCAGGAGAATATAGCTAACCCCTCCGTTAAAGGGTTTGTCCTCACCGGATATGGCCAGGCTGCCTTCTCAGCCGGTGCCGACATTGGTAGGTTCACTGAGATGCTGGGAAATAAGGAGGCATCAGTCCAGTATTCCCGGGATTGTGCTAAGGTGCAACTGTTTATGGACAACATGGATAAACCAGTAGTTGCCGCCATAAATGGTTTAGCCCTGGGCGGAGGTCTGGAAGTTGCTCTGCGCTGCCACAGCATGATAGCCACCAAAAAGTCAACCTTCCGCTTTCCAGAGATTACCCTCGGCATATTACCTGGCATTGGTGGGTGTATTGTTCCATACCGAAAATGGCCACAGGGAGCAAAGGTATTTCATGAAATGATTTGCTTAGCCAAACCTATCGGTGCTGAAGAAGCCTACGATATTGGGATGGTGACCAGATTGGCAGATAATTACTTTGACATGGTCAAGGAAGCGGTAAAAGAGGTCGGTAATCTCCAGGGCAAGGTGAAGCGAATCCCTGAAGGGAAGGTTGATATCCCTGAGGTAGAAGTTCCTGAACAGCCAATGGCTGGTAAATTACCTTTAAGTAAGGAAGCCGTATCCATCGCAGCCCGGACTATTAAAGATGGAGCTGCCGCTGATAGTCTCGCCGATGCCCTGGAAATCGGCTATAAAGGCTTTGGTGAGATTGCCTGCACTGAGGCGGCTAAAGAAGGAATCTCTGCTTTCCTGGAGAAAAGACAGCCAGAATACAAAAAGTAAATCAGAGATTAATAGATTTTAGCGCCGGAAAGAATTTAAGTAAGAAGGAGGGACAGATTGGTAGGTATTACTTCGTACGGTGCCTATGTACCCCTGTTTCGGTTAGACAAGAATGTTATCGGCGGGAGAGGTGAGAAGGCTATCGCCAACTTTGATGAAGACAGCACAACCATGGCCGTAGAGGCAATTAACGACTGTCTTAAGGGAAAAAATAGAGAGACGATTGACGCTCTCTATTTCGCTACCACCACCTCCCTATACAAGGAGCACTTAGGGGCTACTACCATAGCTATGGCCTCTGACCTCAAGGAGAATGTTTATACCGCTGAATTTGGTAATTCACTGAGGGCAGGCACAGCAGCTCTTAAAGCCGGTATCGATTCAGTTAAGGCAGGTTCAGCCAAAAAGGTAGTAGTAACCGCCGCTGATTGTCGGATAGGACCTCCAGGGTCAGCCTTAGAGAGAACCTTTGGTGATGGTGCCGTTGCCTTCGTCATTGGCGACACCGATGTGGCGGTCACGGTGGAGGGTAGCTATTCGGTTTATAATGAAATAATCGATGTATGGCGCACTAATGACGACGCTTTTGTCCGCACCTGGGAAGATAGATTCGCCGCCGAACAAGGCTACTTGCCATCAATGCGTCAGGCAGTAACCGGGCTAATGGAAAAATTTGATTACAAGCCGGCTGATTTTGCCAAGGCTGTTTTCTATAGCCCTGATGGCAGAAGAGGCGCTGAGTTAGCCCCTGGTCTGGGGTTCGACATCAAAACTCAGCTGCAGGACCCGCTGATTGATGTTATGGGCAACACCGGTGCTGCCTCAGCACTAATGTTACTGGTAGCAGCCTTAGAGGAAGCTAAGCCTGGTGACCTTATTCTGCTAGCCAGTTATGGCAACGGGGCTGACGCCTTCGCCTGTAAGGTAAATGAGAATATCGACAAGAGCAGAGGTCAGGGCTTAGGGATGAAAGGACACCTCTCATCCAAGAGAGTGATTACCGACTATTTAAAATATCTAAGATGGCGCGGAATTGTCCCTCTGGACAAAACAGCGGCACCGCCTGTTGTCGCTTATTCCTCAGTGGCAGCGAAGAGGGAATATGACCGGAACATTAGTCTCCATGGTTCCAGGTGTAAGGCCTGTGGATATGTTCAGTATCCACCACAGAGGGTATGTACCCATTGTCGCGCCAAGGACAAGATGGAGCCGTATAGCTTTGTCGGTAAGAGAGGAAAGATATTTACCTATACCCTCGATTACATAACCCCCCGGGTTGAGGTTCCCATTGCAACCGTAGAGGTCGATTTTGAGGGTGGTGGCAGAATACAGGGCTATATGACCGAGGTAGATGTTGATAAAATTACAGTTGGTCTACCGGTAGAGATGACCTTCAGGAGGTACACCATATGGGAGGAGATAGCACTCAGAGAAGGTGTCTATCTTTACTTCTGGGAAGCCAAACCACTGAGGGTGTGAGCAACAAGAGAAAAAGGAGTTGCTATTATGGGGAGTATTAAGGATAAGGTAGCTATAGTTGGCATGGGCTGCACCAAATTTGGTGAGCTATGGGACAAAAGCATTGAAGACCTGGTCGTGGATTCTTGCTATGAGGCAATTGAGGACGCTGGCATAGAGCCTAAGGATATCCAGGCAGCATGGTATGGGAGCCGTGAATCGGGGCTTACCGGGGCACACCTAGCCCGTGCCTTGAAGACAGATTACATACCGGTTACCAGGGTGGAAAACTTCTGCTGTGGCGGACAGGATGTCCTGAGGAATACATGCTATGGAGTAGCCTCAGGGGCTTACGATATTGCCCTGGCTTGCGGCGTGGAGAAAACCAAGGACCATCGTGGTTTCTTTGGTCTCTTTATTCAGGAGCCATTAGACAGAGGGATGACGGAGTGGGACATACCGCCAGCAAGTCAGTTCGGCCAATATGCGACCAGGTATTTTTACCGTTATCGCGATTATTATAAGTGGGATTTTGAGGCTTTTAAGCGAGTATTAGCCATTATCAATGTCAAGAACCACGATAACGGACTGTTAACTCCCAAGGCCCACCTGCATAGGAAGATAACCATTGATGATGTGCTCAAGGCACGCATCATTTCCTGGCCCTTTACTTTATATGATGCCTGCGGTATGAGTGATGGCGGAGCCGCCGCCATTGTAACCACACCAGAGATAGCCAAGACCCTGAGGAAAGATTATATTCTGGTGAAAGCCCTCGCATTGGCAGTGGGTGCTGGTCAATCGACGATGCAACCCGAGTTCGATTTTGTCCATATTCCAGAGAATGTGGCTGCGGCTAAGGCCGCCTATAAAGATGCGGGGATAACTAACCCCCGCCAGGAGATAAGTATCGCTGAGCTACATGATTGTTTCAGCTCTACCGAGCTTATAACTATCGAGGACCTCGAATTCAGTCCTCAGGGCAGAGCCCCAGAGGATATTGAGGCTGGCAGGTATCTTCTTAACGGTGAGCAGCCAATCAATACCGATGGCGGTTTGAAGTGCTTTGGCCACCCCCTCTCGGCGAGTGGACTCCGAATGGCCTACGAAATCTACAAACAACTGCAGGGAAAGGTTGATAACCCGGAAAGGCAGATAAAAAATCCCAAGCTCGGCCTCACTCACAATGTCGGAGGCAATGTTGGTATCCATGTCAGTGCAGTAACTATTTTGGGACTACCAGAATAGGAGCTTGGCATTTTAGAGTCCTTTCCTTCCACCTCACTCCAATAAAGATGAAGATTTAGGAAGAGGTAATATATATGTCTGACTCAATTCTAATAATCGGTGGGGGTATTGCCGGTATCAATGCCGCCTTAAATACTGCCGATTATGGCTGCCAGGTCTATCTGCTTGACGATACAGCCAGCATCGGTGGAATGATGGCCAGGCTGGATAAGACCTTTCCCACCAATGACTGCTCCATCTGCATAGAGTCTCCCCTAATGTACAAGGTTGACAATCATCCCAACATAGAGATTCTCACCAACTGTGAAGTACGCCGGGTCAACAAGGATAACGGTAATTTTAAGGTCAGGCTGGTGAAAAAAGCTAGGTTCGTCGACGAAGAGAAGTGTACTGGCTGTGGCTCATGTGCAGAAGCCTGCCCGGTCAGCATTCCCGATGAACTTGATGGGAAAATAGGTGGGATGAGAAAACTCATCTCCATCCCCTTCCCCCAAGCTGTGCCCAATGTCAATATCATTGACCCTAGATGCCGTTACGGAAAAATGCGGGAGCAGGGGGCATGCATAGGGGGATGTGTAGTGGACTGCAGCCAGTGCCGTGAATGCCCTATCGCCTTATGTGTCAAGGCCTGCAAGGACGAAGGCAAGGATGCAGTGCTCCTCTGGCAGTCTGACAAGCCTATGGATATTGAGGTCAAGAGCATCATTGTGGCTACAGGGATAAAACCTTTTGAACCGAGTACTGGAACGTATAACTACAATATCTACGAGAACGTAATTACTAACACTCAATTTGAGAGACTAATGAATGCCGGGGGTCCAACAGGGGGAGAGATTATTCGCCCCTCAGACAAGACACACCCCAAGAAGATTGCCTGGATTCAGTGCGTTGGTCGCGGAGATAAGGAGCTGCCCTACTGCTCCAAGGTGTGTTGTATGATAACAGCCAAGCAGACAATCATCACCAAAGAGCACGAGCCATCAGTGGAGACCCTAGTTTTTTATAATGATTTAAAAGCTTACGGCAAAGGGTTCTACGGCTTTTATCAAAAAGCTGTGGAAAGTGGCGTCCGTTATATAAAAGGGAAGCCGTTTGACATTTTCCAACACCCCGAAACCAAGAACCTAACTGTACGCTATGAAGACCTGGATAAGGGCGAAATCCAGGAAGAGGAAGTGGAGCTGCTGGTTCTTGCCACTGGACTTATCCCCAGCGACCGAAATAAGAGACTGGCTAGAGTATTAGGGATTGAACTAGACAGTTACGGCTTTTTTAAAGAGAAAGACCCGTTGAATGCGCCCCTGGAGACAAATGTTGATGGGATATATCTTTGTGGCGGGGCTACCGGACCAATAGATATTTCTGAATCAGTAGTGCAGGCGTCCGCAGCCTCTATCAAAGCAGTATTAACGAGAGCATAAGATGGATAACGATATCAGGGTTGGTGTATTTGTTTGCGACTGTGGCACAAATATCGCGCGCACGGTAAATGTGCCAGAAGTGGTGGAATATGCTAAGGGTCTTAAGAATGTTGTCTTTGCTGAAGAGGGCAAATGGTCATGCTCCGTAGACTACTTGGCTAAAATGCAGAAATCCATAAAAGAACATACCCTCAACCGGGTGGTGATTGCCTCCTGTACACCAAGAACCCATGAACCGCTGTTCAAAAAGACAGTGAAGGAGGCAGGCTTAAACCCCTATTTGCTTGAATTTGTAAGTATCAGGGAACAGGTTTCCTGGGTTCATATGAATGACCCCGCCCGAGCCACAGAAAAGGCTAAAGACCTGGTCAAGATGGGCATAGCCAAGGCTATCCTTCTTGAACCGGGCGAAGAGATTCGCCTTCCAGTTAAAATGGATTGCCTAATAATCGGGGGCGGCATAGCTGGTATGACTGCTGCTCTGAACATAGCTGCTCAAGGTTTTAAAGCAATAATTGTGGAAAAACAACCTCAGCTTGGCGGGCTCCTAAATAAGCTAGACCGTATTGCTCCTGCAGAGGTCTCAGCCGATGAGATTGTCAAGACCAAGGCTAAGCTTATTGCCCAGAATGAAAATGTCAAGGTCTATACCGGTGCCGAGATTGAAGATATACAGGGTTATATCGGAAACTACAGGGTCAGGGTGAAGACCAACGGAACCAGCGAGGAATTTGACGCCTCCACCGTTATTGTGGCTACCGGAATGAAGGAGATTGAACCGGTAGAGCAATACAGATACGGGGATGACCCCCGAGTAATAACACAGCTTCAGCTTGAGGCATTGCTGAAAAATAATGAGCTTGAGACGAAAAAAGATGTGGTCATAATCAACTGCGTCAATTCAAAAAACGAGGCGCGTGGCTGCTGCAACATTGGCTGTCTTGCTTCAGTGAAAAACGCTATGGCACTGAAAGCCCTTAACCAGAATACAAAGGTGCACATACTCTATAGAGACCTCAGCATGGTAAAGGAAGAGGTCAATTACCTAAAAGACGCCAAGAATACGGGTATCAAATTCATCAGGTATACCGAGGAACGTCAGCCGGAGGTATCCACGGAGAATGGTCATTTGATGGTAAAGGTTTACGACCTCCTCCTGGGAAGAGAACTTAAAATCTCGGCCGATTTGGTTGTTCTAACCACCGCTTTTGAAGGAGATAGCACCGTAGACCAGCTCAAGGGACAGCTCAAGGTGTCTACCAACCCCGATGGATTCTTCCAGGAGTCCCATGTCAAACTCGGTCCATCAGATTTTGCCAGCGATGGGCTCTATCTGTGTGGATGTGCGCGGTCTCCCAAGAACTTGAAGGACACCTGTGAGGAAGCAATGGGGGCAGCAATGAGAGCCTCTATCCCGATGAAAGTGGGATACCTCGAGGCAGAAGGAATTGTGGCTGATATTGACCTAGACGCCTGTAATAATTGTGGCATCTGCGTCAAGAATTGCCCCTATAGCGCAATACAGGTGGTGGATGACAAACCCAATGTGATTAAAGCCCTTTGTAAAGGCTGTGGTCTCTGTGCCGCAGACTGCACCAAAGAGGCTGTCACCATTATCCATTACTCTGACAAGCAGATCCTGGCTCAGGTAGAAGCAGCCTTAGAAGAGAAGGCAGAGGAAAAGATTATCGCCTTTTGTTGCCACTGGTGCGCTATGGGAGGGGTTGATATAGCTGGCGTAAGCCGACTCCAGTACCCGCCTAACGTGCGCATCATCAGAGTAATGTGTTCGGCGCGAGTAGCAACTAAGTTTGTGCTCCGCGCCTTTGAGTTGGGTGCTGCCGGGGTATTGGTCGCCGGGTGTGAATTCCCAACCTGCCATTACATTGTAGGCAATTATAAAGCCGAGAAGCGGATGGAACGCATCGCCAAGAAGAGATTAGCCCAGAAAGGCTATGACCCGGATAAACTGTGGACGGTTTGGCTTTCAGCGGCAGACGGGCCAAAGTTTGCCACCACGATGAGAGCAATGACAAAACAACTTAACCTTGAATGATAACTATGGACAAGAGTGAAACTGTACTAACTGAAAAACTTAAGGATGCGGCGGTGATTGCTGCCTGCGAACAGTGTGGGTGTTGCAGCTCTGCATGTCCACTCACTGGCAAAAACGATTTTAATATTCGGCGTATTATAAGGCATGTCCAGCTTGATTTAGTAGACGAGATGGCTGATTCCCCCCTTCCCTGGTTTTGCGCCACCTGCGGTCGGTGTGAAGATGCCTGTCCCAATGAGGTGGAGATTCTCACTGGCATCCGGGCTCTGCGCCAGCTCTCTCCTCCAGAACAGGTTCCAGAGGGTTCCCCCTGCCAGCTTGCCTGCCCCGCCAATGTGGACATACCTGGCTATTTAAGGCTCATCGCCCAGGGAAAGGTTGACGAAGCCTATACCCTGATTCTGGAAAAAGTCCCCTTCCCCGCTATTCTAGGGCGTGTCTGCACCCATCCCTGTGAAGATGCCTGCAAACGGGGAGAGGTAAATATACCTATTGCTATATGTTCCCTGAAGCGCTATGCCGCGGATAATGAAAACGGTTTATGGCAGAAAGTCTTACGAGTAAAAGATGACACTGGTCATAAGGTAGCTATAATCGGGGCCGGTCCTGCTGGTTTGACGACGGCCTTTTACTTGAGAAAGAAGGGACATCAGGTTACCGTTTTTGAAGCGCTGCCTGAGCCCGGTGGTATGATGCGCTTTGGCATCCCCGATTATCGGCTGCCAAAGGATATCCTCAGGGTCGAGATTAAACAAATAGAGGACATTGGTGTTGAGATAAGGACAAATACCAAGGTTGATTCAATAGAAAAACTGTTTGAGGAGGGATATAGCGCCATCTTTTTAGCCATCGGGGCGCACCAAGGTCTGAGGATAGGGGTTGATGGTGAGGACAGCCCTCGGGTGATAGAGGGTATAACCTTTTTGCAGGAGGTGAGTCTGGGCAAAAGGGTAGCATTAGGAAATAGAGTTGCCGTCATTGGTGGTGGTAATGCTGCCATAGATTCGGCTCGGACGGCGCTTCGCCTCGGAGCTAAGGAGGTGACTGTCATCTATCGTCGCACCCGAGCTGAGATGCCGGCTAGCCGTGAAGAAATTGACGACGCCCTCGCTGAGGGGGTACAGATTCACTTCCTGGCAGCACCGTCAAGGATAATCAGCCAGGATAGTAAGGTAGAGCTAGAGTGTATTCATATGGAACTGGGGGCGATAGATGCCAGCGGTCGGCGTCGGCCAGAGCCAATTAAGGGCAGTGAGTTTACCATAAGCTTTGATACCATCATCACCGCCATCGGTCAGCAGCCAGAGATTCCCCGCCAATTTGATTTAGCCACAGGTCAAACGAATGTCATCCAGGTTGACCCGGACACCCTTGCCACCAGCAGGAAAGGGGTTTTCGCCGGTGGTGATGCGGTTACCGGTCCGGCTTCGGTTATTAAAGCGATTGCTGCCGGACGAATGGCAGCCAGCTCAATTGATAAACTTCTGGGCGGGGATGGCAATACAGAGGAAACCCTCTGGGAAAGACCTGCCCCTGAACCTTATAACAGAAAAAGAGACAGGGGCTTTGCTGATTTGGGTAGAGTGGCGATGCCTAAGGTGCCTATCTCCGAAAGACATAACAGCTTTGCTGAAGTAGACCTTGGTTTTGATGCCGATAAAGCTACCACAGAAGCGAAACGCTGTCTGCAATGTGATTTAGAACTAATCATAGGAAGAATAGCTTCCCTCGATGATTAACCATTATTTAGAAGCTATTTCTTAAGCTCTTTCCACTTATAGTCGATTAACTCAAGCAGAACACCGTTTACTGCCTTCGGATGAACGAAGGCAAATTCACAGTCACGGAATGGCCTGGCGCCGCCGATAAAGGAATAACCTTTGGCAGTCAATTCATCGATGGCTTCCCGGGTATTATCCACATTGAAGCTGAGCAGCATAACACCCTCGCCCCTCTTTTCAATGAACTTAGCCACATCTCCATCAGGGCTGGTTGATTCCATCAACTCAAAACCCACTTCACCCAACCAGTATCTTGCCACCCGTATCTTCTCCGGTTCATCAACATAGGGGTCGTCAGGCTCCGACTTTCCTAAAATGGGTTCCCATATCTTCCGTGCCTCCTCTAAGTTTCTCACCGCAATGCATATATGGTCTATCTTGTTAACCTTCATTTCCCTCTCCTGTTGTTAGAATGTCACCAGTTCAAGTGGAATGGAAATGGCGTGGTCGGGACAGGTATAACCGCATTCATTACAGTCTTCGCATAAAAACTCAGTGACCACAATTCTATCGTTTTGCACCCTAATTGCTTCATCCACACATGCCTCTACACAGCGGGGTTGCACTACTCCCCCGCACTTGGTACATTTCTCCATATCTACTTGAGCCGCCATATTACACACTCCTAGTTCTTAATCTTGTTTATAGAGTCTTCTGACACACACACCATCGCCTCTCGGGATGGCTTTTTGCGTTTCTAGCTTGAAATTTGTATCGAGGAAACCATTGAATTCGTCAACAATGGTCTGAAGAAATTTGTCACAACCTAAAAGGTCCTCTTTCATTGAGGCTCCATACCGTTTGGCGGAAGTAGGCCAGGGACATCTTTCCCATTTGATAAAAAGTTCGTTAGGGCTTTCACCCTTTTCCACCTTGACCACAGCCCCATTGGCAGTCCCGGTGGCGGCTAAGAGTCTAGCCACACTCATCATCAATGTCTCTTCACCTTTAGACTTATTCAGGGCGGGGAGGAAACCCTTGGCTAGGTCCTTACCCGCTATCTCCCAGAACTTTAGGGCAATGGCTATAGGATCTGCGTCAGGTCCGGCAAGTTCAAGCGCTGTTTGGCGCCACTCATAATGTGTAGCCTTAATCGCACCCTGTGCAGCACCCAGCGCACCGTGCAGCCTATTTATTTCTCTCTCTGAATCAACCGGCATTTTTAACCTCCTTTTATATGCGGATGCCTATTCGGTAACCATCATGAACCGCACTTGATAGGGTACGAGGTACCAGTGCGTCACCAATTACGAAAAGCTCAATGCCCTCTTCTCGAACAGCATCTTGTAAACTCTCATTCGCCCCTCTCTCAGTATAGACCACCGTATCTGCCTCCACTGGAAATCTGTAGCCGTCGTAAGTCTTAACAGTCACACCATCATCTGTAATCTCTTCGATATCGCAATCATTGTGGGTCACGACCTTATTCTCCCTGAGATATGCAGCAAAGCGCCACCTGAAGGAGGGGTTAACATCCCTTCCCAATCTTCTCTCACTACCAACAATGGTCACCTTTTTCCCTTGTTTGGACAAGAACAGACCGACTCCAATCCCTGGTTTCCTATTCCCCCAGACAACAACTTTGTCCCCAACCTTGGCCGTTCCCTTCATGACATCCAGCACTGAGACAACATTGTCTCGGTCAAAACCGGGGGCTGTACCTCTAATATAATTTGGTCCGATAGCCAGAACAACAGAGTCTGGCATCTCCTCTTCGATTAACTCCTTGGTCACTTCTGTGCCGAGATGGAAATTTACCCCTGCCTTTTCACACTGAGCCTTATGAAACCTTATCACCCCGTAGAGCTCATCATCTCCATAAGGTGCCTTAGAGGCCTCAATAACAGCTCCTCCCAATTCTTCCCTTTTATCGTAAACGTGAACCTCATGCCCTCTCTGTGCCGCTACATAGGCGCACTCTAAGCCTGCCGGGCCGGCACCTACAATCATAATATTCTTTTTCGTTTCTGCGGGTTGAATTTGATACTTGGGGTCCCACTCATGGGCACAAACAGGGTTAATATAGCAAGTCATCGGGGCATCACGGAAGAGCCTGGCCAAACATAGATTACACGCCACACAGGGTCTTATGTCTTCCTCCCTCCCTTCCAGAACCTTTTTCGGCATAAGGGGGTCGGCAATCATAGGTCGACACATTTCCCAGATATCCAATTCGCCATCTCCAATAGCCTTATTGGGCAGTGCCGGGTCAAACAGCCTGTAGGCCATGGAGACAGGCACCTTTATATGCTCTTTGGCCCGCTTAGCTAGATACAGCCAGGAACCCTGGGGAATGTCTCTACTGATTACAGGCTTGATAGATTCTTGCCAGCCGGTGGTAACACTAAGATAATCCACACCAGCTTCCTCAGCCATCTCATAGGTTATCATAGACTCTTCAGGAGTATTTCCACTTACATCATCGAGAAGCTCCTCAGCACAGAGTCGAATACCCAGGGGGACATCACCACATACCTTCTTAACTTCTTTGATGGTTTCCACCATAAATCTCGCCCTTCCCCTTATATCCCCACCATATTCATCAGTTCGCCTATTGGTATAGCTGGAGAGGAAATTGGAAATGAGATAGCCCACAATCCCCGAAATCTCAACGATGTCAAACCCCGCTTCAAGCAACCTTGTGGTAGCATCTACATGTTCCTTTAAACACTGCTTAATGTCTTCTCTGGACATCTCTTCTACTGGTCTAAAAATCCTTAATCGCTGGGGAACAGCCGAGGGTCCTTGGCAATACTCCGTTTCTATGGAACCAACTCGGCCACAGTGCATTAACTGGCAACAGGCTATTGCCCCTTCTTCGTGAATGGCATCAGCAAGCCTTTTCAACCCAGGTATATATTTGTCATCCCAGGCCGCAGCCTGGCCCACGTATCCTTGACCCTGGCGTTTCTCATCCATGTATACACCCTGCATGGTGCATATACCGCCAACAACTCCTCTAGCCCTTTGCCGTATGTAGGCAACACCGGCATCAGTAATAAAACCATCCCTGCCATTTAGGTTGTCCTCAGTGGCAGCATACTTTATCCGATTTGGAACGGTTAGCTTACCGAGCTGAATCGGCTTAAATAGATGAGGGTACTTTTTATACCCCGGGTATGATGTGTAGTCCCAGTTAAACTGCTTACCCATTTGTTTATAACCTCCTTCTTATGGTAGGCATAAATAGACTAAGACCTTAGTTTCAACCACATAATTAAGTCTTATATTTGCCTCAGAACTAAGGACCCGTAGAATCATTCCTGCTGGAGACTTCCCAAAGACAGAGAATACCACCTTTCCCTAAAGGCTGTCAAGGTAAGGTGGTCTTGCTCTGGATATTTTATCAGACTGAGGAGCCAGAAGTAAATCAAATTAAAAGGGAAGCCTACATAGTGTTGTAAGAATCAGAATACTGTAGTATAATTTTGTTTGGACAATAAGGGCCAAATGGGTGGTTGTTTCTGCTTAACTACTCTACACAAGCCGAAGAATACTAACCATCAAACCTTCAGGGGCCCGGGTAACATACTCGCACTCTTTTAAGGAGGTAAAGGTATGGCACAACCATTGAAGCCTTTTGACTACTTTGAACCCACTACCATTGAGGAGGCAACACAGATTCTCAGCAAGTACGGCACAAAGGTAAAAGTCCTCGCCGGTGGTGTAGATTTGGTAGCGAGGATGCGTCGGCGTCAAGTCCAGCCACAATATGTGGTAAGCATCTTGAGTATTCCAGGGCTTGATTATATCCAGAGCGACAAAGCAGGCTTAAGGTTTGGCGCCTTGACTACCATCCGTTCCATAGAGCTTTCACCAATAGTTGAGAGGGATTATGCCGTTTTATATGAAGCTGCCAATCAAATAGCTTCAGTTCAGGTGAAAACTATGGGCACTGCCGTGGGCAACCTTTGTGTAGCTACGCCGGCATCAGATATAGCCTCTGCACTATATGCCTTAGGTGCCAGGTTGAGGATAGTCGGTCTTGCCTCAGAAAGGATTATACCTATCGAAAACTTCTTTGTCGGAGTAAACCAAACTGTTCTAGAGCCAGGCGAAATAGTTACTGAGGTAATATTGCCAAGCCCCACCCCGCAAACAGGCGGGGCATTTTTTAAGCTGGTGAGAACAGCGTCTGATATCGCCAAGGTCAATGTAGCGGTAAGCTTGACAGTTACAGACAATGCCTGTAGGGATGCTAAAATAGCCCTTGGCTCAGTTGCCCCCACTGTGTTCAGGGCTACCCAGGCAGAGAAAGCATTAAAGGGTAGCACGCTTGAACCGAAGGTAGTGGAAGAGACAGCCCAGTTAGCTGCTCAAGAAGCAAAACCAATTACTGACCTGCGCTCAACCGTTGAATACCGCGGGGAAATGGTCAGGGTGTTAGTGAGGCGGGCAGTAGAAAAGGCACTGACAAAGGCAAGGGCATAGCACAGGAGGAGTATGATGGCAGAACAAATAGTAAAATTCATCGTAAATGGCAAGTCATACAAAATACCGATAGAGCCACAGATGACCCTGGTTGAGGTTCTAAGAGATAAGCTGGACATTACCGGGACGAAGCTCAGTTGCGGAGCTGGTGAGTGTGGAGCTTGCACCGTTTTGATTGATGGCAAACCAGTGCTTTCGTGCTTAACCCTGGCGATGACAGCCAAAGAAAAGAATATCCTTACCATAGAGGGGCTGGCTGAAGGCGGCGACTTGCATCCAATTCAGAAAGCATTCATAGACCACGGTGCTATACAATGTGGATTTTGTACCCCGGGGATGATTCTAACTACCAAAGCCCTGCTGGATGAGAACTCCAATCCAACCCAAGAAGAAGTGAAGAAAGCTCTGGCAGGCAACTTATGCCGATGCACTGGCTATGTGAAGATAATTGATGCGGTATTGGCTGCCGCAGAGGAAATAAGGAAAGGAGGCAGCTAACATGACTGAAGAACTCACGGTAGTAGGAAAACGCATTACCCAGGTGGATGCTGCTGCCAAGGCTACTGGAGCTGCCAGATATACAGTAGACATAAAGCTACCAGGGATGCTGATAGGAAGGGTGCTCCACAGTCCCTATCCCCACGCTAAAATCAAGAAGATAGACAAGTCCAAAGCACTGAAGCTCCCTGGGGTTGAAGCCGTAATCACGATAGATGACACGTCGAAAATACTCTGGGCTCGCTCCTTCCGTGACCTGCCCATGGCTCCCAGTGGAAGCATACAGCATGCCGATGAGTATATTCTTGCTGATAAAGCACGCTATGTTGGCGACGCTGTAGCTGCTGTGGCGGCTGTAGATGAGAAGACGGCTGATGAAGCGTTGGATTTAATTGAAGTAGAGTATGAGGAACTGCCTTTTGTCCTCGACCCCCGGGAAGCTATGAAGCCCGGTGCCCCTCTGATACATGACTACGCCGAGAATAATATTGCTGTACATCTTACTCCTCCACCCTTTTTGGTTAAAGGGGATGTGGAAAAAGGCTTTGCCGAGTCTGATGTCGTAGCGGAAGAGAGCTTCTTTGCCTCAAAGCAGGTAGGGTGTCACTTAGAGACTCAAGCATGTGTGGCTAGTGTTGATGCTAACGGCAAGATAACCTGCTATAGCCCATGTCAGCTAGCCCATCCTTTTCGCAGAGAGCTGGGGAAAATATTCAATAAACCGTTGGGGATGATAAATGTTATCAACCCCTTCGTTGGTGGCAGTTTTGGCACTCGGCTCAGCTGCCATAATGAACCTATCTGCATTGCGCTGGCGATGAAGACGAATAAGCCAGTAAAGCTAGTGTACACTAAGGAGGAAGATTTTACTTGTATTGATACCAGAACACCGCATTACTTCACCATAAAAATGGGCTTTAAGAAGAATGGAACACTTAATGCCTTCACCGTCCACACCACAACTTGGTCTGGGGGTTACTTAAGCCGGGCTCAACTGGCAGGTGGCATTACCCTCATCTGGGCTCTAGGGCACTACCGCTGTCCTAACATGGATGGGTGGTGTGATGTCGTCTACACTAATACTACACTGTCAGGCGCCATGCGCGGCTTTGGCAACCCGGCAGTAATGTGGGGTGTAGAACAGGTGGTGGATATGGCGGCTGAAAAGCTAGGGATTGACCCGCTGGAACTCAGATTGAAGAATGTCAAACATGCTGGTGAAATGGCTAATATGTCGCTCCCTATTGAGAGCAGTTACATAGATGACTGCATCAGGGAAGGGGCTAAGAGGATAGGCTGGAAGGAAAAGCGGGGTAAAGGAGGGGAAGGGAAGATAAGGCGGGGTGTGGGCATGGCTACTATGACACACTGTAGTGGTGCTTGGCCGTTGCTCATAGAGCATTCTAACGCCTTTATAAAGCTTAATGAGGATGGCACAGCTAGTTTAAACGTCAACCCCGGTTCGCCCGGTACCCACATCTGGGGCACCCTCTCCCAGATTGCTGCTGAAGAGCTTGGCATTCATGCCGAGGATATCAGCATCATCACCGGGAGCACCGATGCTACCATGTTTGACCTTGGTTCCCATGCCAGTCGGTCAACCTATGTTACTGGAAATGCCGTTCTGGAGGCAGCTAGGCAGGCCAAGAGTCAACTCCTCGAGCGGGCAGCCAAAATGCTGGAGGTGTCACCTGATGAATTAGAGATTAAGGATAGGCAGGTTTATGTCAAAAAAGCCCCAGAGAAAAGAGTTTCGGTTGCTGATGTATGCTTCGATGCTATCTGGAATCTGAAAGGGGAATCCTTGAATATATCGGGAAAATCCTCCTGGGCATCTCACTACAATTCCGTGCCCACCGCCGCCTATTTTGCCGAGGTAGAGGTGGATACTGAGACCGGTGAGGTAAAGGTAATAAAGTTTATCACTGCTATGGACTGTGGCAAAGCAATAAACCCGATGACGGTAGAGGGGCAATGTGAGGGTGGAATACAGCAAGGCATAGGTTATGGACTAACTGAGGACTATGTTATCAATAAAGATAGCGGGGTGGTAGAGAGTGATAACTTTACTACCTATAAGATGCCGGGAACCCTTGATATGCCAGAGACTGAGATAATAATCATTGATAAACCCGACCCCAAAGGTCCGTTTGGCGCCAAGGGTGTTGCTGAGCCAGGTTTGGTTGGCATAGCCCCAGCTATAGCCAATGCCATCTATGATGCCGTAGGAGTACGAATAACCGACTTGCCGATAACGCCAGAAAAAGTCCTTGCCGCCCTCAAGGCAAAATCAGCTTAGAAAGATTGAGGTGATGCCATGACAAGTGAGAGAACAATAAAGGTTCTTGTCGCTAAGCCAGGATTGGATGGTCATAACCGAGGAGCCAGGATTTTGACCTTGGGTCTGAGAGACGAGGGGATGGATGTAACCTATACCGGACTGCGCCGTACTCCAGAAGAAATAGTGGACAGAGCAGCCAAGGAAAAGGTAGATGTAATAGGTCTAAGTATACTCTCAGGAGCCCATAAAACCCTTCTCCCTAGAGTAGTTGAGTTAGCTAAGAAAAAGGGCTTGGATAAGGTCTTAATCATTGCTGGTGGAGCTATTCCAGAGGAGGACGTACCCTTTCTAAAAGAGCATGGTGTAATTGCAGTCTTTACTCCCGGAACAACTATAAGAGAAGTAGCCGATTATATTCGTCAGAATGTCAAATCATAAAAAAGAAGAAAGGTGATTGAAAACGCAGCCTACTATATAGGTTGAAACACCCTACCAGTATATCCCCAAACAAGCGCTTACGATTGACAGGAATGTCACTTTTGGCTGGATGAACTATGTGATAACTAACGGGGGTTAATATGAAGCTATTTGAGTTTGAAGCCAAGGAATTCTTCAAAAAAGGCGGAGTTCCAGTCCCAGAAGGGATTGTGGCTGAGACACCACAGGCAGTAAAAAAAGCATATAATGACCTGGGCGGAAATGTGATATTGAAATCTCAGATCCTGGTGGGAGGTAGAGGCAAAGCCGGCGGCATAAAATTTCCAAAGTCAGAAAAAGAAGCCTATGAAATGGCTGATGAATTGTTCAAGATGAAGATAAAGGATGAGGCGGTGGAAAAAATACTGGTGGAAAGGGCGCTTGATATAAAACAGGAGTATTACCTCGGTATCATAACTGACCCCGATGAAAGCTGTCCTCTTTTAATGTTTAGCGCCGAGGGGGGGATGGAAATCGAGGAATTATCAGCGCAAAAACCTGATGCTATTAAGAAGGTCCTAATTGACCCCAGATATGGACTGCTCGGCTACCAAATTCAAAACGAGCTGAAGGAAGCAGGTATCCCCAAAGAATTTCATAATGGTATTACCAGTATCGCCAGGAGGCTTTATCAGACATACTGGGATAAGGACGGGGAACTTATTGAGATTAACCCCCTGGTGGTAACAGCTGATGGAAACATTCTGGCGGCTGATGCTAAGTTTAATATTGATAATAGTGGACTCTACCGTCAGCCTGAAATGCCCAAGCGGCCAGCCAAAACAGTTGAGGAGCGGGCGGCTGAGCTTACCCTGAGCTATGTATTACTGGATGGAAATATTGGAATAATAAGTAATGGTGCCGGCCTTACCATGTCAGCAATGGACTATCTTCGTCAGGAGGGCTCCAGTCCGGCTAATTTCCTAGATTTGGGCGGACAGGCAACACAGGCAGTTACTATTAAAAATGGCATTGGCATTGTTCTAGAAAACCCAAGGGTGACAGCGTTACTAATTTACATATTTGCCGGCGGACCAAGGTGTGATGTCATTGCCAGCGGCATTGTCGAAGCCATTGATGAAATGGAGAAGGAAAATAGCTTGCATGTTCCTATTGTAGCCACGCTCCATGGTCGCTTCGCCGAGGAAGGGATGAAGGTGTTATCAGCCTGTAAGTCTCCCCACCTGTATCAAGAAGCAGAGGTTGAGAATGCAGTGCGTAAAGCTATAGAGCTAGGAGGTAAGGCAAAGTGAGCATTCTGATAAATAAGGATACAAGGGTAATTTCTCAGGGAATTACAGGCAAATTAGGCTCATTTGCTACCGGGCAGATGATTGAGTATGGAACAAAGGTGGTAGCCGGAGTCACCCCAGGCAAGGGTGGAACCGAGTTAAATGGTGTCCCTGTTTATGATACAGTGCGAGAAGCGGTGAAATATCATCCCGCTGATGCCACAATTACCTTCGTTCCTCCCCCCTTTGTTAAAGAAGCAATCTTTGAGGCTTTAGAAGTTGGAATTAAACTGGTTGTAGTTGCTGTAGAGCGTATGCCGGTTAAGGACATGATGATGGTGCATCAAGCGTTAAGGCAATCGGATACGGTTCTGCTGGGACCTAATTCTCCGGGAATAATTAGTGCCGATGAATGCTCTATTGGTTACTTTCCTGGCCATGTCTATCGCAAAGGTTCAGTGGGCATAGTATCTCGCAGTGGAACCTTTTCCTATCAGGTTGCCGATTATATTACCAAGGCTGGGCTGGGTGAGACCACTGCCTTAGGACTAGGGGGTGACCCTATCACCGGCGTTAGCTTTATTGACATCCTTAAGTTATATGAAGCAGATCCAGAAACGAAGGTGATTGTGCTCATTGGAGAGATTGGGAGGACAAGCGAGGAACAGGCAGCGGAATATATACAGAGCGAGGTTTCAAAGCCGGTAGTAGCAATTATAGGAGGCAGAACAGCCCCTGCCGGGAAAACTATGGGGCATGCCGGAGCCATCATTACCGGAGGCAGGGGGTCGTATGATTCCAAGGTAAATGCCCTGGAAAAGGCAGGTGTTCCCGTAGCCAGAACAGCCAAAGAGGTGACTAACCTGGCTAAACAGGCACTAACAAGTAGTTGAGGGGGAAAGGAAATGGAAGAGCAAGTAAAGGAAAGGATTAAGTTTGAACCTCTCAGGGAAAGAGTTTTAACTGCTGAGAAAGCAGCCGAACTTGTGAAAGATGGGATGCGGATTGGTACTACTGGGACACCCTCTGGAGTAGCGTGTCCCGTTTCTTTTTTTGAAGCCCTAGCCAAGCGGGCAGAAAATGGTGAGAAATTTAAGATTGACCTCTGGTCAGCGGCACCAATGAGCCCTGACATTGATGGGAAATTAGCCGAGCTAGGAGTTATCAATAGGCGGCTTGACCACCAATCAAACCCAGTTCTGGCTAAGGCAGCCAATAGCGGAGAGATTCACTATTCAGACATGGGCTCCACATGGCTTGCTCATCAGGTAAGAAGTGGTACCATAGGTAGGCCTGACCTTGTAGTTCTGGAGGCAATAGAGATTACCGATGAGGGGTTTGTCGTTCCCTCCCTTCTTGTTTCTGACCTGCCCACTCTTATACAATATGCGGAGAAGGTTATAATTGAGATTAACTTGAACCTGCCCCTGGAACTAACCGGTATCCACGATATCTATGTTTTAGATTCTCACCCCCAAAGAAAGGTCATACCGATAAACACCCCCCGCGATAGGGTTGGCACTCCCTATATTCAAATTAGTCCAGAGAAAATCAAGGGAATTATTATTTCCGATAAGAAAAGCAAGCTCCCCCAAAGACCAGCCATAGATGATGTCAGCCGGCAGGTAGGTAAAAACATAGTTAGCTTTTTCGAACAAGAAGTAGCTAAGGGGAGATTACCGGAAAACCTCCTTCCCCTGCAGACAGGTCTGGGGGCACTGGGAGGTGCTATCCTCAGTGAACTTGCCCAGTCAAGGTTTGAGAATTTAGAGGTGAGCTCATCTTTATTAGATGATGCTGTGCTTGACCTTATTGACAGCGGAAAAATAAAATTTGTCTCCGGGTGTGGGTGCTTTTTCACCGAAGAAGCCATGCAACGATTAGTAAAGGATATTAAGAAGTATAAAGAAAGGATAATTCTGCGGCCCTTAGATGTAATTAATAGCCCTGAAGTTATTGGGAGACTGGGGGTAATCGCCCTCAATGGCGCCGTAGAAATGGATATATATGGTCATGTGAATAGCAGCCACCTTATGGGAACACGCATTGTGGCTGGCCCATCGGGCTCACTGGAGTATTCTAGAAATGGTTATCTCTCCATATTTATGGGACCGTCTATAGCTAGGGGGGGTAATATTTCCACCATTGTGCCCATGGTTTCCCATGTTGACCATACCGAGCATGAGGTAAGTGTGATTGTAACTGAACAGGGTTTGGCTGACCTCAGGGGTTTAGACCCCAGAGAGCGGGCTACAGAGATAATAGAGAAGTGTGCCCATCCTGATTATAAGCCACTCTTGTGGGATTATTTTCACGAGGCAGAGGCTAAAGGTGGGCACGAACCACACATATTAAGTAAAGCCCTCGATTTCCACCTGAGATTTATGGAAAAGGGAACAATGAAAATTTAGAAGGAGGGGGTAGAAATGGCTGACAAAGAAATGATGGGGGAAATAGAAAAGCGGAGAGCTGAATGGGAGGAGAAGGTACTTAAAAAACAGCTAGCCAGGTTTGGGGTAACCGAAAGTCCGCAGAAATTCTACACGCCTCTAGATGTAAAAGGCCATGACTTCTTAAGGGATGTTGGCTTCCCCGGGCAATATCCATTTACCGCTGGCAAATATGCTAGCCTAGCCCCTGGGGCAGCACCAGCCGTAGGTGGTGGTCATGCCTCTGCCGGTGGCGGTCTGGTAAGAGCCGGACGATATTCGGGATATGGAACCGCCGAGGATACCAGAGACTACTATAAATTCATGATTGCTCGCGGACGGGTTCCAGGGATAAATCTGGCATTCGACCTACCTACTCAGTGTGGGTATGATTCTGACGCCCCAGAAGCAAGAGGAGAAGTAGGGAAAACAGGGGTGGCAATAGATACCCTCAGAGACTTTGAGGTTCTTTATGAGCCCTTTGTCGGGGAGGCTGGCCTGGACAGGATTAACTCAGCCTGGACAATAAACCCTCTGGCTAATGTTATCCTGGCAATGTATATTGCTCTAGCCAAAAAAAGAGATATCCCTATTAGTAAGCTGAATTGCACCCCGCAAAATGATATCTTAAAGGAATGTGTATCCAGGGGAACGCATATTTTCCCACTCAAGCATGCGATGAGGCTAATAAGGGATACCATTGTATTTGGGCTTGCCGAAATGCCCGGCCTACGCCCAGTCAGCATCAATGGTCATCACCCTCGTGAGGCAGGAGCCTCTCGGGAACAGGTTCTGGGTTTCCACCTTGCTATGGGTATAGCCTATGTCCAACTAGGTATAGATGCTGGACTAGATATTGATAAATTTGGTGCTAGAATAACCTTTAATGATTCCAGTGGCAGCCTGGAAATGTTCAAGGAGATAGCCTATCTCAGAGCAGCCCGCCGGATGTGGGCTAAAATTATGCAAGAGAGGTTTGATGCTAAAGACCCCAGAAGTATGATTTACCGGGATGTTGGCGGCTGCATGATGGGGCATGATAACTGCACAGTTCAGAGACCTCTAAATAACCTTATGCGTAGCGTAATTGGCGGTGTTGCCGAGGCGTTGAGTGGATATATCCCCTCCTGCTATCCGCCGTTTGATGAGGCTCTGGGGCTGGGTCACAGTATGGAGGCAATACAACTGGAACAGGACGCAGCCCGAATCATAATGTTTGAAGCTCGGCTATGCGATGTTGTTGACCCCCTGGCTGGTTCTTACTATGTAGAATATTTGACCGATGAGCTGGAGAAGGCTGGTTGGGAGATAATCAAAAAGATTGACGAAATGGGTGGCATGGTGGCAGCCATTGAGTCAGGATGGCTGGACAGAGAGATAGCCAAAAGTGCTTATGAACAGCAAAGGGCTATAGAGAGTGGGGAAAAGATTGTCGTTGGAGTTAATAAATTTACCGGTGAGGGTGAGTTAGAAATTAGCATCAACCGGATGGTGCCCGACCCTTACGACCCCGAGAAAAGGGCAAGGGCTGAAGAAGAGCAAATCGCTAATCTTAATAAGGTTAGAAAAGAAAGGGATAATCAGGCAGTTCAGGCAGCCCTCAAGCGGGTAAAGGAGGCGGCTCAGGACGAGAGTGCTAATACCATCCCCCCCCTTGTGGAAGCGGTTGAGGCCTATACCTCCATAGGCGAGATTACTAACACCCTCAAAGAGGTATTTGGCACCTATCAAGAACCAGAGCTATGAGTATTATTAATACTTGAAAAAAGAAATTTTATCAGATGGGAGGCGACAGATGATAAAAGGAATTAGCCACTTGGGTGTGGCGGTGAAGGACCTTGAAGAGGCTAGGAAGTTCTATCGCTCCATCTTCGGGCTTGAATCCGGTGAACCCATGGTTGGAGGGGGAGGGACAGTTAGGGCGAGTCTAGTTGAGCTAGATAACGCTACTGTTGAGCTCTTGGAACCTATTGGTAATGAAGGGGCAATAGCCAAATTCCTGGAGAAGCGCGGCGAGGGTATACAACATGTTTGCTATGAAGTGGACGATATCAACGCCGAAGTTGAGTCGCTTAAGGCTAAGGGGATGGATGTTCTGGGCGAACCGAGACCGGGTGCCGAGGGAATGGCTGTCTTCCTTCACCCCCGAGGGACTCACGGCATTCTTGTCGAGTTGGTAGAAAAGAAATGAAGATGTTGGTAGTAATAATTGAACTTTCGGAGGCATAAGGAATGGATTTTGAACTAACTGAAGAACAGCTGATGTTCCGGGATATGGCTCGGAAGTTCGCTGAACAGGAAATCATCCCCAACCTCAAGGAGAACGAACGGCAGGAGAAATTCGACCGCACTATTATCAAAAAGATGGGTTCACAGGGATTACTAGCCCCCCACATGCCCCAGGAGTATGGAGGACTGGGGCTGGATTATGTTACCTCAGCTATTATTTGGGAGCAGCTTTGCTGGGGTAGCTTAGCCGTAACCCAGGCGGCGAGCAGTGGTACCATCCAGCCAGGAACAAACCTTCTAGATGCCGGCACCGAGGAGCAGAAGCAGAAATACCTGCCCGCGGTATGCAAGGGTGACATGGTCCTCGCCGGGGCTGTAGTTGAGCCCAATGCCGGCAGTGATTCGTCTATGATTGAGACTGCTGCTGTTCGCAAGGACGACCGTTGGGTCATCAATGGCAGTAAAATCTTTATTACCAATGGCGAGATAGCTGACCTTATTTTATTTATCGCTCAGACTGATAAAAGTCAGGGAAACAGGGGGCTGGTTAGCTTTATTGTGGAGCGGGGTACACCAGGCTTATCTAGTGTCCCAGTGGTCGGCAAGATAGGCTGGCGAGGTGGTAGTGAAGGCAACCTCCGATTCACCGATATGGAACTTCCCCCGGAGAATCAGATTAGCGAGGTGGGACGCGCCTTAAGGGATGCCCTCCGAGGCATTGACACTGCCCGTCTCTTCCTGTCTGCTGGTACCGTTGGTATCGCCCAGAGTTGCCTTGAAGCCAGTATGAAGTATGCCAAGGAGCGAGTCCAGTTTGGAAAGCCTATCGGTGGTCACCAGTTGATACAGGGGTTAATCGCTGATATGGCAACGAGGATTGAGGCAGCTAGACTGCTTACCTATCGTGCGGCTGACATGAAGAGCCGCGGCATTCGCCATATTAAAGAGATGTCCTATGCCAAGTATTTTGCTACCGAGACCGCTCTTTGGGTAACATCACAGGCGGTTAAGATTCATGGTTCCTTTGGCACCATTGATGACTATCCTGTAGGGCACCACTATCAGGATGCGATAGTAGCGACAATACTTGGCGGCACCGCTCAAATACACCAGTTGACTATCGGGCAGCAGCTTTTGGAGATGGCTGCTTTTACTTAGAGCTACTAGCTATAGGTATGAAACAAGGATTTGATGCCATAGTAGTTGGAGCCGGTCCGGCAGGTTGTGCCTGTGGTTACACCTTGGCAAAGGCCGGCTTAGAGACATTGGTGGTGGAGAGGGGAAAATTTGCTGGGTCAAAGAATATGTGGGGTGGAGTATTCTACGGGCCAACCTTAAACGAGCTGTTCCCCCACTTTTGGCAGGAAGCACCAGTAGAGAGGTATATTGCCCGCCACAGATTCT
>Ga0209986_10001175_pt1 | contig 25451 bp, 34 predicted proteins | sample BlataG_FD_183168 | JGI IMG/M metagenome (GOLD analysis project Ga0209986, IMG submission 183168) | Deep subsurface microbial communities from Black Sea to uncover new lineages of life (NeLLi) - Black_00105 metaG (SPAdes) (version 2) | ecosystem: Environmental > Aquatic > Marine > Oceanic >... | reverse complement strand
TCTCCATAGCCTGGCTTAACCTCCCTTACAGTAATAACCAGGCCCTATCTTAAAATACCTTCGGTTACTTTTTATATGATTTAACGACCCCCTCTTCGGTTACATTTTAGATGATTCAATTCGGAACTCTTGACATGAATATAGCATAAGAGTATATTATGACCGTTTAATCTATAAGCTATATTTAATACAAACTACAAATTTAATTAAGATTTACAACTTTTAAATGATACAGTTTTTAGTAACTTCCATATGTGCGTACATATTTTATCTGCTATTAACTACTTCTTCTGGTCACTTATTCCTCTGGAGTAAAGAGGAGCTAATTATCGGAGCCATTTTCTCTGTAATAGTTGGAATACCAACAAAAAATATATTCATTAAAAGCGGTCTCCGAATATTAAACCCAAAGAAATGGTTTGTATTCCTCGACTATTTTATAAGAATATTCCTTCCCGCAATGGCAACGGCCAATATCGATGTTGCTTACAGGGTAATAACAGGAAGAATAAACCCTGGCATTGTGAAAATTTCTCCTAACCTGAAAAACGATTTAAGTTTAACAATCCTGGCAAACTCTATTACGCTGACTCCAGGCACCTTAAGTGTAGATGTGGATAAAGAAACAAATGACCTGTATGTTCACTGGATAAATGTGAAGATGGCGACTCTAGAGAAGATGCCCAGAGATTATAAAGACGTTTGTGGCGAATTCCCCGATTGGGCAAGGAGGATAGCAGAATAATGTGGATTCCCGTAGCTATATTCCTCGCTGCCTGTATTATCATAGCCCTTGTAAGGGTGTTCTTGGGACCAACGGTACCAGACAGAATAGTGGGATTGGATACTATAAATACTATAGTTATAGTAATCATGGTTATCCTGGGAGCAGCCTTCAAGGAAGTTATACTTATTGATGTGGCTATCGTTTATGCACTGCTATCTTTTGTAACCACACTTTTCATAGCGAAATATATAGAGAAGGGGAAGTTTTAGTGGCAGTAGATATTATAACCTATGTATTCATTGCTATCGGATGCTTTTTTAATCTAGTAGCCGTAATCGGACTTCACCGCTTACCTGATTTCTATACCAGACTCCACGCTGGAACCAAATGCACCACCTTCGGTTCTATCTTTTTAATACTGGCCGTAATAATACAATCGGTAAAAATATGGTCAGTAACGGGTGCTTCCTCCCCTCAATCAGTACTAACTATACATGCATTTATTGCTTTGATTGCCATTTTTGCGACTAACCCCACAGGAGCCCATGCCATTGCCAGGGCAGGGCATAGGAGCAAAATTAAACCTGCCAGAGCAGTCGTAGATGACCTGGAAGGGAAAGACCATGATTGAATCAGGAACCCTGCATGTAATTATACCGGTACTGATTGTAGCCTGTGCAGTGATGGTAGCAAGATTTAAAGACTTAATTGTCGCCACTATAACCTTAGCCGCACTGAGCCTGTTATTGTCACTGGAGTTTTATCTACTTCAAGCTCCTGATGTAGCCATTGCCGAAGCTGGAATAGGAGCGGCTATCACTACAGCCATATTTGTTATCGCCATAAGGTCAACAAAGCGTACATAGGAGAAAATTTGAGAAGAACTACTGCAGCAATATTTCTGGGAATCATTATAGCCTTATTAATAGCAACGGCATTGCTCATCCACCCTTTTGGCTATCCTCCGTCCCAAATGGACGACTATATTATAGAAAACGCACAGAGTGAAACCGGCACCAACAATATCGTAACTTCTGTCGTCTTCGATTACAGAGGCTTTGATACCCTGGGCGAGGCTACTATTTTATTTACAGCAGTGACCGGGGTGGTTATGCTGTTCAGAAAGAAGAAGGAAGAAACAGCAAAATGATGATGTCCAAGATTGTGCGAACTATATCCAACCTGCTACTTCCCTTCATCCTCACCTACGGTATATATGTCATCCTGCACGGACATCTAACGCCTGGAGGTGGCTTCCAGGGAGGCGCCGTATTTGCATCGGGCATAGCTTTATTTATTGTTGCTTTTGGTTCCTACAATATCCAGAAGAACTTGAAGGAACACCACCTTTCCATCCTGGAAAGCAGCGGTGCATTGCTATTCATCGGTTTAGCCTTCGGAGGGATAGCTATTGTATTTTTCTACAATTTCCTTGTTGGCTCGCCTATCCTTGGTCACATTCCTCCATCAGGCTCTAATCCCGGTGATATATGGACAGGAGGAGTAATCCCCTTGATGAGCATTGCTGTAGGCTTAAAGGTCATCGCTGGATTATCTGTGATTGTCTTAGTCATGGCTTTAGCATCTAGCAAAACAGAGATAGAAGAATGATAGCAACTATTTTTAACATTCCTTTTCTGGCAGTAGCAGCACTGGTAGGTATTGCTTTATACATCATCATATCGCAAAGGAATTTAATAAAACTGGTGATGGGTATTGTCATCCTCGAAGCTGGCGTTAACCTGTTTCTGATCACATTGGGATACCGAGAAGCGGGAATTGCACCTATCTATACCAATGCCCCTGAGGGAGTAATGGTGTTACCCGTTCCCCAGGCTCTAACTCTAACCAGCATCGTTATCGGAGTTGCAATCACTGCCCTAATGCTCTCTATGATAATGCTTACTCACCGCCACACAGGCAGCATAGATGCAGAGAAGTCGAGGAGGATGAAAGGATAAGGAATTGGACGCTCTGATAACTCATTCTCCTATACTGATAATAGCCATCCCATTATTAGCAGCATTTCTTACCCCCTTAATAAGCAGGGTGAGTGATACTGTTAGAAACATTATCGTGATAGCGGCTCTAGCTTTCGTAGCGTTCTTAGCCATATTTTTAGCCAGGGACATTTACCTTAATGGAGTGCATGTCTATGTACTTGGCGCATCCGCCTTCAACTTGACCATCCCTGAACTTTACACAGTACCGGTACGCATAATCCTGGAGGTAGACGCCATGTCTATATTTTTAGGCATTATAGCAGCCACTGTCTCCCTGGCAGCCGCCATTTACTCCCTTTCCTTCATGAAACAGGAGACAGGTAAAGCTAAATTTTATACTCTCCTCCTCCTTATGACAGTAGGCATGTTTGGACTAGCGTTCACCGGGGATATGTTCAATCTATTCGTCTTCTTGGAAATACTCTCCATTTCCGGAGCAGCATTGGCTGCCTTTAGAACAAGGTTCGCGGATGCGCTGGAGGGCGGCTTAAAGTATATTATCATATCCGCGATTAGTGCATTGATGATCCTGTTCGCTATAGGCATTCTTTACGCCCAATATAATCTGCTCAACATAGCTGCCCTGGCTCAAGTAATGCAATATACAACGCTGGATAAAATAGCTCTAGCTTTGCTGGTTATAGGATTTATTATGAAGCTAGGAGCTGTACCCTTACATATGTGGGTCCCGGATACTTATGCCGTTGCTCCCGCCGGTATATCTGCTATGCTGGTAGTATCAAGCCAGGCATCCATGTACGCGCTTTACAGAATATGCTTCAGCCTTTTTGGGGTCACCATGAACACGCTTACAGTAGGATGGATAGTGATAATCCTGGGGTTATTGACTATGTTTGTGGGGGTTACCATGGCTATCCCTCAAACAGATATCAAGAGGCTGATGGCTTATCACGCTATTTCACAGAGTGGCTATATGCTGCTCGGGGTGGGTGTTGGCCTGGCAGTTTTAGGTAATCCAGAAGCCTTGGCTACTTATGGAAGAGAAGCTATGAGAGGAGGAATTTTCCATATAATAAACCACGCTATGTATAAAGGACTACTATTCCTGACTGCAGGAGCCCTATTTTATCGCACAGGCACCAGAGACCTTAACAAAATGGGTGGCCTGGGGCGTAATATGAAGTTTACTTCAATATTCTTTATTATCGGTGCCTTAGCCATTTCGGGAGTTCCTCCGTTTAACGGATTTGCATCAAAACTTATGATTTATGAATCTGTTTATCGATTCAATCCGATCCTGTCCGTAATAGCTATGCTGGTATCAGTCATAACCCTGGCTTCCTTCACCAAGGCTTTCCAATCAGCTTTCACCGGTCCACCACTGCCACAGTACAAAGATGTGAAAGAAGCACCAAAATCAATGCTGATTGGCATGGGTATCCTGGCCGTGATCATTGTCTTCTTCAGCTTGTTTCCCAGCTTAATCGTTAACACTATAGTTACTCCAGCTGCAGATGCTCTAATAAATCAGGCACCGTATATCAATGCAGTTATGGGAGGTGGATAGTGGCCAAGTATCATTCTGGCTTTTGCCAGTCCATAGGGTGGACCATCACTGCTGTTGTAGCTTTTTTTATGCTCGCAATCGGATTGACACTTTCCAGTCAAGGGGGAATTCTAAATGTCTAAACAAGCAGCGGACCTGAGGAAGTTAATAAAATCCATATGGATATTTAATTGGTTTAATTCCTGCGGATTTACCGAATTGGTTCCTGTAGTTGGCTCCAGATGGGATATGGAAAGATTTGGAATGATCATTACTGGAACGCCAAGGCATGCCGATGTCCTATTCATTGCTGGCTATCAAACATTCAAATCTATAAAAAGAGCTCAGAGAGTATATGAACAAATGCCTGAGCCAAGAGTAGTGATTGCTCTAGGCGCATGTACCATGAGTGGCGGTATGTACTGGGATTCATACAACACCATAAAAAGACTATCGGATTATATCCCGGTTAACATGTATATTCCCGGATGTCCACCAAGACCGGAGGCAGTATTCGAGTGTTGCGTTAAAATATTCCAACATGTAAAGTCCATGGAGTAAAGAGGAAAATATGCCAAACAACATGGAAACTAGAAAAGAGACCGGGATTATAGAGCAGATACGCTCGAAGTTTAATATCGAAGGAAAAATCCAGAGGGACCGAAGGATTTGGGTGACAGTTGATAGAGGGGATTTAATAGCCTTGTGTAATTTCGCTAAAGAGATCGGTTTTACCCATCTTTCAGCAATTTCTGTAACTGATTGGCCCCAGGATGAAATATTTGAGCTTACTTATCACATTTGGTCATATTCGGAGAAAATACTTCTGACTATAAAAACAAATATAGATAGGGCTACTCCTACCATCGACTCCGTTACACCTATATGGAAGGAAAACGCTCAAATACACGAGAGGGAACTACATGAGCTTTTCGGTGTTGAATTTGTAGGCAACGGAGATTTAGCTCAACTCTTCCTGGAGAGCTGGGATGGACCCCCTCCCTTCCTGAAGGATTTTAATTGGAGAGAGTATACCAGAAGAGAGTTTTACAAAGAGGAAAATGAGCGAGAAAAAGCTTATTGGCAATGAGCAAATAAGTCCCTTCACCGAAGAAGGGACCGAATACAATTTCTATTTTGGGCCAGCCCATCCAGGCTCAGGCAATTTTGGCGTTAAGTTGAAAGTAGATGGGGAAAGAATACTATCTGCGCGCTCCGACCCAGGTTATTTACATAGAGGTTTTGAAAAATTAATGGAATATAGAGTCCCAATGCAGAATTCCGTAATATCAGATAGAGTATGTGTACTCGAGCCTCTCAATTGGAATCTGCTGCATGCCGAGGCTGTGGACGAGCTAACGGGAGTTGAAGTACCTGAGAGAGCAAAATACATACGAGTGCTAATGGCGGAGCTTTCCAGATTGCAATCCCATCTTATCTGGTATGGCGCAATTAGCATCGGCATAGGTTTCGATACCGGATTCAAATTGGCTTTCGGATATAGAGACTACATTCTAGACCTCTTTGAGCTCATAACGGGAGGAAGGGTCTACCCAGCAGGTTATATCTGCCCTGGAGGGGTAAGAGGAGATTTACCCGACGGATGTGTAGAAAGGATAATGAAGGTCCTGGACCAAACAGAGGAGATGATACAGAAAATTGAAGCCTTCGATAATATAGCCTTTTCCATGAGAACAAAAGGGATTGGCACTTTAAAGTTGGAAGATGCCCTTAGACTGGGTGCCACCGGACCGGTATTAAGAGCTTCTGGAATGAAAACAGATACAAGGAAGGATGACCCCTATGAAATATATAGCGAGCTTGATTTTGCTATTCCAGTTGAACAAGCCGGGGATGCTTATGCCCGCTGTATGATTAGAAATAGAGAGATGAAGGAATCGATAAAAATTATAAAACAGGTCTTAGAGAGGATGCCAGAAGGCAAAGTAAGAGAGCCCTCGAAAATAATGCCGCCCAAGCGAGTTAGGGTTCCTGAGGGCGAGGTATATGTGCGCAATGAAGTTGCCAGAGGGGAAGGGAGCATGTATATGAGAAGCATAGGAGAAAAGGAACCTTACAGGGTTAAAATCAGAGGACCGGATTTTTTACATATGATTCCCGTCCTTGAGCATCTATTAAAGGGAGCGCACGTAGCAGATATACCAGCTATTTACTGGAGTTTAAATATATGCCCAGCCGATATGGATAGGTGATATGTAATGGGTATGATACAAACAGTGGGCGTGTTAGTTAACACTTTGTTTTCAAAGCCGATCACGGTTAAATTCCCTTATGAGGCTATCGAAATACCTGAGGGGTTCAGGGGAGAGCAGGAGTTCGATATAGATAATTGCATAAGTTGTGATCTTTGCTCTCAGATATGTCCCAACAAGGCTATTGAAATGGTGAATATGCCTGAAGAATATAAAGAAAAATATCCCAAGAAATATCCTAAAATAGATTTGAGGAAGTGTTGTTTTTGCGCCCTTTGCCAGGATATATGCCCGAAAAAGTGTTTAACAATGACTAAAAATGTTTTCCTTTCTACACCTGACCCCACCACAGTGGTCAAGTATCCTATTCCAATAGGAGGAGGAACAAGATGACTATTAACCCCCTCGATTTTTGGAATCCTCTTGTCTTCATCATTGCATTTATAATTCTAATAGCACTAATCTATCTTTTTAGGAGGCGAGGGAGTAAAGAATACAAGAAGGGAACTGTTCAAACGCAGATTTTCTTGGCGGGCGAGGAACAACCCGTTGCGGAACAACGACATATAAAAGCTCATAACATATATTGGGGTTTTTTCCAAGCCTTCAAGCGATACTATGACCCCACTATAAAAGCACACACAGGGATAATAAATGACTATATAATCTGGTTTATAGCTGTTGTGGCTATTACCGCAGTGATATTGCTTGCTGCAGGGTCGATTTAAATGAAAGGGAGAAAATATGGGGCTTAACTCATTCAAAAGGGCGTTGTGGGTTTATCACCTAAATGCCAGTTCATGCAATGGATGCGATATTGAAATCCTTGCTGCACTTACCCCTCGGTATGATATTGAGCGCTTCGGAATAGTGCTTGTCGGCACACCCCGCCATGCAGATGTATTATTGGTAACAGGCCCCGTATCAAGACAGATGGCACCAAGGCTGAAGCTTCTATATGAGCAAACACCCGATCCCAAGGCAGTGATAGCAATTGGTAGCTGCGGTCTGGAAGGTGGTGTATTCTATGAATCCTATAATTTGGTGGGGCCGATAGACCAGTTTATATCCGTAGATGTATATGTTCCTGGATGCCCTCCCAGACCTGAAGCTATTATAGAAGCTGTAGTCAAAGCCTGGGTAAAATTGGAAAAACCTACGGAGCAAAAGGTAACACAATGAAAATGCTGACACCTGAAGAAGTAGTCGACAGCTTCAACACTATACTGGACGGCAACCTTATCGATGCCAGGATCTACCAAAAAGAGATTGCAGTCAAGAAAAACCTTTATACGTCGATTTGGATACATGTAAAAAGAGAGTCCTTTAGAAAAGCGGTGGAGCACATCTGTAAGCTACAGGAATACCCACACCTCTCTGTAATATCTTTTGACGATCGGGGAGACAGTGTCGAGTTGATATACCATTTCACCATATACTATGGACATCACCTCAAAGCGTTATCACTCGGACTTCGTGTAGCTTTGCCCAAGAACGATTTGAAAATACCAACCATTACAGACATCATACCAGGAGCTATATTCACAGAGCGCGAAATCCAGGAGATGACAGGAGTGGAGATTATCGGCATCCCTGATAAGCGCAGGCTATTCCTGCCCGAGGATTTCCCCGAAGGCGTCTACCCCTGGAGAAAGGATGAAACGGGGCCAAATGACATGCTCAGGGTGTTGCCAGGGAGGGAAGGAATAAAAAATGATTGAAGGGAAAATAAAAACAAGCTACACCATACCCGTAGGCCCGATCCACCCCGCAGTGCATGAAGCTATTCGGCTGGACCTTAGCATTGATGGGGAGGAAATCGTGGACGTAGATGTGGTCGCAGGGCAAGTACACCGTGGTATTGAATGGCTTGGAATAAACAGAAATAACCCTGTTCAAAGTATATATCTGGCTGAACGAGTGTGTGGTATCTGCTCCACAAGCCACCCATTCGCATTTGTACAGGCCGTTGAACAAGCTGCAAATATTGAGGTGCCCGAGAGAGCGGAGTATATCCGTGTGATTGTTGCTGAACTGGAAAGAATACATTCACATTTATTGTGGGCAGGCGTGGCTGCTCATGAGATTGGCTTTGACTCTGTATTCTACCTTGTGTGGCGTGTTAGAGAAGAAGTGATGGACCTGATGGAATACCTTACGGGAAACCGAAATTCTAAGGCTATGTTCCAAATTGGTGGAGTTCGGAGAGACATTACTGAGGAACAATTCCCCAGAATCAGAAAAACGCTGGAGTATTATAAAACCGCATTCAACCAGTTAAAAACTGTGTTTTTAGAGGATAGGACTATAAGGATGCGCACCAAGAATGTGGGTATTTTAAAAACTACGGATGCTTTAAGATTCACAGCGACTGGTCCGACCGCTAGAGCAAGTGGCGTACCCAAGGATGTAAGACAAGATGAGGCTTACAGTGCATATGCCGATCTGGATATCAAAGCTATCACCCCGGATATATTGACCGGGACTGTCGTGGGTGATGTGTATGATAGAATCATCGTCCGATTATTGGAGGTCAAACAATCTATCGAAATCATAGAACGCTGCCTGGCACTGATGCCATCAGGTGATATACTTACGGAACCTAAAATAGCAAAACTCTTAGCCAGGCTAAAGAAGGCAGAGGGCGAAGGTGTCGGACGGCATGAAGCGCCTAGAGGCGAATGCTTCCATCACGTTCGACTACAGGGTGGAGAGGAAACGCTGGCCACCTGGAAAATAAGAGCACCAACATACGCAAACCTTATGTCAATGCCGACAATCCTCATAGGTGGGCAAATTGCCGATGTCCCTATAGCTTTTGCCTCCATTGACCCCTGTATATCATGTACCAACAGAGCTATCGCTATTGACTCAAGAACGAAGAGAAAACTCGTGCTCACTGATAAGGATTTGCACAATCTCTCCGTGGAAAAAACGAGGAGGTTAAAAGATAAACTTGATAGCTAATAATCCGTTAAGCATAGCAACAATAATTATTGGTCCTGTTGTTGTATTCATAGTAGGAGCAATATTCGGCCTTTTATACCTGGGTATTGACCGCAAGATAGTTGCCCATATGCAGGGTAGAGTGGGACCTCCAATAATCCAGCCTTTCCGCGATGTTGAAAAGCTACTCATTAAAGAAAGCATTATACCCGCTGATGCCCTTACCTGGTTATTCAAGCTAGCTCCGATTCTCTGCCTGGTGGGAGCCTCTGTACTACTACTTTACATACCACTATTCGGCCAGAATGCATTGCTGGGCAGTTCTGGTGATGCAATAGTGCTACTATACCTGTTGGTTATACCTTCCCTGGCTCTTGTAATAGCTGGATTCTCATCGAGTTCGCCATACGCTACTATAGGCGCACAGCGAGAAATGGTCATGATGATGAGCTATGAGTTCCCCCTGGCAATGGTAATAGTTGCCATCGCATGGCGTATCAGCTTCGTTTCTGTCACTAACCCATTTCTGTTATCAACGATTGCGACATACCCCATTTGGAATTTAGTAGGCCCAGTTGGAATTGTAGGAACTTTAATCATGCTCTTCGTCCTTCTATTTGTTACACCTGCTGAACTCTCCAAGGTACCATTCGACATAGCAGAAGCCGAAACAGAGATTGCTGGCGGATTATTAGTTGAGTATTCCGGTAGAAACCTCGCTTTATTCTACATCGCAAATGCTATAAAGTCCTTCGCCATAGTAGCCTTCATAGTTGCCCTGTTCTTTCCATACAATCTCTCTCCTATATTAGGTATTGAGGCGTCTGCACCAGCATTTATAGTTGACGCCCTGTTCTTCTTACTTAAAGTCTTCCTCATAATGTTTGTCTGTGTGATGTTGCTGCGCTCTGCCATGGCACGGTTTAAAGTTGATCAGGCGAGTAAACTTTATCTTATTGTGATGACAGCCGTAAGCCTTGTTGGTCTGATACTAATATCGGTAGATTTGATGCTCTGAGGTAAAAATATGAGTATTGTAAAAATTCTGCTAAAGCAGCTGTTTCTAACCCCGGCAACAAATAAATTCCCGGCAAAATACGCACCAAAATCAGCTACTGAGTTCCTGAACAAGGTTCAAAAAGATGCAAAGCTACTGAACCCACCGGTAGAAGTTCCACCCAACTTTCGGGGGAAGATAGCCCTTAATAGAGACAAATGCACAGGATGTCAGCTATGCATTAAGGTCTGCCCTACCAAAGCCATAGAATTCATGCCTGAGGAGAAAAAAGTGAAAATATTTGTCTCCAGATGCTGCTTCTGTGCACAATGCAATGATATATGCCCAACAGGTGCATTATCCATGACAGATGAATTTATGCTCTCCAGCTATGACAAGTACGCTGATGAGCTTGTGGTAACTAAATAAACCGATAGCTGCGCGCACCCAAAACTTAGTCTCAGATGTCTACTACCTCAGTGTCTCTACCTCGTTTAACCGTTTTTCTATTATATGATTGATAACCTGATCTCCACCCCTACGAACAACACTGGATATTGTTATACCGAAATCCATCCCCTCCGGTTGAATACCTATAAGCACTATATCACGACAAAATTCGCTTACATACGATAAAAAGACTGCTAGAGGCATATTATGCGTTGAAATACACATAACTCCCATTTTCTCCAGTGGTATGATTCTATATGAACCTGGGCTTAAACCCATATCAGCCGCATCTATTAAAATGAGCCTGTCAGGTTTATGCTTCCTGATAACTGATGTGTAATTCTCGGGAGTCGTACCACAGTTTATTGTGATTACACCCTCTTTGGTTTCTGTGGGTCTGTCTTTCCTTAGTCTTTTTTCAACTTTTTTTAGATATTTGCCGACCTTTTCCACAATATAAACACCAACCCCATCATCGCCCTTAAGTGTGTTCCCAATACCCAGTATCAGCTCCTCCATGCTATAATGTTACATCATCCAACACTTCATATAAAATGCATGAACTGGGAATTACGGAAAGCATCATCAACATTGCTCTGGACAGGGCCAGAGAGGCACAAGCTGGTAGGATTGCTAAAATCAATTTGGTTGTTGGTGAGTTGTCAGGATTTGTACCCGATTGTATAGAATTCTATTTCAGTTCACTCAGTAAAGGTACTATCGCTGAGGAAGCAATACTTAATTTTAAAGTCCCTCCAGCCCAGTTTCGCTGCCGAAATTGTTCCACTGTCTTTTGCCCTCAGGATACTCTATATACCTGCCCTAAATGCCAAAGCCATAGTCTGGAATTAGCTGGAGGCCGAGAGTTATATGTAGAAAGCATGGAAGTAGAATGAAGAAAATAGAAGTAATCCAAAATGTCCTGGAAGCCAACCAATCCATAGCTGCCCAAAACCAGCTTCTTCTGGATAATCATAAGGTTCTCACTGTCAATATTATGTCATCTCCAGGAGCCGGTAAGACAAGCTTTATCCTGCAAACTATTGCCAGGTTGAAGAATAAACTGAGAATTGCAGTGGTCGAAGGCGATGTGGCCTCAACGATAGATGCCGAAAAGGTTAAAAATGAAGCGGTTGCAGTTGTTCAGATAACCACAAGATACATGTCAGAGAACTGCACTCTAATTGCTACTATGATTAGCCGTGCCCTCCAAAGCTTGCCACTGGAAGATATAGATTTACTTCTCATTGAAAATATAGGCAATCTTATCTGCCCTTCTGAATTTGCCCTGGGAGAACATAAAAGGATAGTTATCTCCAGCATCCCTGAAGGCGATGATAAACCTGCCAAGTATCCAATGATATTTTCTGACGCTGACGCAGTGGTGATAAATAAGATTGACCTTCTGCCCTACATTGATTTCGATATTTCTTCTTTTCAAAGTACACTTGTAGGCTTGAACCCCAAGGTCAAGATTTTTAAGGTTTCGTGCAAGACTGGCGACGGAATAGAAAACTGGTGTTCCTGGTTATTGAACGAAAAAACCAACCACCAGTTTAAACAAACTAAGAAGAGGTAAACGAAATGGAGAAAGTGGATGTAAATGAACAAAACATCTGCCATCGTCCAACCACAATCTTGACCCGGTTTAAAAAAATAGACAACAAATAACACTCAAGCTACGAATGTCCAAAAAAAATACCCTTCAGTTGGCTCACATCAGCGTCCGTGGCATTGTTCAGGGGGTCGGCTTCAGACCTTTTGTCTACGGACTGGCCACCAAACACGATTTAACGGGATGGGTCTACAACACCTCTGAAGACGTTAAAATTGAGGTGGAGGGGGAAGCGGAAGCTATTGAACAGTTTAAGGCAGAGTTACAAACAGAAATCCCACCTCTGGCTCATATTGAAGATATTTCTGTTACCTACCTTCCCGCTGCTGGCTATAAAAGCTTCGAAATTAGGCCCAGTATTGCCGTGGAAGGTAAATACCAGCTCATCTCTCCAGATATTGCTACCTGCAAAGCCTGCTTAAGCGAACTACTGAACTCAAATGACAGGCGATACCACTATCCATTTACCAACTGTACCAACTGCGGGCCTCGATTTACTATAATCGATGGCATGCCCTACGACCGCCCCAGTACCACTATGCGCCATTTCCAAATGTGCCCTCTATGCCAGGCAGAGTATAATAATCCACAGGATCGTCGCTTCCACGCCCAACCCAATGCCTGCCCTGAATGTGGCCCAAAAGTTGAACTGGCCGACGCCCATGGCAAGATTATTGAGACCTCAGACCCCATAGCCAGCGCTGGTCAACTCTTAATAGAAGGGAAAATAGTTGCCATAAAAGGTCTGGGAGGGTTCCTCCTCGCCTGTGATGCCAGTAACGAAACTGTAATTAAAACCCTGCGGCAAAGAAAAAAGCGACCTTTTAAACCCCTCGCTATAATGGTAGCCAATTTAGCTGAAGCCCAAAAACATTGCTATGTATCACCGGAAGAAGCAAAGCTGCTTTCCTCCCCCCAAAGCCCTATAGTGCTTATGAGATGGAGAGTTAACTCATCCCTGTCCCGAGAAGTAGCCCCAAACCTGGAATACCTTGGTGTTATGCTGCCTTACACACCCCTCCACCACCTTTTACTGAGATACACCCAATTGTCTTTAGTAATGACCAGTGGCAATGTCAGCGAAGAACCTATTGCTAAAGACAATGATGAAGCCTTTAGCAGGCTTTCAGGAATCGCAGATTACTTCCTGGTCCACAATCGTGATATTTCTTCCTGCTACGACGATAGCGTTGCCATAATAGAAAGAGAAACAAGCCAGCTTATCAGACGAGCTCGCAGCTACGCCCCTTACCCTATCCACCTCAAATTTAAAGCCAGGCAAGTGCTTGGCTGTGGTGCCCAGATGAAAAGCACTCTCTGCCTGACCAGAGATAACTACGCTTTCATGAGTCAGCATATTGGCGACCTGGAAAATATGGAAACTCTGGAGCATTTCGCCGATACCATCTCGCTGTATAACCGGCTATTTCACATCCAGCCTGAGATTATCGCCCACGACCTGCACCCCGATTATCTTTCCACCACCTACGCTCAAGAGCTGGCTGCATCTGGGGTGAAGCTCATTCCCGTACAGCACCATCACGCTCATATTGCTAGCTGTATGGCAGACAATGGATTAGAGACACCTGTTATCGGCGTTGCCTTTGACGGCACCGGATTGGGCAGCGATGGAAATGTCTGGGGAGGAGAGTTTTTGGTAGCTGACTACAACAGTTTTAACCGAGTAGGCCATCTGCAATACTTGCCTTTACCAGGAGGAGACACAGCCACCAGAAATCCTTATCGCATCACCATAAGCTATCTTCTGAGTCTCCTGGGAGAAAGAGCCCTGAATACTGTCATAGCAAACGCGGCAAAACAATCTCGACCAACACACCTGAAACAGGTCAGCGAGACTGAAATCCAGCTTATTAAACTTCAAACAGAAAGAGGACTAAATTCGCCATTAACATCCAGTATGGGACGTCTGTTCGACGCCATATCAGCATTGATAGGCATAAGAGCTAAAATAGATTACGAAGGGCAAGCAGCCATAGAGCTGGAAATGATTGCCTATAAGGGAAATCATACAGACAACCAGGATAGTTACTCATGCCACATTGCCGGGGATAAGGGGGCAAGGGTTATAGAGCTGGGTGACTTGCTCTCATCTATAGTTGAAGACCTGTTAAAAAATATCACCCGGGAAATAATATCAATCAGATTCCACAACACAATAGCCCGGGTGACAAACGATATGTGCCAACTGATAGCCAGCGAAACTGGAATTAAACAGGTAGCCTTAAGTGGCGGTGTATTCCAGAATCGCTTACTCCTTAGAAAAACTATTAATTTACTGGAAACAAGCGGCTTTCAAGTATTCACCCACAGTCAGGTGCCCTGCAATGATGGCGGCATCTCTCTGGGACAGGCTGTTATTGCCAACTTTACCTAGATAAAAGCTGTATTTACCCTTTATAATAGGAGACTGCACTGCAAGCGGTGCTCTTCACCAATCAAAGGAATAACCTCTATGAAAAAAGATAGCCCATGGCATGACAAAACCCTCCTATCTATCTGCGTGGGTCAGTTTTTGCTGATGATAGGGATGGGATTTCTCAGTCCTGTACTGCCTAAATTCGTCCAGGCACTTGGCGTTGCTCCGACGCAAATAGGAACCATGGTGGGGCTAATTATTAGTGCCTACGGTGTAGGCCGAGCTATCATGTGTTTACCCACCGGGAAACTGGCTAAACGCTACGGACGGAGACCTCTTCTCATCCTTGGCCCCAGCATAGTAGCTATCAGCACCCTATTTATGGGCTTTGCCACTGAATGCTGGCAACTGGTGGCGCTCCGCCTGGTTGAAGGACTAGCCGCAACTGTTTTCAGCGTAACTGCCATGATTATCACCGGTGAAATAAGCACCCCTGCTAACCGCGGGCAGTACATGAGTCTCTACTGGGGAAGCCTGCTTATCGGCGCAAGCATGGGACCAACTCTGGGAGGCTTTGTGGGACAGTACCTGGGTTACCGGGCTCCTTTCTTCTGCTTTGCTGCACTCGCCTCAGCAGCTACTCTGTGGAATTACCTGCGCATCCCTGCAACTATAATGAGGTACACACCTGCCACATCCGCAAAGTCAAAGAATTTCTCAACTAAGAACCCGGCTAATAGACAAACCCCATTATACAAGAATCTTAGCTTTGTGCTCGTATCCATTATTTCCCTGGTTACTCTACTTACTATAACTGGTAACCAGATTACTCTAATTCCCCTACTGGGCTATGAACGCCTTGGTTTGATGGAAGTACAGATAGGCTGGACTCTTGGGGTAGCAGCAGCTACCCAGTTTGCCCTCGGCTTCCTTGCCGGCAGGCTTTCAGATAAGATGGGAAGGAAATCCCTTATTTTTTCTGGTGGGATAGTAACTACCCTGGGACTGGTTCTTTTTACTCAGAGCGGCAGCTACTCTTCTTTCTTATTCAGCGCTGCGGTGCTGGGCCTGGGAAGAGCCTTCGGCAGTGTTGTATCCAGTGCCTATGTTACTGATATTGCATTATCACGAGACTACGAGCATACTCTGGCAGTATATCGCACCGCAACTGACACTGGCGCCATTATAGGTCCTCTTCTCCTTGGTTGGTTAAAAGATGTTAGCGGATTAGATTTGCCTTTCTTTTTAGGCGCTGGCTTTACGTTTTTAACAGTAACTCTCTTTGCCATATTCGCCAGAGAGACAGTAGGTAGCGATACCAATCAATAATCCTGCTTAACCGAGGTTTCCAACTATCACCATCCCGGCAGACCAAAGAGCCACCAGGCAGGTACTAAATTATTATTGTTTCAAGTACTTAATACTCCTATAAAAATATTGACAAGTATCAATTATCTGTTATTATACAATTGATGACTTTAATTTGAGGATAGCGCTGTCGTAAATTGAAAATAGTTTGGAGTCGAGCGATTTATCAGGATATAATATATAAGGAGGAAAGAAATGGCTGAAGAAAAGAAAATTGAGCACGGATTTGCCGGGGAAACCATCATAAGCGATGAGGTGGTGGCCTCAATCGCCGGACTGGCTGCCAAGGAGGTAGAAGGAGTTTCCAGTTTGGGTAAAAGTACCGTTCGCCGCGCGCTCACTCAGCGTCTGGGAGGCGCTGGAGAGAGGGCCAGATTGGGTGTGCAGGTTGAAGTGGGAAAAAGAGAGGCTATAGTTGACCTCCAGTTGGGCATCATATATGGATTTAATATACCCACAGTTGTAAACGCAGTTCGTAAAAAGGTGGGTACCCGCCTCATGGAAATAAGCGGACTTATTGCCAAGGAAATCAATATAAACGTTGTGAGCGTCGAGATCCAGGAGAAGAAGCAAGCAAAAGTGGCTTAGGCATTTTCCGACGTCGCTTAAAGGTAAACACCTATCGAAGCTATCTAGCGACAGCAGATAATGTGCTTGTATCATTTTAAATATATGTGTAATATAACCCGCAGGAGGAGCAATGGCTGAACAAGAATTTGTTGGTGAAACCATAATTGGAGACGAGGTTGTAGCATCAATCGCTGGGTTGGCTGCCAAGGAGATTAAAGGTGTGGCTGGGCTGGGCAAGAGTGCCGTTCGCCGCGCACTTACTGAACATCTGGGAGCCGCTGATGAGAGAGCCAGACTGGGCGTAGCGGTTGAAGTGGGTAAAACAGAAGCTATTATTGATCTCCAGCTAATCGTCGTATATGGATTAAGCATACCCAACATTATCAACGAGGTTCGTAAGCAGGTAGCCTCTCGCCTCATGGAGTTCGTCGGTCTTATCGCTAAGGAGATCAATGTGCACGTTGTAGGTGTTGAGATCCCGGAGAAGAAAAAAACAACAGTGGCATAGATATATATTGAGGTAAATTGAAGGCTGGCTTCATGCAAGCCTCGAAGAGAAGGACGGTATATGTTTCTATCTATTTTTAATCGGGTAATAATAATAATAATTGCTCTGCTGATATTGGTCGGGGCGGTGACTACCTGCCTCGTGGCTACCGGGGCGACTACCCCGGATGTCCTGCCGTACGGTTGGTTCGAGTCTCAGCTACAAAGGGTTGCCGATGCCCCCGGGGGTAGCGCAGGCAGTATCATAGCCATTGCTGTGGTCATTGGTCTGGTCATGATAGTACTGCTAGTCTTCGAATTTATACCATTGAGCAAGCCAGCCAGCTTCCTGATTAGCTCCACCGAAAAGGGCACCAGCACTATTGATGCGGATAGCGTCTGCATACTGGTGGAACACGCTGGTGCTACCATTCACGACGTACGTGATGTTAAAAGCAGCGTTAAGGAAAAATTGGAAGGTTTATTCATTTCCTGTCGAACTTCAGTAGCACTGGGAAGTAATCTGCTTGAGCTTGAAGCTGAGTCAAGAAGCATGATTAGCGAAACAGTAGAACTGCTCACCGGACTGACCGTAGCGAAGGTGGACATTAAACTTAAATATGAGTCAAAGAAAGCCAAGACGTTAGCCGTGCGCTGAAGAGAGCTAACAAATGTTAAACCCAAAGATAATAGGTGCTATTATTGGGTTAGTGGTGGGGCTCGTGGTGGTATGCCTTGGTCTGCCAAAAGCCCTGCTTGTGGCCTTATTCGTTGTGATTGGCTGGTTTGTTGGCAAGGTTCGGATGGGTGAAATTGACCTGGTTGATCTTTACGAGCGCTTCAGGGAAAGAGGACATAGAAAATAATCCCGGCCATCCCCCAATAACCATCTCCAATTATGGGTGTCTAATATCATAGTGTCGCTGAGCTATATCTATAACCCCTGTTTTTATTCCGTAATGCTCTATTTAACAACTACGGTCAGGTTGAATGTCCATTCCCCCTTCTCCCCACCTTCCCAGGGTTGACTGTACTCCATTGATATAGTGGTTGTGCCTTCTGTAAGTGCCTTAAAGGTCCACATCTCCTGTCCCGGAGTTCCTGGAGCAGCAGGCTTTTTACCCTTTTCTTCAGGAGACACAAACCTGTAGTCTGTCTGTTCTATCACTGACGTATCGCCAATCGCTGCTGACTCTGACCACTGAAAACCCGTTGACGGGTTGGAACATAGAATTACTTTAAACTCATCACCTGTATTAACTTCCACTTCTTTGCTGATGTGCTCGGCGCTCATAAATTCATTACAAGAGACTTCCACAGATATTTCCGCAGCAATTTCTTCATCTGATTTTTGTTCACCCTGCTGTCCTTCGGGCTTTCCTGGCCGAACCGTCAGCTTTATAACAGGTTTTACGATAATCTTGCCAGCTCCCGTTACAGTCACCATTCTGTCAGCATCAAAATCAATAATCATAGTTGTATTTTCACCTGCTACAACATCAAAAGGATGTACCAGTTTCAGCTCTTTGCTTGGCACCGTAGCTTCCTGTAACTCCCCGTCTCCTAAAGCTACTTGAATTTCGCCTACAACGAGTCTGACCTGGGTATACTTGCCTTCGGCCACTTCGCTTTCCCCAAGAAATTGCTCAACTCCCTTAACCTGAAGTAAATCAAAAGTAGCTGCGTCATCACTAATATCAATAGTTATCCATTCGCCTTCACCCTGTTGGGTCTGTTGCTCTTCTTGTTCCTGCTCTTGCTCCTGGCTATCACTACTTGATTGTTCTTGCTCTTGTTCCATTTCCTGTTCAGCCAAAGCTCTATGAATTTGCACCTCTTCAATCGTGACCATGATGCTGGTCACTTCGTTGCGAGGTGGAGCATCGGTAACATATACCTGTAGAGTACCGTTAAGAGTGCCGTCAGGAGTACCGTCCGGAGTACTGGCAGGAGCGCCGTCAGGAGTACCGTCAGGAGTGCCGTCAGGTGCAGGCGTTAGTCCTGGAACTGCACACGCTACGCCTAAAATAGCCAGTATGCCCAAAATCGTAATTACCAAGTGCAATTTCGGATTGAACAATTTAATCCTCCTTTAAATTACTACCTAAATCATATAAAGAAAACGATGTTGAAATGTTTAATCTAATTATGAAACGCCAGCAATGGCACGAGAGCTTAGTGAACATTATATCAGAATATGCAGTCGAAAAATTATCTATAAAGAGCGCACTCAACCCTGCTTTTTTGAAAAAACGTACTTCCAGTATTATAATCTTTTAAGAATATAGTATGGGTAGGCATGAATGTTTTACCAGATAATGAAACTGCTATCCATACTACACTTCCAGCAGAAAAGAGGGGAAAGGTGATGGAAATACAGAGAGTGACAGTAATGGCTAGATTTCTAAAGCCTTTAGTTTTCTTGCTGGGGTTAGTGCTCGTAGTTAGCGTATCCACCAGTTGTGGCGGTGTTACTCAAAAACCCACCATTCCAGCACCTCCACAGGAGGCTGAGGCGCCTTCACCAGCACCAACCGAAGAGCCAAAGCCTGCACCAGAGCCCACAACTGTGAATTTAGAGGTCCTTAGCCACAGTTCATATATGAAGTATGGAAGTTATGTGAGCTGGCCTTCTGGCAAGCACTATAAAGGTCACTTTTTCCATATAGTCGGTGAATTTCGGAATCCCGGCTCACTAAATGTAAGGCTGGATAATGACAAGATACAGGCTACCTTCTATAACACAGGTGGTTCTGTAATTGAACCTGATTTTATATTGAAAGATAACTTTGCTGAGGAAGAAATACTGGCTCCGGGAGAAAAGTGGCCTTTCAGATTGGTTCTTCTCGATGAGGAAGCCAGCCAGCGGGTCGCAAACTATGAATTAGTGGGGAAGGGTCATGAGACAGGTGAGGTGCCACACCGGGCAGAGGTGCTTAGCTATGGACTGTTCCAAAATGCCAACCTAAAGCTAATTGGCGAGGTTAGAAATATAGTGGACGAGAATATCCAGGTAAGGGCAATCGCTACGTTCTACGATGAAAAAGGCACAGTGATCGCTGCGGATGGGTTCCTCCCGCTTGTGGTCCTTGCCCCTGGTGAAAAAGCGCCGTTTTGGTTGTTACCAGTTCCCAGAGAAGCGCCGGGCAAAGTCGAAGGATGTGAAATAGTCACTATATGGAGCGTATCTGATGTAGCACCCTACAGAGAATTTGAAATCTTAAGCGTTGTTTACCAGGATGGGCCTGAATGGTCATGGAAGCATCATACCATTAAAGGTGAACTCATGAACTCAGGCAAGCAGATTGTAACCTCAGTCTGGGTATACGCCACCTATTACGATGACAAAGGAAGGGTAATTGACTATAGCCTCTCAGAAGTAGAGCCAGACATGCTTAAACCCGGCGATAAGGGTTCATTCGAGCTTATAGCACCACCACCACCCTGGGAAATGCCAGATTATGCTCTCCTGGTTAAAGGCATGCCGTTGGAGAAAGAGTAATAGCCTAGCTTCGAAACCTATTCCTCCGCAAGTAACAAAACTTCCGATTATTAACTGACCGATTGCTCAATTGACGCTTACTAATATGTAAAAAGGCAGGGAATACAATCTAGATATGTTCTCATTGTTGCGGAAGTATTATTCACCTTCTAAAGCAGTAACCTTACCTCAAAGAATTCAGTAAAACCTCGCTTAGATATACCACCTTTTTATCCTTTCCCGTTTTCCGAATACCGTAGTTCAATCCAAAAAGGCAAAAAGAGCAAGATGTGACAATGGTATTTGTCTTAACCTCATCCAGAAAATTACCCGCTACCCCAACACAAATTTCTCTAAAGTTACTGATATTCAATGCTCCGCAGCAAGGGCTGAGCTCCTTATTTTTCTCCAGCTCTACTAAATTCACTCCGCACAGGTCAAGTGCTTCTCTAGGCTCATCATAAATATCACCTCCCAGTCTCCCCAGCCCACAGGGGTCATGATAGGTCATTTCTCGACCATCTTTCTTTAGCTCCCTCCCCTTCAATAATCTGGGTAATAATTGTGATATGTGAATAACCTCAAAATCTCTCTCTCCTAATAATTCTGGGTACCAGTTCTTGAAACTATGGTAACAACCGGCACAAATAGTAATTATTCCCTTTATACCTGCCTGTTTTAACCTCTCCACGGTTTCCGTAAAGTGTTCTCGAGCTAAATCCATCCTGCCAATATAGTAGTAGAAATAGCCGCAGCAACCCTCATCCTTTAGCATGGTAAAATTAACACCCAGCTTCTTGAGCAGCAGGTATGACGATAGGGCTGCTTGAGGATAGGAAAAAGAACCTACACAACCTATATAAAGCATGGTATCCGACTTATTCAGGGGGAATTCTTCAGGCAACCAATCCCACTTTTTAGCCGGGTCGGCATTAACCGCATTCCCCAGTTTTTGAATCCCCTCTACTATTTTATCTGGCCTCTCTAAGGGGCCCACTCCTCTTTGCACCAGACGGGTTTGCACACTTCGCATTATACTGGCAATGTTTATCCCTGCGGGACATACAACATCGCACCTCCCACACTTCAGACAGTTGTATATTCCGTCTATCTCCTCCGGGCTTAGCTCATTTGTTTCCAATATCTTCTTAGCTGTTTGAAGTCTTCCTGTAGGCGAAAAGACCTCCTGCTGAGTTGCTTGGTAGACCTGGCAAACATCGCGGCAGTCACCACAATCGATACAAGAATCTATTTGCTCAATCATTTCCTGTTCGCTGATTTCACGGTTCATTGTATTTCCTCCTTAATTTTTCACCTCAGCACCTGAGTTCAATACCCACCGGGCAGTGGTCGGAACCTGTTACTTCAGGCATGATAAATGCCCTGGTTACAGAGTTCAGCATGTTTTCATTCACAAAAAAGTAGTCAAGTCTCCAGCCAACATTTCGTGCTCTGGCTCCTGTGCGTAAATCCCACCATGTATATTGATTTGGCTCTTTATTGAAGTGACGGAATATATCAATATAGTGGTGAGTTACCAGCTTGTCCATCCAGGCTCTCTCAACAGGCAGGAATCCTGAGGTATTTTCATTCCCCCTGGGGTTAGCCAAATCTATTTCCTTGTGAGCTGTGTTAAAATCACCGCATATGATGATACGGTCATTTTTATTTTTAATTCGTTCAACGAAATCAAGAGCTAGCTCGTAAAAATCCAGCTTATATTTCAGTCGTTCTTCGTCCCTTTTTCCATTAGGGAAATATACATTTAACAGTATAAAACCGGGGTATTCTACTGTAATAATCCTTCCTTCTACATCAAATCCTTCGCTAGCAAGGTCATAGTGGATGTCGAGTGGTTTCTCCTTAGTGAAGGTAGCCACCCCGCTGTAGCCCTTCTTTTCAGGGTAGCTCCAATATGTGTGATAGCCTCGTGGTTGCCTGAGTTCTTCGCTCAACTGTTCAAGGTGTGCTTTCGTTTCCTGAACGCAGAGAATATCAGGGAGCTCTCTATATAGCCACTGCAGGAAACTTCTCCGCTCAACGGCTCTAATTCCATTGACATTCCACGATAATATTCTCATTATTTTCCCCTATTTGCTCAACGGCATCGTGGCTAGATGAGGTGCCATAGATTGAGTCCACATGGATAATAACAGCGCTCTTTGGGATGAATTCAAGCTGCACAGCCCGGATCAGCTTTGCCCCTTCATTAAAAATCCTGCCTGATATTTCAACTGCGGCCTTTCCTTTAAGTTAATAAACCTTTGCCTTCTCTATACGGGTAGGAATTTTACCATCTCATCACCACAGTATCAAAACGCTCTTTCATCAGTCTGACCGACACTTATTTCTATGGCATACTGTGATATGATAGCGGGCTGCTCCTTTCCTTTACCAGTACGCCTACAGCGTAACCAGCAACAATAGAGGCTATGATGGTAAATGCAGTCAATATAATTACGTATACCCAACCGAAATATGAAATCATTACCGGCAATAGGAATGGTTTAACAGCCCTGTTACCCAGAAAGACTGCCATAAAGGAGTTACCAGCCCCTTTTTCTCGTAGGTCTCTGAGCAGAGGATACCATGCATAAATTGGGCCGGTTGAGATAATCCCTGCCGTTGCTGATAGTATGACACCTTTGATACCAGCGCCTTTACCAAGAAACCTTATAATCTGTGCTGGCTTCAGGAAAAGATTCAATGCTAGCATAAGAATGAAGACCAAGCAAAGTGGCACGATTATTGTGAGAAAGATGTTACTGCTATTTCTAAGGGCCATGTAAATGTTATCTGGCGAAATCGCAAATAGAATCCCGTAGATAGCTAGCACCGAAACAGGAAAAATCAACAGCCGCATAACACGGCGTTTCGATGTCAAACTCTCAGGGTTATTCTTTTCCAATAAGCTTACCCCATAACAAAATTAAAGATTACTACTATAACAGCGGCCATAACCATAGATAACACAAAGGAAACGGCATTCCTCACCAGCGCAAATTTCTTACCTAGAGCCGCTATCTCAGCCGGCAATTGCACCAGCCCCACATTCACCCATGCGATGATGAAAGCAGTCACAGCGAACAGGCTGACCCCACTTGTCAGCAACTCTCTCCCGATGATATAGCTATTGATTGGGTTTCCGGCGATAATGCTACCGAAGCAAGCCCCCCAGCAAGTATCTAAAGCTGGGTTCCCCGAGAAGATGGAAGCCAGTATATCTCTGGGAACGAACGCATTAAACAATCCCATGAGTAGCACGACACCTACCAGGATGGGTAGCATGGTAGCAAACTGCCTGGCAGAAGACCTGATTGCGTGGCTGAGCATGGCCTTATCAATCTTACTCCATCTTGGCCTGTATTCCAGCTCAACCTCTTTATGCTTGCGGAAGTCACCCTTCTTATACCTCTCCACAACCTCGCCCACTGTGCCACTGAGACCAGAGACAACCTCTATACCATTTTCTGTAAGATGATTATTGATAGCAGGGCTGCAGTATCCCGTCAAAACTGCTTTAACATCCTTGCTGATGGCAAGAACCACAGCTTGCATACCGGCACCACGTTGTGCTGAGGCACCAGGGTTTGGCACTGCCTCAGAATCTCCACTGTCCAGGTCAACAATCACCAGGTACTTTGAAGTTCCAAACCTGCGTGCTACTTCAGCTTCGAAGTCTGCACTCTCTGCTGAGATTGCAATCTTCATGATGGCTCCTTCCGAGTGGTCGTAAAAGCTCTCATCATTCTATCAAAAACACCGTTCAGTTACAGCATTGAAATGTCCAGTTCACAATTAGTGACTGAACAATCAATCTGGTAGCAATCCGATGGAATGTGCCCTGAGTATATCAGAGATAAAGATACACAATCTCAAGTAAATTGGGTTAAAATAATGGAAGCTAGATAGTAAAGTAGCAGTGATATGGACAGAGAGAAATTTGAGACTCTTGTAGTGGGAGCTATAGATAACCTGCCTCTTGAGTTTCACAATAAGCTTGAAAATGTTGATGTCGTTGTAGAGGACTGGCCAACATCAGGACAGCTTAAGAAAGTCAAAGTTAGCCATCCCAGCCAATTATTGGGGCTTTACGAGGGCGTGCCCCAAACCAGGCGGGGTGAAAGATACGGGATGGTCCTGCCGGATAAAATAAGCATCTTTCAGAAGCCTATAGAGGGCCTGTGCCACTCTAATGATGAGATCTGCGTGAAAATAACTGAAGTAGTGTGCCACGAGATAGCTCACCACTTTGGCACTGGTGAGAAGACTTTGCGTAGGATAGAGGATAACAGATACAGGAAAAGCAGCAGCTAGAGTGGAGAAACTATGAGGACTTACCAGAAACGTGACTACCAATGTAGCAAAGCAATCTCTTGGGAATGCTCTAACTATTACCCTGATTATAGAAGTTTTGTTGGTATTTTAGCAATTACTCTAGTTCCCTTTCCTATTTGAGAAGTGACATCAAGTTGCCCACCTGCCAGTTTAGCTCGTTCTGCCATACCAGTAAGCCCTAGTTTGCCTTGACCTGCAAAATCACTTAGCTGCTTGGGAAGCTCAAAGCCCTTGCCGTTATCACTAATGATCACCGTAATCTCTTCATGCTGATACTCGACGGTAATGTTGGCTTCAGATGCTTCAGAGTGTCTGTGAATGTTATTTAAGGCTTCTTGAGTGATACGGAACAAGATTAGATTTGTTTCTGGAG
>Ga0209986_10001174_pt1 | contig 25452 bp, 27 predicted proteins | sample BlataG_FD_183168 | JGI IMG/M metagenome (GOLD analysis project Ga0209986, IMG submission 183168) | Deep subsurface microbial communities from Black Sea to uncover new lineages of life (NeLLi) - Black_00105 metaG (SPAdes) (version 2) | ecosystem: Environmental > Aquatic > Marine > Oceanic >... | reverse complement strand
GCGAGCGTAAGTAGGGGGAATGGGGAAGATGCAGCAGATGTATTCGTGTCCTAATTGTGGTGGGCAGGTTGTCTTTGGCACTCCGTCATGCCCGAATTGTCGGACACCGCTTAACTGGCCGTCACAACCGCAGGTGCAGCCACCGCCAGGGTACCAGCAGCAGATGTATTCGTGTCCCAACTGTGGTGCGCAGATGGTTTTTGGCACTCCATCATGCCCGAATTGTCGGACACCGCTTAACTGGCCATCACAACCGCAAATGCAGCCTCCACCTGTGTACCAGCAACCGCCAAATTACCAGCAGCAAGAGCGGAGTGGTGGGCACGTGGAGAAGACCGCAGAGGAAAAGAGGAAGGAAAATACTAAAAGGGGGTGCTTGGGCTTAGTAGGGATAGTGGTATTGGCTGGAATTGGTATGCTCGTGCTCTGTGAAGGGCCGGGGCCATCTACTGCGCCGCCTCCCTCTATTACAGAGGCACCAGTTGCTTATCATGTCGAAACAAAAGAAGACGTTTCCTACGCTCTTGCAAAACGTTTCACGTGGCATGTCGTACTTGAGGAAGCTGCCACATCTCAAGAACTCAAGGCTGTAGCTGAGAATGCAGTTGAGAGGGCTAAGGGTGAAGCAAAATTCAACGCCATAGATATAATGATGTACGATTATGCAGAATTCATTGGGTATGGTTACACCTTGGGCTCTGCCACATTTGCTCCTAGGGGGGATTGGAGCCAGGCTGCTTCAGTAGACGCGGGGGACTACGATAAGATGTCGTTTTCATGGGATTTGAAAGAAAAGGACTGGAGCAAGCAGTTAACGCCTGAAGAAGTCGAGGCCTGGGCTGCCTGGCAGGAGGCCATCGCCAAAGTGTGGGCCAGTTACACTGAGGCAGAGCTAGCGGACATAGAAACAATGCCAGATGAGACAAAGATAACAAACCAAATTGCGGAGGAGTTTGAGATGTCGCCGGAAGAGGTGGATGCGGTCTTGCTTAAACAAATGTTCTGGATAATGTCGGATGAGTAGAATCGGAGAGTAACGATGTCTGTACAGAGAATCAAGGGGCGACAACGCGCTTGGGCCGAAGGGCGCGGCATAGGGTTCAGCAAGGGTGGGTATGTTGGGAACCTGGATGACAACCTTTACGAGCCTCTTCGAGAAGATTCAAGGCGGGAGTTTGAATCGGGGGCTGGTGGTGAGTTGGAGGGGAAAATGTGCGCTCTGCATTCATCGGCCGCTCTTGTCTGCAACTTCTTTCACTATTGGCGTTATCGTGACGTGGGGACAGTGGCTGAGGCATGCGGGCTGAGTTCGAAGCACACGGAACTAAGGTTTGAGAGGGCATATCGTAAGCCACGAGGAGTGGGTGGAATACGGCCACATGTTGATGTTGAATTCGCAGGTCGGATACTCAGACCTGTCGCTATCGAGTCGAAGTTCACTGAGCAATACGATGGAAGCGCGAAGGCGTTGAAGGACAAGTACGTAAGGACGGCCGGGGTTGGGGGGGCGTATTCTGGATGTGAATCCCTGGCGAATCGCATAGTGGATGGGAGAGAGGTTTTCGAGTACTTGGATGCTCCACAGCTGCTTAAACACATAGTGGGACTCAAGACGGAATATGGCGAGGGGGCTTTTGAGCTTGTTTACTTGTGGTATGAGGTGGAGGGGGAAGAGACTGTGAAGCACAGGCGTGAGGTTGAACGGTTCAAGAGTTGCGTTGTGTGTGATTTGGCTTTCTACGCGGTTACGTATCAGGAGGTCTTTGAACGAGTAAAGCTGCTTGGTGCGCGGCACGTCGACTATATAAGGTACATGGAGGACCGTTACTTCTGATGATGGCCGGTCGGGGGTTGTCGCTGAGGCCTGTGGGGGTGGTGTTGGGAGTTTAGTAGGGAAGCTGAACATTGTGGTGAAGTGTGACCTCCTGCTACATTAATTTCTAAGCATTGTGATAAGCTGGCAAATAAGGTTGTAGGAGCGACAATTTGATGAGCCAAGGAACTAGGTTAGGAGACAAGCGAGAAGACGAGCTGCTAAGGCTCTATTCAGAACTCTTGGATGAGCTTCGTCGAAGAGGCCTAATACGGACGAACAATAATCCGGTTGCAGACTATGCAGAAAAAGTTGTCATTGATAAGCTTGGCCTAGAGCAAGCACAAAAGGAAGCTAAAGGTTATGACGCTGTAGACCATGATGATGTCAAATATCAAATTAAGGGGAGACGGATAACAAAATACAACAAATCTAGGCAGCTTGGGGTAATTAGAAACCTTGATGACCAACTCTTCGGTTTCCTGATTGCTGCTATCTTCGATGAGTTCTTTGCTTTGACCGAGATATGGAAGATACCTCATTCCACTATCAAGCGCTATGCCAAGTGGTCGAAACAGCAAAACGGGTACATCTTGCACCTGCAGGGTAGTCTTTTATTTGACCCGACTGTCGAGAGACTAGTATGAGACTGTATTACCTTTCAGGCAAGCGCTGTTCCGTGCCTATAGGCGAAGCGAGTTACAGGCTGGTGGCAAGAGAGTGACGGGTGGGCACCGGCGGGGTTTGCCGTCGGCCAGCGATGGTGGGTGGGCCGAAGTGGTGGGAGGCGGTGAAAGTGAGGAGTGCAACGCGGTGTGGTCAGGCGTACGATGAGGGGGCGATAAAGGTTGCGGAATAGATTAGAGGGAGGGCACGATGAGAGCGAAGTCGTTGAAGACAAGCGAGGCTGAGCGGGTTGCAGAGAAGGCCGGTGAGATCATAGGGCAGGGTGTTGGCGAGTTCATGAAGGAGCGAATGCTGCTTGACAGACTGCACGAGGCAGTGCCGGAGTTCGAAGGGTACTCGCTGTGGAAGGGAATTGATGCTGGGCTGCAAAAGGGGCTTTTTGAACGGGTCAAGTTTAAGGGGTATCGGGTTGTGGGGCGGGGGAAGGCGATTGGCGGGGGTGCTGAAGGCATGCGCCTCCATGCCACACCCAGTAAGGACGATGGCAAGGAGGGCTACTATTACCCGTTTGTGGCCAATTGGTTTCTGGAAAAGGGTAACTGTGTGACTGAGTTCCGGAAGGGTAAGGAGTGGGGCATGCCGGATGTATCGATAGTGAGGTTCTCCGTGTCAGAGCTGATGGACGAGTTGGAGCTGATAACTGTTGAGGTGAAGCGGGGGAGCGCGAATGTTTCAAGCTTGACGCAGGCGTATGGTTATTCCAAGCTGGCCCATAGGTGTTATTTGGCAGCGGACAACAGGAGTGACCTGTCAAAGCTGAAGGAGCAGGCGGAGATGATTGGTATTGGCCTGCTAGCCGTGGATCCGAAGGACGCGGCAAATGTTACGGAGCTGCTTAGTCCGCCGAGGTCGGAGCCTAACCAGGTATCGCTGGTGAAGCATGTTGCGGAGGTTTTTGACTTGGTTCGTTGCGCGCTGTGTGGGGTTTGGTTCAAGAGGGTGTGGGGAAGGAAGAAAGACGGGGTACGTGGGACTACGGTGGTGAAGCGCCGGCGCGTGGTGGGTGGGCCTAGCGTTGTTAGGTTCGTGTGTCGTGAGTGTGAGGAGGTATTCAAACTGGTTAAGGGGACGGATAGTTGGAGGTAGGGCAGGTGGGAGGTCTTAAGGGGGGCTGTGCCGAGGAGTGTGGTCGGGACGAGACTAGTGGGAAGGCGTACTCGTTGTGGGCTCTTGGGGTTGGGGGTGTGGCACTGATCGTGGGTGTGTGGGTGAGCGTCGAGCTCCTGTTGGCGCTCATGGGGCTGGTTGGTATGCCTCCATGGTTGTGGTTGCTTGCTCGCTGCTTGGCGGTTGCGACCTGGCTGTGTTTTGGCGCAACGGGTGTTTTGTTGGCAATGAGCATGAGCAAGGGGTTCAGGGAGTGGGTTGAGAGTGGTGTGGGAAGATGTGGTCGGTGGATAGGCCGGTTGCTTTGACTCCCCGATGAAGGGAAAGGGAGTGGCGATTTAGGTATTTGATGTTACATATTGGGGGGGACGATGGGCAGGCGAGAGTTTGAGTTGAGGCAGAGAGGAAAGAGGGATTTGAGAATGAAGAAGGCCCTGCTCGCGTGTGTGGTCATGGTTGCACTGGGCGGAGCGTGTGCTGTGGAGCGGGACTCGGAGGCTCCGACGGTGAGTGTCGTGGCGAGTGATGAGGAGATCACTGTGGATGATGTGGGTGTTCATGCATTTAAAGTGACGGCTAGATTCTCGGAGGTAATGGACAGCAGCAAGATACCGACAGCGGTTTTTGAGCCTGAGTTGAGTAGCACGTTAACTAACCCAACTGGTGCTTGGGGTGGGGGTGATACATTCCACACATGGACATACGATGTCGAGGCTAGTGGGGTAAGCGTAGACAACGTTGATGTTAGGGTGGATGGTGGTAGGGATTTGGCTGGCAATGATCAGGTTGCGGGCGTTAGGTACGACTGCATTGATGTTGATACCACCGAGCCAGCTGCGGTGGAGCGGACGACGCTAAGGGGACTGGCTGATGATTTGAACATATACTGGGGTACGTCGATCTGGCTTTATGGAATGAAGGATGGTCTTGGAATGAGTGACGCTGTCTATGTGAAAACGATATCCCAGGAATTCAATCTGGCGGTACCTGATTATGGTATGTATATGTCTGATATTCAGCCGCTGCAGGGCATGTGGGATTTCTCAGGCGCGGATAGGATAGTGGACTATGCCGAGACCCATGACATGAGGATTCGTGGCCACGCACTGGTATGGGGCCGACGTTATAGCACTATCGGAACGGTTGGAGGGGACTGGACTGCGACTCCTGCGTGGGTACATAACGGTGACTTCTCAAGGGCAGAGATGATTGAGATCATGAATGAGTATATTGAGACCGTGGTCAGGCATTATGGAGACCGTGTAGATGAGTGGGTAGTGGTGAATGAGTCAGCGTCGTGGGAGCCGGGAGGAGGATTCGGGGATAACGTTTGGAAGGAGAAGCTGGGTGAGGATTACGTGGAGTTGGCTTTCCGAAAGGCAAGGGAAGTAGCACCAAATGCGGTTCTGATCTTGAACGAATACGGTGGAGATTACCTGCATCAAACTACTTTTGGGATGGAGGATAACATCTATCGCCACGTTAAGCGGTTGGTGAAAAGGGGGGTGCCTATCGACGCAGTGGGATTGCAGTTCCATCTGGCGATTCCGCCGGAGCCATGGGAGAACCCGCCTACCGTGGAGAGAACAGTAGGTAATTTCGAGCGTTTTGGTGATTTGGGGCTGGACGTGTACGTTACCGAGCTAGACGTCAAGATTCAAGAGCCTATAACCCAGGAAAAGCTTGATAGACAGGCGGAGATCTACGCAATGGTGATGGAGGCGGTTCTTGAGTCAGATGATTGCAACAGTGTTTGTGTGTGGGGCTATAGCGACCGGTACTCATGGATTCCCGGCTGGTTTCCGGGTTACTCAGGGGCGTGCATGTTTGACAAGTTCATTGAGCCAAAGCCTGCCTATTATTCAGTGGTGGAGGCTATGCAGCGTTACCTGGAGTAGGGGTCGGGGTTGAAGCAGAGGCGGGCGATAGTCAATAGTCAATAGTCAGCAGTCAACAGTCAGCAGTCAGGGGAAGGGTCTGCCACCACATGCCCACCGAGATTTTGCCATGGCACTCGGTGCCTCGCAACGACATTTGGGGCACATGAGCTTGACTCCCCTGGGGGTGGTGAGTTCCCGGAGCGGCGCCCTGGGGCAATACTGGTGCTTCCGGACTCGTGGCATATTATCTACAATAGGGCAGCGTGCCCTGGTAGGGGGGTCAAATGAAGAGATGCAGACGGTACTGGATTCTACTGGTTGGGCTGGTGCTTCTGCTGGCTTGCTCTACCGTGGCGTGTGAACCTCCGGCACCGGCAGAGTTTGAGCTAGTGTCCCTGGACATCGCACCACAGGAAGTGTTGCCCGGGGAAGAGGTCAACATTACCGTTGAGGTGACGAACATTGGTGGGAGCGAGGGTACGTATACGGCAACCCTAGCCTTTGGTCTGGGGGAGGAGACAAAGACAGTTGAGGTGGCACCTCAAGAGACAGAGACGGTCTTATTCACAGTCGTCAAGGATCAACCGGGGAATTGGGATGTCCGGGTTGGCGGATTGTCAGACACTCTCCGTGTCCTCAGACCCGCTGAGTTCACGGTTGCTGGCCTTGATATCAGCCCCATAGTGGCTGCCACGGGGGAAACGGTTACGGTCAGCGCTGAGGTCGCCAATACTGGAGAGGTTGGAGGCACCTATTCAGCATCATTGCACGTTGATGGCATGGTAGAGCAGACAAGGCTGGTTGAGGTATCGCCTGGAGCCTCTGTGACTGTGACTTTCTCAATGGCTGAAGATGAGGCTGGCACATACGATATCGAGTTGGATGGTCTTACCGGCACGGTCAGTGTTAGCGCCGTCCCTGTGTATCTTAATCCGAGGACGTACCGGGTGGTAAGGACGCTGACCGTAGAGAATGAGAGTGCGGGGGTAAATGTGCTGAGAATATGGATGCCCGCGCTGGGACTTTGGGATTCGCAGAGGGATGTTGTCATGGAGGAATCCGTCCCCATGCCAACTGGTGAGTGGAAGGACCCACAATCGGGCACTGGAGTTGTGTTCTGGGAGTTTCACAACGAGCCTGGCAAAGCGTCTTCTCTCACCATCAAGCAGGAATTGAGGTTAACCTGCTATGCAATCAAGTACGTGGTTGACCCGAACGAGGTCGGCGAGTACGACAAGAGTACAGCAGAATACGCACTGTACACTCGCTCTGAGAAGTACCTGGAGGCAGACGATCGCGAGATAGCGAAAACTGCCAAGAGCCTGGCAGGAATTGAAGCAGACCCCTATGGTAATGCATACTCAATCTATGAGTGGGTAAAAGGCCATATGAGGTATCAACTCATAGAGGGCTTGGGGGGCGCCAAATTCGCTTTCGAGAATGGATACGGTGAGTGTGGGGACTATTCCGCTCTGTTCGTGGCCCTATGTAGGGCTGTTGGAATCCCGGCAAGACCAGTTGTCGGGCGATGGGCAACTTCGGTGGAAGGCGACTGGCATGCGTGGGCTGAATTCTACCTGCCACTATATGGGTGGATCCCTGTGGATGTGACAGCTGCGGATGTTTTTGGAGGGGAAGAGTACTTCGGGCGGCTTGACAACAGACGGATCATTTTCAACAAACAGTACAACGTAGTCTTACACCCGAAGCCATATTTCGTTGCCTCCGAGTGGGCATTGTTGCAAGCTTGGCTTTGGGAATATGGGGGACGCCCGGGCGAAATCCAAGCAGAGATCGACTACTCCGTTACTCAACTCCATAGCAACTGAATCGGTGCTAGGTGTTGGGGCGATGAATGTTTCGAAGGTGTACTTGCTGTGGGCTCTTGGAGTTGGGGGTCATTCTTGTGACCAAGTGGCAATCGCTGTAGGGAATGCACACGGGCCACCGTGGGAATCTGATGCAAGCGTAGCAGGTCGAAAGGGTAGGTGTAGGTTGGAAGTTACTGTGCGAAGGGCTCAATACCCAGTTGCGTCATTAAGGCGTTTACTAGTTCAAAGGCTTCTCTCTGAACTCTGGCTCTCTCCTCTGGGTCTTCAATCTCCAGAAAATCTGATGTCCAGGTTGGTCCTATCCCATCAACTGTGGCAAATTTGGCGTTGAGCTTTCCCAGCCCCTCCCTTGCCAGCTTGTTCCCCACCAGCGGCCTTATCGTCTCCACCAAGGCTGCCAAACCACCAGGATAATTCCTACAACAATAGTAGACATCATAGGCGTCTTTTTCATTCATCCGGTTCCAGAGCGCCATACCTTTCGTTACCAGGAAAGGCCCAATGGAAGGCACTCTGATGGTTACCGTGTTCTTGGCACCACTGGGTAAAGAGCCAGTCAGTCTGACTTCCACCGCATTGTCAAAAACAAGGTCAGTACCCCTGGCTTTTCTAGCTTGAACATCCTGTACTCTTTGGTGGCGATGTCGCTTGCCGATGCCGCCATATTCGCCGGCCAACAGGTCGATCTCCACGGTGATTTTGTTCCCGAGTTCATCGCGTATGTCTCGATAAAAGACGAAAGGCTGCCCATTTTCCTTCTGGTAGTAGCCACTAGCGGTCAAGCTTTCGACAATCGTCTTATAGGTATCACCCGAAATATTCTTGAAATCTAAGGCAAGGTCTATATCTAGTGTACCTGAATGCTTCTCTTTGGCGTCTGGGATAAGAAGTGAAGGGACGTTGCCTCCCACAAGAACGATGTTTTGTCGAAATTCACCGAGGGCCGTCATTAGTTCCAACAAGACGGAAGAACAAGCCTGAACTTCCGCCTCTGGATAGTTACTTCGTATTACCATTGACTCTTAATCCTCTGCGTCAGGAGAAACTTGGCTGATTCCTCACCGCGGCCTCTAAATCCTACGAGGTCTAGATAGAGTTGTACATCGGAGACTATTTCCAGTCCCTGAATATCTCTGCTCCCATAGAAGACTCCTTCATCATAGGGCTCTAATATGCTGAAGTTTGGTCCTGAGGATACCTCCTTCAATTCCACTGATTCTGCTAGCTCGCGAATCCCTTTTTTACCGACATATGCGAATCCCCTGGTATAACGGGTAAATGGGGCTACTTGGGCAGCTCCAGAAAAGAGTGTCAGAGCATAGGGGATTTCGTTTTTTCGACAATAATCTGCAAGCCTTCGCTCTATCTGCTTTGGCTCATCAAAGCCAAAGTAGTCATAGGTCCTATTGCTCCGGAAGGAATAGTTGTCGGCCCACTTGTCCAGAAGCTCCTCCGGGCGGTTAAGACGGATGTTCCTGTTTTCATCGGCGGCATAGTCTAGGTCCAAAAGGCGTTCTTTGACCCTGGAAGCTAGGCCAAGGCTTACGTCTGCTTCTTGTGCCAACTCTTGTACTTGCCAAGACCGTCTAGGGTTGGCAAGCATCACCCTGAGAATACGGCTGGACCTCGGCGTGAAGAGGGACCGAACACGGCGTTTTTCTGGGGTGGGATTTGGGTAGTTCTTCTGTTCAATGTATATCTGGTCAAAGTTCAAGAAACAGTTTCCCGCTAGGTCTATGTAGCCGACAGCATTCTCTTTGCAGAGGCGAGCGGTATCGTTGCTGATGTATGGCGCTGCGACTACACCGTAGGCGTTTTCAATCCGAGTCAGGTATTCCCTCAATTGCTGTACGGCGTATCGTGCTTGGCGTGGTTCGCCCAGAGACTTCACCTCTACTATGATTTTGGAGGGGCGGTTTCTTGCGCTCACTTCGAATAGCAGGTCAGGGCAGAGGCCTTCCACAGGCGTTTGCCTGACGGTCTCCTTCCGTTTAAGGAAGGGGATGTCATTCAGAAGGGCCTCGAATCTCTGTTGAATTCTATCTGTGACTTCTGACTCTTTCATTTTGTTTCACCGTTTGTGGTATTTTCACCATCTGGTGAAATTGTACAACAGGGTGAAACTCTTGTCAATAGTTTTCACCGCAGAGCAATGATTCACCAGTTGGTGAAACAGCCCTTTTTGGTGAAAACCGTGGGCATGGTGTCTCCCAAGTCTCCCCTTGACTTGCTCCCTTGTCACCCGAAGGGGAAAGGATTGGTGTTGCTTCATAATGGGAGGATGGTATAAGGGAGGTGTTGGTCGGGGGAGCGGAAGCTGGGGTCCGGGTTGAACCAGAGGCGGGCGATAGTCAATAGTCAATAGTCAGCAGTCAGGGGAAGGGTCTGCCACCACATCCCACCGAGATTTTGCCACGTCCTTCAGCGGAAGGACTCGCAACGACATTTGGGGCACATGAGCTTGACGCCCCTGGGGGTGGTGACCTCCCGGAGCGGCGCCCTGGGACAGTAGCGGTGCTTCTGGACTTTTGGCATATTATCTACAATAGCATGCGCCTTCGGCGCGAGAGGGTTTGTTTATGTTCTTGGGAAGACAATTGAGTGCGCTGCGAGCGCGAGGTGAAGTGCAAGCGTGGTGGGCTAGGGGATGGAGTGAAAGAGAGTGCGAATTCCGCGCCGGACAGTGGCGACTGTCCTAAGCATTGCAGAAATCGTGATGTTGTGCATCTGCTTATTGCGATAACAAAGTAACCAACTTCTGGAGTACCTCCGAGATAGTCTGGGTCGGCAGGGTGCATATCAATTCTGCGTTTCGAGCGCGCCAATCTAAATTTTTGACTTGGTCAGATAAGATTGCCCCGGCTACCGGCAACGCCGCGGGAATGAGAACCTCGAATGGATAGCCCTTGATCTGGGTGGTGATGGGACAAAGGATAGCCAGTCCTGTCTTGTCGTTGTAGTTTTGAGGTGAAAGCACTACGGCAGGACGTCGTCCTGCTTGTTCGTGACCTGCTTGCGGATGCAAGGTGATCCACACCACATCTCCGCATTGAGGAACATAAGTCCGGGAGCTTACCACGTTTCGTTACCTATGGCGGGACCAGTATCAATCTCGTGATGCAAGTTGTCTTTGGTAACCTTTGCCAGAAGTTGCTTAAGGGTCAAGTTCGGTTTAGCTACAGGCGTGATAACGAGTTTCCCATCTGCCAACGAGACTTCAACAGACGTTTCTCTCTCGAGTCCTACTTCGGCAGCAAAAGATTTGGGGATACGTAAAGCAAGACTGTTGCCCCATTTCTGAACGCGGGTTCTCATGTCAAACCTCCATTTATGGTATCTACATTGAAGATACTCCTTTTGCTAGTGTTTGTCAAGTGTGTGTAAGTGTCCAGGAAGCTGGGAGATATTGTCTACAATAGCATGCGCCTTCAGCGAGAGAGAGGGAAATCATTTCTGGGGGAAAGGAATTCATTGCGCCCGCGCCGGGAGCTGACATCGAGCTTTGGGTGGCTTGCGAGGGCTGAGTTGCTGACATTCAAGCGGGGGTGAGGTTCTCAAGAACGACTGTGGGCTTCATGCGTTCCAGACTCAGATGTTCAGAAGCATCCAGAACCTCGATGCCGACTATCTCTTCCTTGGGGCCAAGGTCAATAGCGACATCTTCGCTTAAGCGAACAGTGGTGAGCTCGGTGGGTCGCTGATTAAAGGAGATATAAAGGGCATCAACCTGTTGATCGTAGCTTATCTTCATTGTGTACTCTCCGCCTCGGTGCCGGCACATGCGGCTTCCTCATCCCAAAACTTCTTATCGCCTTCATAAAGCATCTCTCTGGCCCGGTCATAATCGATTTCTATAGATTTGACTTTGATCCTACTTTGACAGAAATAAAACACAGGAAGGTGAACGTGCAGATGGAATAGCTGATTTAGATCCCCATACCAGTCTTGCCAAGTTGCCCATACGCTGCCATCATTGAATTCAATATCCTCAGCATCCTTGAGCCTCATTTTGAGTTTGGGGAAGCGAATCGAGGGGATAATGCCGCACAGCCATTCGATAGCTCTGTCTATCGCAAATACCCACCAGGAAGACTGGTCCACATAGATATGTGCCGTCCTGTGAATTGAATTTATGCCATAACCCCATTTTCTCATCTCCAGATTACTCCCTTTGGCGGAGAAGTAGGAATGATAAAGGCGAGAGGATTTCGAGAATAGGTTTGAGGTGAGTCACATTGCTTGACGCGGACTAATCATCCTGCGATTGGAGTTCGATCTTTTCTTTGTTGTAATCGAAAGAGACCTTGAATATGTCGAAGAAACCTGCCTGTCGCAAAATGCCATAGGGTAGATTGTCTATATCTCGTGAAAAACCGGCATAGCAGTCAAACTGATGGCCGCCGAGCTCGAGCTTGATGTTATGAAAGTATGCGGTTTGCCCTGCGCCACTGATGCCAGAGAAAGCTAACGACTTCCCAGACTCAATCTCCAAGCCGATCTGTTCGCCTATCTCCGCGTGGAATATGCAATAATCGGCACCAGAATCTATAAGTGCGAATACACGAACCCGATTGCTACCGTTTATTAGAGCGATGGGGACGACGGGTCTAACTACACTTGTCCTGCGGGGGAATGGTTCGGTTGGACCGGCGGGGAATCTGCGGTAGTCCAGCTTGAAACGAACGCTCACAGTATGTAGGTTCCGTAATTATCAGGAACTCTAGTTAGAATGGGATCCGGTTCACTATTGGCACGTGCTTGCTGCAAGGCATCTGCAGCCTTATCAGCGACGCCCACTACCCGGCTACTGTCGTTCGATAAGGCAACCCATTTATCTGAATATTGTTTTAGAATCTCTCTCAAATCAGTATTATCGGTCATGATACCACCTGAACAGGCTGGAACAGACATCCGAAATTGTTATCCGCTTGTATGAGTTTCAGCAATCCACATTTATTATACCACCATTCCTTTTCTTGGGAAAACAATTCCCGTTCGAATAGCTATTTGATTAGCTTCTCGAGGCCGAGGGGGAGGGCTATCTCGGTGAGAACGTTGGCGATGGCTTCTTTGAGCGATTTCTTCTGCTCTTTGGTGATGTTGTAGCGGGTCCGGACAAGCCTGGCGATGGTGTTGGCGGCCTCCAGGTGGAGGTCAAGCCTATCGGGCTCTTTCTCCGTTAGCTCGCCGAGCTTGACGCGGAGGATGGCGATCTCCTCGTCGACGCCCTCCATGCCCCGGGCCTGCTCCAGCTTGAGCTTCTCGGCCTCGCTAAGAGCGTGGCTGTAGAAGCCGTGTTTGCGTGCGTTCTGATTGCCTTTTGGCGCGCCTTTGCCCTCTTTCTTGAATATCGCTGAAAGATGTTCAAGATATTCCCCTCTTCACTTGCCGCATAATTAAGGCCTCTGATAATCGCCACCGGAACACCCTCATCGGTCTGCCCAAATAGAAGAGCTGCAGCCGCAGTCAACTCGTAGGCAATAATGTCCATACCTCCGAATTTCGGCTTGCCAAAGCCATCGTTTTCCCCAAATCTCTTGCGTACTGGATAGACTATTTTATGCCTAAACAGACGAGGCGAATGGCTGCCGGGACAAAACGGGGCAGAATGTTTTGTTCAGCGCTTCTCACTTGTAGTAGAATGAACTACCGGCAGGCGCTTAGTTATCGCAGTCCGACACCAGGTCAAGCCAACCGATCTCAATCATGATTCAGAGGAGGGCAGAAGCATTGAAGATACTGCGTCTCAACATGTCCCAGCTAAAGGTGACCTATGAGGACCTACCTGGAGAATGGAAGCTTGTTGGTGGCAGAGGTTTGATTGCCAGGGTAATGAATAGCGAAGTGCCTCCCGACACCGATCCACTTGGCGCAGAAAACAAGCTGATTATCGCCGGCGGACCCCTTGCCGGCACAATGGCCCCCCAGCTTGGGAGGGTCTCAGTCGGTGGCAAAAGCCCACTCACACTCGGAATTAAAGAGGCAAACGCCGGCGGTACAGCGGCACAGAAACTGGACAGGCTCGGCATAAGGGCAATTGTAGTAGAGAACGCTCCCAAAGAAGGGAATTGGTACCTCCTCAAGATTTCAAAAGATGAAGCCTCTTTGCTGCCTGCAGATGACTATGAAGGGATGGGAAATTACAGGCTGGCCGAAGCGCTTTACGAGGAGTATGCTGACAAAGCAGCGTTAATCTGCATCGGGATTGCCGGTGAGAGAAAGTACAAATCAGCCTCGGTTGCTCTTACTGATGTCCTTGGAGACCCCTCAAGAAATGCCGGTAGAGGTGGGATGGGAGCAGTTATGGGCTCCAAAGGTCTGAAAGCAATAGTGATTAATGACTCGGGTACACCACGGGTGGATATTGCCGATCAAGCACGGTTCAAAGAGGTGGTGAGAGACTGGGTGGACATTTTGAGGAAAGACGTTGGCTGTGGGCTGTTTCACCAGTTTGGTACCTCACACGTCGTCGCCCAGTTCAGCTATCGGGGGGTCCTGCCATATAAGAACTACAGCTCCGGCAGACCCGAGGGCTTCATGCAGGTCAGCGGCGAGGCGCTTAAGAATAACGTTTGGGCCCGCGGTGGCAAGATGCACGGCTGCATGCCGGGATGTGTTGTGCAGTGTTCCATAATCTACAACGATGCCAAAGGAAAACATATGTGTTCGGCCTATGAGTACGAAGCAATCGGCTTACTGGGGACCAATCTAGGCATCGTTGACCTCGACGCCGTGGGACGGCTCAAATTCATCTGTGACGATTTGGGCATTGATTTCATAGAAATAGGAAGCGCAATGGGTGTGGCTGCCAGCGCCGGCAAGATGGAGATGGGTAGCGAGGAGTCGGCGACAAAGCTACTAAGGGACATCGAGCAGGGCACCGAGTTTGGTGGGGTTCTGGCCAACGGCGTGGTTTCCACGGCTAAGGCACTCAATGTCAGCAGGGTCCCCGCCTTCAAAGGCCAGGCCATTCCAGCTCACGATGGTAGGGCGGTTAAAGGGATTGGCGTGACCTATGCTACCAGCCCCATGGGAGCAGACCATACGGCGGGACTTACCTACCGAATTGCCACGCAAAAAACGGGCCAGATAGCGAATTCGCTGAGGGCTCAGGTACAGGCAGCCACCTGGGATAGCTTGGGGTATTGTATCAATTCTGTTCCCGGCGGACAGGCTTCAACCTATGGTTTCTTGGCAGACCTCCTTAATGCTCGTTACGGAATGAGCTTGACGGCTGATGATGTGGTCGAAATCGGTAAGCAAACCCTGAAGGATGAGCTGGTATTTAACCGAGGCGCTGAATTTAGCAGGGTGTGGGAGCCATACCCTCGGTTCTTCCGGACGGAAGCACTGCCTCCAAGCAACAGCATATTTGACGTGGAAGATTCTGAGCTAGAGCGTATGTGGGAGGGTTTGGACGCTTTCAAGGAACCGAAGAGAATTTGGGAAGTTCGCTTCAGCCCCTTGCCACCAATTCTATTCGGGGCCGGTGTAATCCAGAGGGTGGGTGAACGCGCCAAAGCACTCAACATAAGGAAAGCCCTCCTTGTTGCCGGCCCTGTTATGAAGAGGATAGGACTCACCGAAGAGGTTCAGAGTATCCTGCGAAAGAGCGGCGTGGATTCAGCTGTCTTTTCTGAAATCGAGCCTGACCCACCAGTGGAAGAGGCAGATAAGGCCGCTCGGGTCTACATGGATGAGGGCTGCGACGGCATAATTGCCCTGGGCGGAGGCAGTTCCCTGGATGCGGCCAAGGGTGCCGCTCTAAAAGTGTCTCATCCCGGGCCTTTGACCGAGTACGGAAGCATGGTGGGAGGAGCAGGAAAAATCACCGGGGCAATTCCGCCACTAGTCTGTATTCCCACCACATCTGGTACTGGAAGCGAGGTGAATCCATACGCCGTAATTACTGACAAGCAAAGGGACGTTAAGTTCATTATTCTTAGCGACCGACTAGTCCCGGCGTTGGCGGTGGTCGACCCTAACCTATGCCGAACCATGCCCAAAGGCTTAACCGCCGAGACGGGGATCGATGCCCTGGGGCACTGCATTGAAGGATATGTTGGCCAGGGTATTCCTTATCATCCATACTATTCCGCCCTTGCTCTGTATGGTGTGAAATTGGTCGGCAAAAGCCTGAGGAGAGCTTGGAATAACCCGGACGACGTTGATGCCAGGTCTGACATGTGTGTAGCAGCTATTAACGGTGGGATAGCCTTCACCAAGGGACTTGGCATAGGTCATGCTCTCGGTCATGCTATTGGCGCCCACTACCATGTTTCCCACGGAAAAGCTGTGGCGGTTGGTCTGCTGTGCTTTGCCAGGGCCAACAAGGAGGCCTGCAAAGAAGAGTTCCTGGACCTGGCCTGGACACTGGATCGCTCAGATGACTTAGAGGCGGCTCTAAAAAGGCTTTACGACGACCTGAACATGCCCACTAGATTTAGCGCCCTTGGAATACCAGAGGCTGACCTTGGCAAAATTGCCTTTGAGACAACAAACGACGTGGTCAATCTTGCCAGCAATCCAATACCATTAGACGAACCCAGAATCTTGGAGCTACTTAAAGAGTTCTACTAATGGGGGTGCTTCAGCTTGATTGGTTCGATACCTGAGAACTCCCTCCCCTGCCATCCAGTGAAGAGCCGAATGTCACCACACCCGCCCTATACTCTACCCATTCAGGTGGCCTGGACCGGGCTTACGCGTCTTCAGGCTTTCATCTACTCGGGTGAGCACACCACATCCTACTCAACCTGAAGTCGGGGTGGCCGGATTTGAACCGGCGACCACCTGAACCCCATTCCCAGTCGTGATGTGCCACCCAGTGTTCTCAGATACGATTTGGCGCTGTGCCGTCTATGACCAATTCCGTTTTCGTACGTGGCGTGGCGTCTGGTGATGGGGTGTGCTGAGCAGTTCGTTAGCAAGATGTTAGCAAAAGCCCAGGACTATGAGGTTGACTGGCGGACTTCTAAAAGGGGATTTCCGGCCTACAAACATCACAACACGGGCTTTTGTTAGTTCTAAAGGCGGATTATCTGGCTTATCGGCAAGAAGTCCGGTTCATGCTGCCGCTGTGGCGACTGAAAGGGATGGCTCTGCCCGCCACTGGTTGGGTGAGGCTGATTGCTCTGGCGGGAATCTATATAGTGGGTGTTGTGGTAATAGTGGCCATCTTTGCGTTGCTCGGTTGGCGACCGAAAGTATCTCTTTCACCCACCGAGGCGACTATCATTTTGCGTTATATGAATTCAGGGGTATTCTATCCCAATTTTCTCGGCGTCTCTGATTACATAATCAAGCCCTAACTCGATTAATTTATCCTTTGATGGGATGCCCGTTTTTATGTCCCAGCCTCTCTCATCATAGTAATCATCAAGCAAACCATAGGCCATGTCTTTTGTGATGTCTACGTTCTCGTAGTAATCCTTGTGCTTTTCCTCCCCAAACCATCCCTCGGGGAACGAGTCATCTTTTCGGTCAAATCCTTCTCTGACGTTGGCAGCTTTCACCAAGTTAAAGGCTCTTTCCGATGCTTTCATCAACTCTTCCCCGCTGATTTCGAACCCGGTTACTGCGGAATAGAGTTCTGCCTGAACCTTGTTGGAATAGAATCTGTTGATCTGTCCTCTCCCACATGTGCCCAACATGTCAATCACAAACAAGGACTGCTGCGAGTACTTCTCCATTCTCCCCACATTCAATAGCATTCCGTCCTTTGGCGTGAAAATTCTCTCTTGCGCGTCTTTCGGAACACCCATTCTGTCAAGATGACCTGCGACCCAGTCAATAGCCCTACCGCGCGTGAAATACAGGGGAGATGACCCTCCCGGGGCAGCACAGGGTCCCTTGGGATGCACCGCCATCCCAAATTCAAATGTGGTAAATAAGTCAGACTTGATTGGACTTGTTATGCCCTGGTAGGCGACCATTCCCTTCACCTCAACGGGTGCGAATTCTTCTATCCCCTCACCGTACTTCTTCAAGACCTCTCCGAATCCGTCTGCCAGCACATCTCCAAACCCTTCCCTATGAGCGATCTTCCTCAGCCATTCCGCTATTGAATCAGGTTCGAACTTAATCCCAGGCGCTCCAAGCTCCTTCTCGGTCACCATTCCGTGCTTGTACAATTCTCCAGCGAATTTCAGAAGCTCCAGCGCCTCGATCTGGTCAAGGCCGTAGCTATCGAGGTCGTCGGCTAGTTTGATGGTCTCCCCATAGTCATCGGTAATGCCATACATCATGGACGCAAGCGTGTTAACAGCGGCACTCGAATATACCGTGCGCCCTCTAAACCTTCCCTTCTTGATCTGAAGTATCTCTTTATCAGCTATCGGGCAGCTTACGCAGGCTAATCGTGCTTTCTTTAGTTCTAGATAATCTTCTTTAGGCACTGCCGGCATGAAATTTAGAAAGCCGTACTTATGAGCGCCTTTGAGCCCCGGATACCCCTTCATCCTCTCATACAAGTGGTCTACCGATTCCCTGTACCTCTTTCTATCCGAAACCTTTATCCCTTTCGTTCCCCTGCTGATTATCGCCTTGAGGTTCTTTGACCCAAACACCGCTCCGAGCCCTCCCCTACCCATAGTACCAACCCTCTCCACAAAAGCCATGGAGAACTTGACCAGATTCTCGCCGGATTGACCAATCGATACAACACCAAGAGGCCTCCCATATCGACTGTAAAGCTCGTCCACGGTTTCCCCTGCACCTTTCCCCCAAACTGCCCCCGCATCGCAAATCTCCACATCATCGTCAAATAGCTTGAGATATACCGGCCTATCGGCACGGCCTTCTATGACTATGTGGTCGTACCCCGAGTTCTTCAGCATGATCCCAAAGTTCATACCAGCTCCACCTGACCATCCGATGGCGCCGTTAACCGGAAGCTTCGTAAGGCTGCACACTCTTGCCGAAGCCGGAATGTTTGTCCCAACAAAGGGTCCTGCACCAATAATGATCTTGTTCTCCGGAGAAAGGGGATCTATTCCCGGCTTGATCAGATCATAGCCCAGCTTGGCATTTATGCCAAACCCCCCAATGAAAGTGCGCGCCAAATCTGAATCAAGTGGTTCCTTTCTTATCTCACCTGTACTTAGATTTACATGTAGAATAGAGCCTGCATATCCACCGGCCGTCATTCAATTGCCTCCTCTACTTTTTCTAACGCGCCGTAAAGACAATAGTCGGCACAGATACCGCAACTGGTACATTTATCGGTAAACCCGATCTTCGAGTTCCCATCAACCCGGTCAATCATTATCCTCGCCTTGAATACGTTGAAAACCTTCTCAAATGAAAAAGAGCATATTAGCTGGCAGTTCAGGCAGCCAACACATCGCATCGGATATGTTCTTATCTCGAATTTCATCGTTGGTGCTAGCCCTCCTTTCCTGTTTCATCATGTCTGAATCCTCCTTTCTTCTAGGGATTTCGAGCAGGGGCTTCAAAGAGATTCCTTCACGATTTGGGAGATATCCTTAACAGCCAACTTGGTATCTAGGTCTTCCGTTTTTGCTGCGTCTGTGAATATTGTCAGACAGCTAAGACAGGCAACCGCCAGGGTATCAGCTGCAGTCGCATAGGCTTCTCTGACCCAGCTTATGTCGCTCGTAGACTTGTTCCGTATCTATCTAGCACATTCTAGTCCTCACTCATAGTAGCTGTCAATACCTCGAAGTGCAGGGGTGAACCGGGGTATCCACAGCGCTTATGAAGTAATCAAAACCTGTAGCTGAAATTCTAAGGGAACGCAAATCAGGATGTTCGAAACACCATGTGCATGTTTTCATTAGCATGACTGCTGAGCAAGAAATTGATGGGGTGTTTGTCGGTTAGTTGTGCCGTGAATCGGTGGGCGTGCGGAATGTAGTTGCAACTTTGGAGAGGGAAGTTACATTGGCCAGATGACACAATACTGGCTTTTGTTACTTCTAAGATGAGTCTGAGCCTATTGACATCGTGGGCAGGAATGGACTATCGTTGATAGCCAAAAAAAGGAGGTAGTTAAATGCAAGTCTACTGCATGAAATGCAGGACGAAGAGGGAAATGAAGGACGCCAAGGCGGTAACCATGAAGAACGGCAAGCCGGCCACCCAGGGTGTATGCCCCACGTGTGGCACGAAGATGTTCCGGATCGGGAAGAGCTAGAGCCGAAAGTGTCAGAACTAGTGAAGGCTGGGTATTTGTATAGGCAAGGCACCCAGCCCTTTTATTATGAATCGCACATTATGAGCCATTGTTGCCTTGACTCGGTATGTTGGATACTGCACCCTGGCTAGTTGACCTACCCAAATGCCTCTTGAGCAACGGGAAGATTGTCCCTTGCATGGCGTCGTAGCATTGCTGCCTGATAAGAAACTTCTTACCCGGGGTTTTATCGACAATCTCTGCGTACATCCAAGGCCACAAACCACATTTGCCCGCCCCATATCGCTCAAATTGTGTTCTGTTGAGAATATGCTCGCATAGAACGGGACAATTCCCCTGTTTGGTCAAGTCAAGCAAAGCCTCAGTCGCACGTACTACGATCCGGTCCTTCCTCTCATTGGCAATAATACCAGCAAGCACACACTTTGCATAGTCGACTTCCTTCCCTTTGACATATTTCGCCTTGCAGATCTCAACATACACTAGCATATTTCGCTCCTTGCTCGTCCAAGAATAATGTCCCACATGACCTATCTCTCGAGACCCAACCTTGGACATCTATTGAAGCTCTCCCCACAAGCTCTGCAGACCGATGCACCTGTGGAGATTTGAGTACCACATCTCGGACATGCGAACATTCGCTGCAAGTTGCCTTCTCCTTCTCCGTATCCGCTGGACTATTCTGCCCCGATTATACACCCAGCCAAAGCCGAGTAGAATACCCCTCTTATGAGGGTATTGATATTGATCTTATAGAAAGGAACTAACGATGCCTGATTAAGAGATACGGACGGAACGTGCCACCTGATGCTCCCAGATAGGAAATGGTGCGTTGTGGTCTAGGGGCGCAAACCGATTTTGTATCTGGCGTGGCGTGTGGTGACGGGGGGTGCTGAGCAGTTCGTTAGCAAAGCGTTAGCAAAGCGTTAGCAAACGGTGCGAATTTGAGGTCGGAGCGGGCGGATTTGAAGTCGGGGTGGCCGGATTTGAACCGGCGACCACCTGAACCCCATTCAGGTGCGCTACCAGGCTGCGCTACACCCCGTGGCCTTGCCTACAGCAATATGTTATCATAAGCAGGCAATTACGACAACGCAAGCGCTACCGCAGCCATCCTGAGAAAGAAAGGAGCCCGCGCTTTGGCCAGAAAGCGAAAGAAGCCCGAATTCAAACACCCACCTACGAAGCGCCAGTTGTCCACCTCGCGGCGCCACCAACGGCAACAGCGTATCATAATGATCGTGGCGGGCGTCTTTTTTGCTTTTGTCCTGGGTTTTGTTGGGTACGGGTATTATGATGACCAGGTCAAACCTCTGCACCAGCCCATAGTCAGAATAAACGACACTGTCTTAAATATGGGGTATTACCTGGAGGCGCTTGACCTCTTTACTCGTGGACAGGAAACTTCTGTCGTCTCGCTCATGGCGGACATGGCCGTCCAGACTCTTGAGCGCAATGAGCTGGTGAGACAAGGGGCACCGGACCTGGGGATTACTGTAACCGCCGAGGAAATCGATGCCAAACTTGAGGAGTTCAACGTACCTGATGACGAGGTGAACAGGGACCTAGTTGGCACCCAATTGCTCACGGACAAACTGCTTAGCGACTACTTCGATCCGAAGGTGCCAGCTGCGTGTGACCAAGTCCAGGTTCAAGCAATGTTTGTGGAAAGCGAACAGGCAGCCGAGAAGGTGATAGATGATCTCGGAGCTACTGATAATTTCACTGCCCTGGCAGCGGAGTTCACCACGGAAGCTGTTACCAAAGAGAAAAGCGGCGACCTGGGTTGGCTGCCTAAAGGTTTCATCGACATAGTGCTGCCAGGCCTCAGTGATTCATTGCTTGAGGAAATCGCTTTCGGCCTTGAGCCAGGAGAGCTAAGTGAGTCGACCTATGATGAGTCGATCACCAAGGGAATCGGTTACTGGCTGATAGAAGTGCTTGAAAGGGATGAGGAGCAGGGTAGCCATGCCAGGGGCATTCTACTAGGGAGCCGGCAGGAAGCGGAGGCGGTAAAGGCTGAGCTGGAAGCCGGTGAAGATTTCGCCACTCTGGTGCGGGAGTATTCCCGGCATTCGCAGAGCAAGGCAACGGAGGGCGACCTGGGTTGGCTCCAGAGAGAAAGCGCCAGCAAGTCTGTTGTTGAAGCTGCCTTTAGCCTGGAGCCGGGCCTTGTAAGTGAGCCATTGGCCGACGAATCTGCTCGGACGCAGGGAGGTTACTGGCTGGTCAAAGCCGTAGATAAGGACGATAATCGCCAGCTTGAGGATGATACCAGGGAAGCCATTAAGGCGAAGGCCTTTGAAGACTGGCTCAACGAGCGAAGAGAGAAGAGCACGATAGAGAATTACCTGGATGCAGAACAGAAGTCCTGGGCAGTAGCCCGAATCCTTCGAGATAGGGAGTAACAGCTATGGCGTCTAGGCAGGTGAACGTCGGCATTGGCTTGATGGGTTTGGGTGTAATCGGCAGCGGCGTGGCCAAAGTCTTGATGGAGAAACCGGACGCATTAGCCAGAGAGTCAGGCGGCCGGCTGGTCTTGAAGAAGATCCTGGAGCAGGACTTAACCAAGCACGGCTCGATGGGATTTGGACGTGACGTTTTCACTACCCAGTCTGCGGAACTACTCAGTCATCCTGAGGTAGACATAATTGTTGAGCTCATCGGCGGTGAACATCCTGCCTTCGAATACATACGAGAAGCGCTCACTTGTGGCAAGCACGTTGTCACCGCCAACAAGGAGGTCATGGCAAAGCACTGGAGTGATCTTCTGGCTGTGGCTCGAAAACACGAAGTGGCCCTTCGCTACGAGGCCAGTGTCGGCGGCGGTATACCCCTGATCGCGCCCTTTCAGGAGGACTTGGCGGCCAATGATATTTCGGCCATCTACGCAATCCTCAACGGAACTACCAACTACATCCTCACTCGGATGGCCAAGGAAGGACTCGACTTCTCCGTGGCTTTGCAACAAGCTCAAGAGTTGGGTTACGCCGAAGCAAACCCAGCCAACGATATAGAAGGAGTTGATGCCGCCTACAAACTGGCTATCCTTGCAACCATTGCTTTCGGCACCGAGATTGGGCCCGAGAATGTATACCACGAGGGGATTTCCCGACTGCAAGCACGTGACTTCCGCTATGCTGGAGAACTGGGCTACGCCATAAAGCTGCTGGCCGTTGCCAAACGAGCCGGCAACTCCATCGAAGCTCGTGTTCACCCTGTCTTCATTCCTGAAGAATCCCTACTGGCCAAGGTAGACGGTGTCTACAATGCCATTCACGTCGAGGGAGATTTGGTGGGCAAGGTCATATTCTATGGCGAAGGTGCTGGTCCTTCAGCGACTTCAAGCGCCGTAGTGGCTGACATTATCAATATAGCCCAGAATATCAACCGCCAGGCGAGTACCACTCCCAAATCACCCTTCGACAGCGGACGGACGGTCAAGCCCATGGACCAGATTCAGACGCGATACTACCTCAGAATGAGTGTTACCGACCAGCCAGGGGTTCTGGCACAAATCTCAAAGATCTTGGGCGACCATTCCATTAGTATTTCTTCGGTCATTCAAAAAGAGACCGACCCATCCACAAACACTGCCGAGATCGTGATAATGACCCACCCAGCCAAGGAGCGTGCATTCCAACAAGCTCTCAGAGAAACAGAGCATTTGTCAGTAGTTGAAGACATCAGCAACTTCGTCAGGGTGGAGGCTTAGGGAGGAAGCAATGGGGCGCGGCGTTCTAAGTAGATACCGTGATTTCCTGCCGATAACCCAGTCTACTCCCTTGACAACCCTTGGCGAAGGGGATACCCCCCTGGTAAGATCTGCCACCCTGGAAAAGGAGCTAAGCTGCGGCGAGCTCTATTTCAAGCTTGAGGGCTGCAATCCTACCGGCTCCTTTAAGGACCGAGGGATGGTGGTGGCCATGGCCAAGGCTGTCGAGAACGGTAGCTCCAGCGTAATCTGTGCTTCTACCGGAAATACCAGCGCCTCGGCCGCTGCCTATGGAGCCCGATTTGGCCTGGATGTCATCGTTATTGTGCCGAAGGGAAAGATCGCCCTCGGCAAGCTGGCTCAAGCCATTGCCTACGGAGCCAAGATTATTACTATACAAGGTAATTTCGACCAGGCTCTGCAGATAGTCCGCAGCCTGGTTGAGAGACATCCGGTCACGCTCGTCAACTCGATCAACCCACATCGCATTGAGGGACAGAAGACGGCGGCCTTCGAGATTGTAGACGATTTGGGTGACGCTCCCGACTATTTCTTCCTCCCGGTGGGCAACGCCGGCAATATCACTGCTTACTGGAAGGGATTTGTCGAGTATGCACGAGCCGGCAAGGCAAGGCAAACCCCGAAGATAATGGGCTTCCAAGCTGAAGGGGCAGCACCCATAGTCAAGGGCAAAATCGTCAAGAGACCCAGAACCGTGGCAACGGCGATTCGCATCGGTAATCCCGCAAGTTGGCAGGCGGCGGTGACAGCCCGAGACCAGTCGGGCGGGGTAATTGACTATGTCACCGATGACGAGATCCTAGCTGCCTACAGGCTTCTCGCCAGTAAGGAAGGTGTTTTCGGCGAACCAGCTTCAGCCGCCTCGGTAGCCGGGCTCATCAAGATGAGCAAGCAAGGGCTGAGTCTTTCGGATAAGAGGGTGGTGTGCCTCATCACCGGTACTGGACTAAAAGACCCTGACCTTCCAACGAAGCTGGTCGAACCTTTCCCGGAGCTACCTGCCGATATCGAGATAGTCGAGCGGACTCTGGGTTGGAAGTAAGCTTCCCAAGTCCAAGGTGAGTCAGAAGCAAAGGAGGACTATTGGTGTCTAGAGTAAGCTTAGAAACCGTCGGCGATTTCTGTCAGCATTACCCCAAGGTAGCAACTATAGTCACGGTGAGCGCCGGAGGTAAGAAAAATGCTATGGCAGTCGCCTGGCACAGTTCCGTTTCTCGTGAACCGCCTCTATACGGTGTGTCTATAGCAACCAAGAGATTCACCTACCGGCTTATTCTGGAAAGCAACGAATTCGGCATCAACTTCATGCCGTTTGAAGCGGCTCAGCTTATCGCTTCCGTTGGCGGCAGTGGCGGTGAGATAATAGACAAGTTTCAGGAGTTTGGCATCGCTGAGGAAAAGCCACTCAAGACAAGCGTGCCGATATTGAAAGACGCCTATGCCGCCTACGAGTGCAAGCTCGTGGACAGAAGGACTTACGGTGACCATGTTTGGGTAGTTGGCAAAATCGTAGCCGTGCATTTCGCCGATGATGCTTTTACTGACAAGGGTGTGGTCGACCTGGGTAAGCTCAGTCCGGCTCTGTATCTTGGAGCAGAGCTTTATGCAACCACGGACAAAGAGTCGGTCCGACTGCTAGACCGTGAAACGTACGGTAGAAGCTAGACGACGGCACCCGAAAAAGGAGGCAGAAGGTGATTGACCAGCCCAAAATTGAAGCAGCAGCACTTACCATTATTGAGGCTATCGGCGACAACCCTCAAAGAGAAGGCCTCATAGGCACACCACAGCGCATCGCCGAGATGTATGCTGAGCTTTTTTCGGGGTTGGACATGGATGCCAAGGCAGACCTGGCCGTCGGCTTTGAAGTGGGGCATCGCGAAATGGTGATACTGAGGGACATCCCCTTTTTCTCCATGTGTGAGCATCATCTTTTGCCATTCTATGGTGTGGCTCACGTTGGCTATATTCCCAACAAGGAAGGGCGTGTTGTAGGAGTAAGCAAGCTGGCACGGGTAGTAGACGTATTTGCCAGGCGCCCCCAGCTTCAGGAAAGAATGACGACACAAATCGCCGATGCGATTCTTGAAGCCCTTCAGCCCGATGGTGTGGCGGTGGTTATTCAAGCAGAGCATCTATGCATGACGATGCGTGGCATCAAGAAGCCAGGGGCGAACGTTATCACCTCGGCAACCAGAGGGCTTTTCCGTAGCCGTGCGGCAACACGGGCCGAATTTCTG
>Ga0209986_10001173_pt1 | contig 25453 bp, 47 predicted proteins | sample BlataG_FD_183168 | JGI IMG/M metagenome (GOLD analysis project Ga0209986, IMG submission 183168) | Deep subsurface microbial communities from Black Sea to uncover new lineages of life (NeLLi) - Black_00105 metaG (SPAdes) (version 2) | ecosystem: Environmental > Aquatic > Marine > Oceanic >... | reverse complement strand
CGGATTCCATTCGGCATCGTCTAAAGGCCCAAGGCCCATGGTCGCCCGCTGGTTATTGATGGTTGCCTTCTCGCTCTGCGATACGACATAATGAACGGCCTCCCGTTCGGTTTGTAGCCGCTTCAGATGCGCCGCTACCGATGTCGCATCGGACAGACAAGAGCCGCAAATCCATATGTACCCAGGATATTGCTGGCCCCCTGCTTGGCGGAATACTCGCATCGGATGTACGATCGTATCCTTTGTCCGGCAGCAGGTACAGGTATCCGTGATTTCGCCGCCGAGCCGCGCGACCTGAATCCGCAGGCTCTCGAGCTGCTGTGCCAGCCGATCGACAACCTGGCCGGTGGCATCGCTGGGGAATCGCTCGAGCACATTCCCCTTGAACCACGCAGACGCCTGGAGCGCCTCTTCAACCTTGGCCATGAATTGTAAGTCAGGTTTTGGCTTGCCCATCCCTTTTCTCCTCATATATTTCTCGCGCCACTCGCCGGATTTGATTGCCGAATAGATAGAACTTATCGATATGAAACTCGACCAGCACGCGGTCGCGGAAGTCCATATAAATGCTCTCGACTATGCTGCGATATTGTTCGCCAAGCGTCTCTAAAAGAATCGCATAAGCTAGATCCGCAGCCCCTGCGTTCGGCTCCCCCCAATCAAAGCCCTGCGCACCATGCCTGGTAACGAATGGGATCACCTTATACTTCGTTCGTTCACCAACCTGCTCGGCCAGCGTGAGCCGGGTTGTAATCTGCTCTCCATTCTGTCCTCGCCGCGTTCGGCATCCAGTAAAAGCGAGAGCGCGCCTGGTAGCCATCAGCGCTTCCGATTCCATTTGTCCATCCGGCAAAGCCCATTGAGATAACAATGGATCCCCGCCTGAAATAGACGACTGACGCGCGCCAGTGCAATGCCGGTATATGAGAGCACTATACCGAGCAGCGCCCCGAGGCTCAGCAGGCACCACACGATTATGAATTGCATCTTATGCATTCGGCCCCCCTCAAAACCGTGGGCGGCGCCACCACGCCCCCTTCCCGTGAAACGCAGCAGCGCCACCTCCTGGGTTCATCGCCCGATCCCAGCCCCCGTACATCCATGGAAATAATGGCTGGCGAAGATCCCAAAGTCGGACAAGTCTACCTCCATGTCCGAATTGAAATCACAAAGCGGGTTGTAGACATAAGGCGGCTCCGGCCCGCCCAAATAGTACTGCGCGAAGTATCCGAAATCCGCCAGGTCAACGGCCTGGTCACGGGGCAGCGTGTTCGGGGTAATAACTAAGTCCACGCTTTTAATCGCATTCCCCCCGCCATCGATATAGAATTGCCATGGGCTGCCGACCCAGCAGCGCCATGCCATGTTCCCCACCTCAGATCCCCCGATATGTGTCGGCGCGAATTCCCACACCCCATCGGCATTGGTGTAACCGATGTTCGCGCCGGTTTCAAACTCACACATCGTATAGACCTGTTCAGACGGGTTGTACGGATACATCTTCATCGGGGACACCTCAACCTGTACGCCTTCACACGGGCTGCCCGCCTCGTCGCGGACATACACGGTGATGCCGCATTGCTCGTCGCCAGTATCGCCGCACAGACAATACAGGGTGTTGTAGCCGATCACGCATTCGAGATAGCAGTTCGGCTGATGCGGATCCCCAGCAAAGCACGTACTGGCGATCAGTATCCCCAACATCAAAAGTAACCATCGTCTCATTGTTCTCACCTCCTCCCTTTGTGATATAGAAAAGGCTGGCCCCCCCGGAACTTGAGATTCAGGAGAGACCTGCGCGGGCGCGCATGGCGAGCTTCTCGCGGGGTCTCAGGGAGCCAGCACAAAGTTGTCTATTAACACGAGGGACATGGTTCGCTGCCCCGCGTGCCCTCCTTGGCAGCCGTCCTTGGCAATCCCGGCTGGCTGATATCGCGCGCGATAATAACCAGGAGACAGCGAGAACCATGTCCACGCCCGAATCCTAACGCCGCCCCGCGATCGTGTCCAACCTTTTTGCATTCTTGGCTCCAAGACTCACGGTCAATTCCTCAATCTCCTGCGCAGACATGTGCGCGGTGCTTATGACCTTACCGCATGCGTCGGCCTCAATCCGGAGCCGGTCTCGGTGCTGCCAAAAGTAAGACCCGATATCGAGTCGCGCATGCCGGAATAGAGGGATGATACCAAATCGCTCACAAGTCTCTTCATCGTTCTCAACCGACGCCGTCGTCTGTTGCGGCAACCCATATCGCAACTCAGCGACCATCGTCAACCCGTCAGCGCGCAGCCGAGATGTATAGCGCCAGAACGAATGGGTCTGTTCATAGCGATATGCTTTCCCGGCCTGTGATAGCACCGCCCCGTCCAGGCTGGCAAGATCCATCCGCACGATACGCAATCCACAAGTCTGCGCTTGCGTTAGTCGACTCACAATGCCGCGCCGCCTCCGGCCATCCAACGTAACGCCCCAGGGTTTCCCGGCCACATTTTCAATTATAGCGTCGAAGTCTGGATGGCCGACAAAGGCGGCGTCGACAAAATGATAATACTCAACCTCTGAGCTGGCCGCGGCCCTCTGTATCTCAGCCCATATATGTGCCACGCGCCTGAATTCCAGATGCGCAAAGTCCCCTTTCCGCTCCCGCCAGTTTGTCCGATCGATCGTCCCCCAGGATCCGCGCACCGCTCCATAGCGATAGGCAAATGCCTCCTCGGGTAATACGACCGGCGCGGGATACGGGTTCGGCCCCACAAGGCCACGTGGCCGCTCCCCCCGGGCGATCGCCTCGAGGTAGGCATATCCGTGGCCATGAATAAGAAGATCCCAACCGTCGCCACCTGTGGCCCTGTCAAGGCCAATCGCCTGGCCCAGGCCCACGGTCAGCGTGTTGGCGCTCTCGGCTTTGCACATCTTTGCGAATGCTGACGCGGCGCGGAAAGTCGCAGGCTCGAGCGCAACCAGGATCAAATCCCAGGGCTTGGGATCGAATTCAAAGATCGCATCCGCATCAACCCGTTGGTCGAACACCTGCGCCTGGCCCAGCAGCCGACACTGCCGAAGCCAGGCGAGGTGGTAGAGCAGGCGCGACGGCGGCAGAAGCCGGAAGCGATCGCTTTCCGGCTTCCCCAACCGCACGATGGCCATGGAAAGTGGTGCCCGGGTTGTCATAAGCCTGCCCCCCGAGGTAACCCAGCATCGTCGCCACAGGGTTTTGCGTTGGCAAAAAGAGTAAGCGCCTTCCCCAGGTGCCCGAGGGTCTCGTCTGCCAACCCGACACTCTCTGCGTGAGTCGGCGCCGAGTCCTGCAATAGATGCAATAGATCAATCCCCGCCTTGAGTTCAGCAATCGCCTCGTCCGTTACGAGAGGCGAGTAACATATTACATCCCAAAAGGGCGGCACCGTTCCCTCCGGGACTGGTGCGAAATCGGGGGATTGCATTATCAATACGAAGCGTGCTCGGAGAGAATCATAAGCCGCGCCGATCATCATAAGATCTGCCGGCGGATCCTCGATGGCAACCCTCAATATCGCCTCCTCCAGAAATTCCGGGGTGACATGTAATATGCGGATCCGGCGCTCTCCCGCTGTTGTCATCCGTGTCCTCCTCCCATTCCATCGTGATGCCTCCTGCTATGCAGGCCAATCGGGATCGCCGAAAGCCCACAGAAATAACCAGACGAATAAATCCACGGGTTCCACCTCCCTTCAAAGAGAGCGCGCGGCGCTGTGCTGGGTTTCCAACAACCCCTCTCGGGGTGAGCAAATCTCCTTTAACATATTCAGTTGTAACAGCGCCACGCGCCTCAAAGGATTTCCTGCCCGGCTTCTATTGCGGCCTTTAATCTCTCCCAACGGATTGTTGGATCCGGCGGGTTGTCCAAAATGATGATTTCCACGCGCGGATTTTCAGCGTCCTTCGCCTTGGCAACGCTCCCGATAACCAGCTGGTTGTCATTCTCATAGGCGAACTTCTCGAGCGCATCGCATACGCTCTTCGGTGAATTAAAAATATCATTCGCGGTCGGCTCGGTGGGATAGAAAAACATCAGGTGCGCAACCAATTGTTCCGGTCGCCGGATGGGAAGCCGTTGGCGATTTTTATGCCGAAGGATCTGCCGTAGCGCCCAAACCGCCACGTGCTTCTCATAGTCTTGATAAGCCTGCGGAATCATAATCGCAAGCGCTCCCCGCCGATAACTCGGGGAGCGCCTGTTGTCCTTGCTGATGGGCTTGCCTGGTATGACCAGGGTTATTACGTGCCCCATTACGGCGATCGCTTGACGCGATCCTCTGTACTCTCAGTCGACATCGGAATCTGGAATGCGAAGTATGCCTGATCCGGCTTACCCCGGAATCCACGACCCCATCCCAATACGAGTGAACCCGGCAGGCCCGCTGCCTTGAAGTCAATTTGCGCTTCGATCCCCATTGACAGCCAAGCCTCATCGTCGGTGACCTTCAGCCCCGCATCTATCTCTTCGGCCGTAAGCGTGGCTGCATCCCGAAACGCATCGGTCGGGAAGGTCACATCAAAAAACATCGCCATGCCGACCATCACGTTCTGCACCTCTTCGGGTGCATATGTCCCGCCAATGCCCACGATTGCATTTGTAAGGTCGTTGGCAATACCGCTGCCGCCCACTACCTGTAGGTTCCACTCACCATTGGCCGTAAGTGGTACCAAGTAGTGCCCGGCGATTTCGATGATGGTCGAGGTTTGAATCTCCACCTCGGGGTTCTCCGCGATGGTGAATCGATAGCCTATGCCGGGCTTGATTGCACCACCGCCCTGATCTTCGGCAAACGTACTAGCCGCCATCGCGAGTAGCACGATCACCACTACCGCTAAGATTTTTCGCATCCGGCACCTCCTTCGTTTCGCCCAAGGCTGCCAATGCCTTGAGCAGAGCCTGCGAATTCTTCCGAAACCAATCCTGCCGCTTGAGCTCACCAAGCACTACCTTCATGGCCTTGGCCAGCGAGACGTGTCGGCCCTGCTGCATGGTCAACCAGACGGCGGTTTCATATATCACCCGCCAATCCTCATCGCGCAGAGCAACCGTTCGCCGTTCCAAAAGTCACCTCCCTGTTACCACAAGTTCCAGCTGCCCCCCTGTTCCATAAGCCATTCGATTACATACCACCACCACTCCGTCCTCTCCTCAGAAGCCGAAACGATGGCGGGGAACAGTGGGGTAGCGAGCACCGCCAAGGTTAGAATCATGAGATGGAGCCGCTTCATCGGACATCCCTCCTCTCAAGAATCACCTCCGCTGGCGGAACGAACTCGGCCTTGTCCAGATCTCTATCGTCGTGGTCGAGGTCAAGAGAACCTTCATCGAAGGCAATCCAGATCACAAATGCCCCGCACGATGATCGGCTATACCAAGCGCCATCGCAGAACCTCAAAATCTGCGTGCCGGTTGAAAAGACCTCACACATGCGTGGCGATTCTGTCGCGAGAATTTCATGGCTATGCAGATCGCGACCATTCGCAAACCGCAGAACCACCTGCGACAGTACATCGAAAGACACCTCCGCGCTATCGGGCACGTAGAGATGCCACATCGTCCAATCGGCTGGATGCGCGATCATGTATTGGTGGATTTGTAGGCAACCCTTATCCTGCAGCCTTCGTTCCCACCACTTGAAAAGCGTCGGCCAGAGGCTATATTGATTCACCCCTCCAACGCAACACAACCGCGCACCGTCCTCGAGAGGTACTTCGAACAGATATTCGAACTTGCGCGCCTCAGCAGTCCCCAGGAGCACAAGCAGCAGGATCGATACGATCAAACAGATGCGCCTGCGTGACATGTAGGTGCCACCTCCTCAATGGATTCGGGGTGACAGACAGTGCCGTAGTGAGGGCACCAACGCGGATGGCACCATCTTGATTGAGTGTTTTTCATAAAGACGCGCCTCCTCAAATGCCCCACGAAGCCTATCATCCGATCCCAAAATTCGTCAATGTCTTTCTGTTGAACCTGCATCCAATCGCGCACAACCTCCACCGGATCGCTTTCCCGAATGATATGGATCCGGCAAGCCGTATCCGGTGCTATTTTCAGCATCCGCCGGACGCCTTCCAGATAACAAACCTCTTGCATAACATCCTGGATCGTTCGGATCTTCTTAACGACCTTATAGTCCGCGAGAGCCATGTCCTCGGTGAGAAGATCGATGATGCCGGTTAGGATATATCGCACCCGACTCTTATACGGCAGCCGATCGGTAATGTCGATATAGAACTGCTCTTCCACCAACAGCGGCTTGCCCAAGTGCGGCGCGACATCTGCGATATAATGCGCGAGGATCCGGCGCGCGCGATACTCCCAATAATCATTCGGCGCCCCGAAGGCCTTCTGCCATTCCCACACGAGAAGATCAAATGGCAGAACCGTCCCGCTGCGCAACCCCCGGTTGAAAAGCGCAAGCGCGGCATGCATCGCCGATCCGAACAATTGCTGCACCGTTGTTACGCGCGGGATCTTCAGGATGCGTTCCAGATAATACCGATAGGGGCAATCACGGAAACTCCCCTCTTGAGAAATTGAGATGAATTTAAACCACTCTTTAGCCATCGCCTTTCTCCATTCCGTCGAGTAATCCCCCGACTCTTGCATCGTAATCGGCGAGCACCTCCTGCGCTTCCTCGCCATAGAGGTGTCGGAAGGCGACCACGTTGCGGTAGAGCGTCCCTATCCCTCGCTTAACAGTAATTCCCTTCATGGCGCGCACCTCGATTCCAACACCGCTGTCGCGCGCGGAGACGACCCATACCCCCGCCTTGACTGTCACGAATGTGTCTCCAGGGTGCAATATCTCAGCATCCGCACAGGGGATCCATTTGCCATCAAAGCCGCGCCGGTATCGCGCCCTGAAAAGGCGCCGGTCATCATCCCTCATATTTCCACCCTCTCCTCGCGGTTTTTCGCACGCTCTGTCCAGGCGGGACAGATTAAAACCTTCACCTTGAGCTTCCGGTTTTCGAAGAGGAACCCTCGTATCGGACACGTAAATGAATGCTGGCCACACATCCGACACTTCTCGGTCTTGTATGTTTCGATAACCCCCTGTGACCCTCGCGGGACGTAATACGGCATGCCTATCTCCTTTCAGATGGCCTCCCCGAGCGCAGGCATAAGGTTCCGGTGCGGCACTACCATCCATGACAGCGGCCATCCGCACCAGCAGAGCTGCGAGTTCCGCGCCACAAGAACGTGGCGACTTGATGCGCTGCGCTCGGTTCGGCCATAATATTACGCTTTGGGCGGATCCTCCATGGGTTCAAAGGCCCGCTCAATAACAGCCAGCAGTTTCTCTTTCGTCGTTATGTCTACGACAACTTTTAAGAGCTGCCGCAGAAATTCCAACACCTCCACATGTGCCATCGGATCCCACTCCTGGGGGATGATGGCAAAGCCCCAGCGCTCGCCTTTCTGTTCTGTTCGGTCTGCCAGATCGCTGAGCGCATGGCGCAACCTCGAAAGATCTTCCTCTGATGCATCTGCCGGCACCTTCATAAAAAACATCTTCGCTGCCATCACGCCTCCTGTAAACTGGCTGCCATATAAATGCCAGCATAAGCCTCAAGACCGCGCCGCATATCCGGCGCCTGATCTTGTGCATATCGGGTAATCGCATTCAGTAGATCCCAACGCGTGAGCGCGACCCTGGGTTTCTGCGACTGTAGATCTTCCCATATCACAAGCCAGCGTTTCCGCCCGATCTGCGCTTCCAGATCTAAGGCGACATCACGGATATCGGTCTGGCCTTGAGCATCGCGCAGCAACATCCTGGACATCGCCTCCGCATTGTCTGCGTAGATCTCCGCGACTTCTTCCCAACGTTCAGGGTCATTAATAATTTCCCGGACAGTCCGGAGCGCCGAATCGGGATCGACCATGTGTTTCTGTTTCCAGATCTGTGCGAGATTCTTCTCGGCAACAACCAGCCCGTTGGTACAGACCAGCCGTAACACATAGGGCGCAACGCTGATTGCTAAGTTGCGGGTTTCACTGTTCAAGATCTCAAAGCCGACAGAATGCAAATCGTCCGTTGAAACGTTGGCCATGTTGTCCCAGGGCTGCACCATGAATTGCTCAGTCTGTGCTCGCACCCGCAGCATCAGATCGGTCAGCGTAACCTGGCCTTTATCGGTTACGGCCAGGGCTTCATCGAGAACCCGTTCGTGATTGAGCCAGCGATACCTATCGCTCACAATTGCTTGCGCAACGATCCGGGTTTGCATCTGTGTCTGCGGATCCCGCCAGGCCTCAACCCGGACTTGGAAATGCGTGCCCTTCACCTTCTCGGTGCGCAACAGGCGAGTCCCTATGGTCTCGAATAGATCCGCAGGTACATCCCGGGCAAAGCGGATCGGGATCTTCGGGCTGACAAATCCCGCAAATGCCTGCAGGAAAGATTCTGAGATCGGGTACGCACGTGCCCCGATCCGTACCATGTCGCCAGCGAATCCAAAGCCGCTATCGCCTGCGACGACATCAAAATCATGCACCTCGCGATTCACCATGAACGCGCGAGCATCGGCGATCGATTCGAAGTCATGCCGATATTTCGGGATAATTCTCATGGCGTATGCTCTCCCTTCATGTGTTCGGCAAATGCCCAGGCAATTTGTGCAGCCATTTTCAGCGACTCACTATTTGCACGTGCGTGCGGCGAACCAGGCATCCCAACGCAGCGCAGTAGCGTAATAACCTTGGCCGCGAATTCCGTGATCTGAGGGGCGATCGTGCTGTCAACCTGCAGATATTTCTGCAACAGAATCACAAATGCCTGGCGTTGCGTGAGTCCCTGAAGAGCCGGATCATCTACCTGTGCTTCAGCCATCTCTGTCATAACACGCTTATAAAAAGCGCGCGTATTGTGCATCCCGGCATGTGCTCGCCGCGACGCTTCGGCCATGGCCTGAATAGGTACCACTTCGGCTTTAGGAACTACCTCGGGGGAATCCCCTCCTTGGACAAGGAATATGAATGGTTTATCCGGCAGGTTTATCACCTCCCTCTTTTGGAATCCGCCGTTGTGTACATTTCTTAATTGCCCCTCGCACATCATCCCATTGGCCATCGATCTCTTTGAGAACCTCTCCGGCCAGTCCGGTTGGTACCCCGGCAGATTGGCAGGCGCGCTCAAAGATCCCCGACATCACCACGGCACTGTCTTCATTGACCCGCGCGATCGCATCGCGTGTGGCTGCGTCCGGAATGATCCCGGGCTTAATCAATGCGGTCAATCTTTCATCGAGCGTCTTGAGCATCGCCCCTGCGTTTATCACTTCCTCTTCAAATCCCCGGCTCAACCTCTCGAGCGCCGTTAGCTCTCCCTGTATCTTCTGTTTGCGCGCCTGCCGCGTCTGCCATTCATCCAGTAACACAATCAGGTCTGGCACCGCCGTGGCGAATGCGGCGACGGTATATCTTCGGCGTGGCATCGTGATATAAATGGCTATCATCTGCTGCACCGTATCGAGCGGGTACGTCTCCAATACCGGCTTCAGCGCTGCGGTATCTCGTGACCAATTGACCAAATATTTGCGCTGTTTTTTCCGCAAATGCAGATCGCGGAACGCATTGATGGCCCCCATAAGCTTCTCACGTGTATACGCCTGCGCTTTAAGCGCAGGCTCGCCGCCCTTGGCGGCGGCATTATCAGCGGAGTCTTTACTGAGTATACTTCGGGTGACACCGGTGTCACTTCTAGATATGACAATATTGTCACTTCTGAGTTCAAAAGCGAGCAGGCTGGTCACGATTATGTACAGATTCGTCTGGCCCTGCCCGCGCCGCTCCTTCGTGAGATACCCTCGCTTGACGATTTCTTGAATGTGTCTAATCACATTCCGTTCGCTTTGCCCCCTTTCTTCGGCAATGCGCGTCAAGCCCGGGTAACAAAAGGGGTCACCATCTTCAGTCAATGACGCTTCGTGATCCCATGCGAATTTTCTCAGCACCGCATAGGTGCGGAAGGCTCCATCCGACAGATCTGTGTCTGTGACGATGACGTAATCTATCATCACAAACCCACGCTGCGCGCGTGGCCGGTCAAACCGGATCCCTATTTTGTCCGGCATCGATGGCTCCTTCCCGTCGTTAGAATGGCACCTCCCCGAATTCATCGAGCCCCGTTTGTGAGGGGTTGCGGTATTCCACAATGGCCTCCCGCATTTTCCCGCGGCTCTCTTTGTGCTCAACCACCAACTGCACCCTTAAGCCTACCACCTCGTTGTCCCAATCAATGTCCAGCGTGCCCTTGCTCGGTAAACCAAGGGTTTCGAAGAGGCGCTTTAACCTCCAGAGCGCCTGGGGCTGTAGGCTGAAATTGTCAAAAAGGTGACGCGGACTCTGCTCGATCCTGAAATCGAAGGCCATGTATGGTTGCTGCGATTGTTCGCCGAGACGTTCATCGATGGCCCATATCTGGGCCCGGTATATCCCCTCTGGCAGGAGCTCAAACTGCGGCCCATCATCTTCGGGGAACGTGATCCTGGTCAATCCTGCTCACCTCCACCATCGGTCTCAGCATCTGGCGCCGCTGTCTCCGGCGCGGAACTTGTCTTGGCATCATCGCCTGGCTCGGCCTCGGGCGTTCCCTTCTCGGCCTCCGCAGTGGGTGCTTCCGGCGCGGGCTCCCCGAAGATCTTCTCGGTGAAGTACGCGAAGTCCGGTCGCATGATCCGGTCGAGTTTGCCGGAGCGATCCTTGCCATCGTATTTCGGCATGGGCTGGGTCACGATGAAGCGCTTGACCGTCTGGTCTTCTTCCTTCGCCCCCGGCGCGCGCACCGCCATGTAGCCAACCACGTCAACGTGGTGCGGCAGCTCGTCAGACATCCGCCCGACCATCCCGCACTTGTGAACGATGCCACCCTGCTCCTCGTCCTTGTCATCGCGGACGCCGCAGATGACCAGGACGTGCATTTTGAGTTCTACGAACTCGCGAACCAGGCGCCGCATTTCGGTGGTGCATTGCCCGTACATGTCCAGCGACATCGTGTTCGTCTGGTTGGTGTCCATCAGGTAATCCATGTACTTGCGCTGCAATTCCGAAATCGAATCGATCACCACGCTCTTAAACCTGCGCTTGGTATCCTTGCGGCAGAACTCCAGCGCCAGCAGAACGTCATCGTAGGTCTTAATGTCGATCACCTTGCCCGGCCACTCGGGATCGGCGATCTTGTCGCGGATCGATAGCGCTCCGGACTCGGCTGCCAGGATCAGCGGCGCGGGCAGTGTGGATCCAAACACGGTCTTGCCTACGCCCGCGCGACCGTAGAGCGCCATCGAGATGGTCGGCTCGACCTCGGTCAGCTCCATCCCCATCAAGGCCTCCTCGAGAAACTTCTCGCTGGCCTCAACGTACTTCCTCCGGCTCGGCTTCGCGGTTGGCGGCAGCCCGGTTGTGGCCTCGTCCTTCTTGTCCTTCTTCTCTGCCATTCTCATCCTCCAATTCAGCAAAAGGTAAGTGTTCTTGTCACCTGTCGGGATCCCAGGTCAAACCCTGCGCGCCGCAAATGGCACCTCCTCTCTGCGCTCAGATGGCCCAGGTTCTCGCTGGCGTGCCCAGGGCGCCGCGATCGACTTCGGCTTGGGGCTTGACCCCTCGATCTGAATAAAAGTCGCACACGCGCGCTCTGTGGCCCTCGTTTGGGGCAGGATCCCACAGGATCCCGCCTGGTTGTCGCTGTGGCGGGCATTTACCGCCCTGGCTGGGTACTCCCAGCCTGCAGAGGTCGCCCGCCACAGCCCATCCCTGATGGCCCAATCCTATCTTGGCGCGACCGAACGCGGGGACACGGGCTGGGATTTCCGTGTCGACCATCCTGCGCGTCCGGCCAGCGCTTATTATCCTTCCAGCTGCGCCTCGGCTTCGGCCTCAATCTTCTGACTGCCCGTAACGTACTCAGGCATCTCGTCTGCCGGAAGCACCGCGACCCTCTCGTTGAGTTTCGCCTGTAGGACTGCGAGCCTGCGTTCGGCTCGCGCGACCTTCGCGTAAATGAACAAGCACTCCGGCGCGCTCGATGCGCCGCGCGATCGTGCTAAGTCTCCAGACATGCTCATGAGGTTACCTCCATCGGCTCTCTCTGTTCGGCCTCCTTGCTCACGCCTGCCTCAGCCAACAGCGTCTCCTTGCACCCAGGGCAGATCCCGTCCGAGTGTTCAACCGCGCACTCGCCGATCACCTTCCCGCACCAAGCACAGTGTACTGGAAACATTATCCTCGCCTCCTCATGCGAAGCCCGCCCGCAATCAAGATCGCGTGCGTGTCCCCGCCCTCCGCTTTCGGATCCAGCAGGTACTCGATCAGCTGACACGCCAGGGCATCTTCGTCCTCGGCGGTCTCGAGCAGGATGGGCTTGCCGAATGTCCGCGTGCGTTTCTCCCCGCGCAGCGTGCTCAGGTGTAAATTGAGCAGGCGCCGGAGCAGCCCGCGCGCATCATCGCTTAAGCAGTATTCGTTTTGTGCGCTCATGGTCACCACTCCCTCAGCAGCAGCCAGCAGATCAGGCTCGCCCCGACCACGCAGGCGCCGCAGAAAAGTTCAAACCGTGTAAGTAGGATCTCCGCTAACATTTTCCTCTCCCTCGTTCAAGAAGTAAAGGCCGGGCCAGGGATTCACGAATTCTGTTCCTGGCCACTCATCGCACCGCAGGCCGAACAGCATCGGACGGAGAGCATTCGCCCGCGCCAGGATCTACGGCCACTGGCCCAGCCCCATCTGTTCGTCTTCTATGGATTCTCGAGGATGCCCTCACGCTCTTCCCGTTCTCGCGCTTCGGTCTCCGCCTCTTCATAAGCGGTGTCATAGCCAGCGCGCCAGCACGCCCACCAAGATTGCCAATCCTCGCGGTGCTCTCCGATCCCATTCTCATCTGCCCAAATCTCAAATGAGATCCAACCGTCATGCATATCCTCTTCCAGCCTCTCTCGCATGGCTACCTCCTCAATCGGTCAGCCAAAAAATGTTCACAAAGGCATCCCGCCCGAGCATTTCCTCGCGGCCAGCATCACTATTGAAGTCGGCCAGGCCCAGCTGCCGGAACCAGATCGCCTCTTGCTCCCTCGTCATCCTGACGCTCCCCAGCGGCGGGATCACGCCATCCTGGATCCAAAACGTGACCTCACCCTCGTTGCTGGGATCTCCCTCGCCGCCGCCATAGAGCGTGTATTCACGGACATCCGGCTGCGTGTTTCTCTTAGGATCATAGGACAGCGCGATCCATCTCTGTGGTGTTGCCATTGGTTATGGCTCCCTTTTTGTCGTTTGGAAACGGTGCCAGCCTCGCCTGATATAATAGGCGTCCCATTGGATCGCCAACTCAAGAAGCGCGTCCTCGAGTTCGGGCGGCGCATCCTGATCATTCAGGATCTCCATCGCTATATCGGCATATTCTTCAGCGCGGATTTCCTGGATCCGCGATTCCCACAGCATCCGTTTGTGATCGAATGGTTCTTTGCGCTGCCAGTCTCTAACGTGTCCAAGCTCATGACAGCACGTTCTGTAGAATCGCTTCGCTGCCATAAGAAAATCGTCATTTGGCCGTGGGTGCCGTGGTCGGATGATCACAAACCCACCGTCGGTTTCGATCCAACGCTTACCGCCATTGCGCACCAGGAGATAGCGCCGGACGGATCGGCAGCCATAAGCCTGTGAAACTAAGCGCCAACCCCGTCCGCCACGCGTAACCTTCACAACAACGCCCCGGGCAATCCGGCACCTAACCGCTTTGGCCGCGCAGGTCAAAATCATCTTTAGCGTGGCGTCTTCGAAGTGTGAGTTGTTATAGAGTTTGATCATGGCGCCCACCCCTTCAGATCTTTCCGATTAGTATCGTCAGCTCGCCTGGGCTGAGATAGGTGCCACAGTCCGCGCAGAGGGCTGCGCTGAACACTCGCTCTTGTTCCTTCTCGCCATAAATTTCCTTCGCCCGCGTCCCGCTAGGCGGGATGGGATAAACAAACAGCCTCGTATGAACAATTACTTCAAATTCCCGGCCACCGCAGGTGCTGCAAGTTAATAGCTTTTCCGAACGGCGCTCCCGCCGCGCCTGCCTTAGTATCTGTGCATCTTTGAAAGTCGCTCTCTTGCCCATCATTTCCACCTCGTTTTGTTCGGCTTCTAATCAACCGGCGAGGCGGCGCCAGTGCCTAGTCCACGATCCCCCGGCGCCGCCCCCACCGCTCGGCCTCGTTATTATTCCGCGGCCTCCTCTTCCGGCTCGCTCCCTACGGTCTGCAGATCAGCCAGTTTGGCCTCCCAATCGGGATCGGTCGTCTTCAGGTCGGCTTCGACCTTCCCGACCTGCTCCATCACGCCTTCCATATCGCGGAGAAGCGCAAGCCGCTTCTTGACCAGGCGTGCCCGGCGATTCCAGAGTGCATCGATCTTCCGCTGCTTCCGGACGCCGATGTGGCTATCCTTGAACTCTTTACGCTCAGCCTTCGCCTGGGCTTTGAACTCCGCAGGCGTACAGGCGGGATGATAAGGATTCATGTGGTCATCGTAAACTGTGAATCCGGCAATCGGTCGGTTGCACTTTGTGCAGTTTGTCTCTGCCATTTGCCTATCCTCCAGTTACTGGTTGAAATTCTGTGGATCCTCCTTCGTGGTTCAAATCCTGTTTGCTATACAACATCGAATGTTCTATTCCCACCGCTGGCCGCTCCCGTGATTTAACACCGAGCAGGCGCTGCTGGGCTTCCCGGGCTTTCGATCCCGGGTTATGAGGCGCCGCGCGAGGCGATCTTCGTACCCCTTCTTAGCGATTCATTCGGGTTGTCAGTCCTATCTTCTACCAGGCGCTCTCTCCGGTCTGGTTTCGGATCCAGGTTCGCTTCTACCTGCTCTTATTGTCTTCCCCGATCGGCTCCGCAGTTTATCCGGCTGGGCTTCCCCTCGCCTGCTATGCCGTTGTGGAGCCGCCTTTTGCTCCGCGAGGTCTTGCCGATCGGCCTCTGTCCGTGTGTGCTACATCCTTTCAGGCTATTCGGTTGTAAGGGTTCCGTTTATTTTTCGTCAGGGTATCCGCTCAGGAAATCTTCGATATCCTTAAGCCGCCCATCTACGTGCTCGAGGTCGCCCACGAATCCCCAAAACAGCTGGTCATCATCGGTCGGCCCATGCTTTGCTACCAATCTCTGGATCCGAAGAATCCGGTCGGTGATCGCGGCGCGCTTCTCTTTATAAGCCGCCTGCGCCTTGGCCAGGTTCTCCGCCCTCTTCTCTTCTCGGCTCGTGTGTTCGGTTCTGGTCTTCATCCTGCGTCCCTCCTTTGTCTCAAGTTCTACCCACCAGTGTAGCAGGTACCATGCCAGCAGTCAAGACAATTCGACATTTATTTTCCGGCCTAAGGCTTTGATTTATCGGCACTTCTAACGAGGATCCCCAGCGCCCGAATCCCGGGGCAATTCGGGCAGCGCAGATTGCCCGATTCGCCGGCAGATCGCAACGCCGTAACCCTTTGATTCCTTTGGCACTTAGAACAGGCAGCCCGCGCAGCCCCGTAACCCTTTGATTCATAGAGACATCTAAGGCTCGCCCCGTGGCTTTATGCAACCTGCAAGGCCCGGGGATCCCGCCATTGGCGTGGGTTCGCCGGAATCCGAGGGGCACACAGCCCTCGTGTCGCGCGATCGATAGCCCCCGAGGGTCATAGGCCCAGGCCATTGCGGCCACGGCACTGGCGGCAAATGGGGATTTCATGCTCCCGCCTTCCACCGATTCGCCGCTCGCTCTCGTCCGGCTCGCGCCTTACAGACTCCACATTGCGGTTGCCCCTTCGCATCCCGGGTGCTGGTATCGTACTTGCCGCAATGGGCGCACCGCAGCATCGCGGCCCTTGTCTTCTGCATCTTCATTTTGTACTCCCTGGCGCCGCTTTGAATCGATCCCACTCGCCGCTGATGTCACTGGCCTCGACCAGGTGGTCGGCCATCAGGTCGCCGAGCAGGTCGTTGCACCAATCCTTTGTCATCGGTTGCTCGTCCGTGTTGTAGCGCTTCCTATTCCATGGCCGTCCCCACTCGCCAGTGATTTCAATGATGCTGCACCAGCGATTCGTCTCTACCAGGTAGGCGAGGATCTCTTTCTTGATCCTCTCCTCCTCTGGCGTGCGTGGTTTCTGATAGGTCGTCATCTCATTTGCCGCCTATCCTATCTGTGTTATTTTGCCGCAATCAACACACCGATAATGGTGCGTCTTAGTCGTCGGGTGCTTTCCGTCATCATAAAACTTGCTCTCGCCGGAAGGGTTGCCGCATCTGCACCATGAGTTACGCGCGAAGTCCCAGGTGCGCTTTTGGCGCGGGGTCATTTCGCCAGTCCCTTCGCACCAGAAACAATCCATCTCGAACTTGCCGGTCTCTGCTCCGCAGACCTCGATCGTCTGTTTGCCCGTTCCCTTGCATACCTTGCAACGCATCGCGTCCCCCTATCCTATGACCTTGACAATGTGGCGAGGCGAAATCCAGAGGCTCTCGCCGCCGGTCTTAACCGTGATCAATACATCGTGTATCCGCTGCGTGGTGCTGTGTACCTTTTTGTGGCCGTAGCCCTCGCCGCCCTTTACCGGGTATGCGATCTCGATCTCTTCAATCGCGCCTACCAAGCGTTCGCTGTGCCGCCCAGGCAGGTGATACTCAATCAGGTTCCCGATGCGGATCCTGGAGGTTCTCGCCGCCCTCTTCGTTCCCTTTGCCGCCGTCGTCTGCTTTTCCATCCTGCCCTCCTTCTCTCAAGTTCACTCACGAGTATATGCGAGAAGCGTGCCACAGTCAAGATAATTCGATGCTTATAAGTCTTTGAAAACACAAGGGGTTAGGAGTTACAATGTGCATGGGGTGCGGGGTGGTGGCTAAACCCGTTGCAAATGGCCAGGAACGGTGCGAAATTCCTGGCCATCTGCAATGGGCAGGGGGGCACTTACCTTTTACTCAAGGGCGATCAGAGCCTTCCTGGGAGTCTTTTCTCTCCCGCACAATATCTCGCCCGCCTTCGATGCCGATAAACCCCCACAGGCTGGCTACGGCCACGAGGGCAATGGTAACAGCATCCCGCGCGGGAGTGCCGGTTTGAGTAAGGTAAACAGTCAGGGCCACCGTGACGCCGGTTGCGATCAGCGCCAGGGTGAATTTCTTCTTGCCAGGCATGAATGTTCTGTCCGACACGGGTTAGCCTCCTTTCGTGATATCATAATACTTGCAGGTTGCGGGAGCACATCCCTTGAATCCACTGTGTAATTCTCCGTCTTTCGGGCAGCGCCATTTCTCGCCTTCCCAACGCAGGCCTTTTAGCCATTCGCACCAGAGCGGCAATCCCGGACTCGTCCCCGGGCGAAAAGCATTCCACCATACCTGCCGACCACGCAGCCCGGCCTGCCAGCGTTCATAGGTTACGGGCACATCGAAATCCACCGTCTCATCGAAAACCACGCGCGTAGTTCCGGCTCTTTGAAACGCCAACCCCGGCGTGATCTTCCAATCGCCGATATAGGCCAGGCCATACCAAACCCGATAATATCGCCAGAGCTGTCCGCAGTGATGTTCCCCTGCATCTTGCCGCTTCGCCGCGAGATCCAATACACGCCGGAGTGTCTTCCCCGCTCGGTCGTAATACTGGCGCCGGATGGCCATCCCCCATATCTCGGCTTCGCCGGTATAAAACATCGTCTCGCCCTTCACCAGTAGATCCATGCAAAAATCTGAATAGTAGACATCACCTAAGAGGACAATGGTCTGTTCTGTCCCCCACAGATCACGCGTAGAATATAGGGTTTCGCATGTCCAGCGATGCCCGCGTGGCTCAAAAAACCTGGTGCGGATCCCGGCTCCTTCATATACCCCGGGCTGATGGGTAATCAACCAGGCGGGGATCCCGCGTGCAGCACATTGATTCAGCATGCGCTGGACGAGTGGCGCGCCGTCGATCTCGAGCAATTGCTTGACAACGCCACCGAAACGCGTGGCCTGCCCGGCGCAAAGGATAACCGCCACAACTGGATCATTCATCGGACTCGGCCCCCGTTCGATAATATGCATGTTTCGCCGAAAGGTTCTCGCGGATCCTGTTGCCCATTGCCAGGTCGACCGCATCAAACGTAACGCCCATCCGCGTGTGAATTTCAACGATCCAATCGAATCTGTCATCAGCAAGGAGCCCTTTGGCGCCCGCCAACACATCCAGCTCACTTCCCTCCACATCGATCTTCACCAGGCCCGGCTCCCCGACCAAGGGATAATCCGCATGCTGACGTAATATGCCATCGAGCGTAACCGCAGATAATTCCACCTCGGGATCTCTGGCTTCGACCGGATTCCATGGCGCTCGGCTACGCTTTGCCTTCTGCCCCTCGCGACCGGCAAAGCATAGGTGCCGGCAGACGTTCGGGAGCATTTGTGTGTTCCAACACAATAGCCCGAATCGCAGAGCGTTGGCCTCTAAGGCGACAACCGATCGGCAGTGATGTGCGGCAATTATTGTGTGGTAACCCCAGCCCGCGCCGACATCAAGGAAAAACCCGTATCGTTCTGACTCCAAGATCCCCACGATCGGCGCTTCGTAAGAGAGGTCTTTGAACCAGGAATTCCGGTTGGTGAAACTTATGTGTAGCGGCGATGGCCCGTGTGACCAAAAGTCGCCATATTTGTTCTGTCCATTCAGCAATTCAATGCGGGGGTTTATAGCCATCGGCCCAGCACCTCCTTGTATGCATTCATTGTCTGTCGCCCTGCGATTTCCCAGGTATAATTCTGAAGCATCCGCATCTGGATCTGCGCTGTATCCGTCGCGGTCGCCTTCAGACACCCCTGCATACTTTCCGGCGTGAATGGATCGATATAATAGACTGCATTCCCAAAGTACTCGCGGGCAGATCCTCGGTTAGTCGGTGCGACCGGCACCCCCAGCGCGGCGGCTTCCAGAACGGCCAGGCCCGGGGTTTCATAGATGGATGGCTGCGCGACAAGCCTGGCGCCTTTCATATAGTGATAGATTCTCGGGGGCGGGATCCCCATAAAAAACTCTGTCCGCGCATGTCTCTTCTGTGCCATCTCCCAGCAGGCCCAATAATAATCGTGCTCATAGTGACAGTCGCCTACCATCAAAATCGGCACATCGACATCGCGCATGGCACTGAGAAATCGGAATTGATTTTTCCGGCCTTCATTACGCCCAACGATCAGGATGTAGTCTCGCATGTCGCAGATTTCCCAATCCTCAAGCCCAACCCCATTTGCCTGCTCATTAATATCGGGGGGGACAGCGTTCACCACGACCCGCATCTTGGATTTCGGCACCTGGAACTCTCCGGAGATAAGCGCCGCCTCAGCATGACTATTCGGGAGTAATAGATCGGCTTCATGGTAAGCCCAATGGAACTGCCGCAGGTGATGTGCCATTCGCCTTTGCGGGTGATGCATCTCCTTGTAAGTCCAGTAAACCGTGGAGAGCACGATCTTTTTGCCGAGGCTACGAGCCTCGGCCATCCGCATCGGGGTCTTCCCATACACACCGAAAAAGTGAACTACCTTGGCCTTTGTCCAGTCATAGACAATTTCGACGCCTAATCGCTCAAGCCATTTGATCGTCTCAGCCTGCTGGGTTTCCATCCCGCCGAATCCGGCGGGTTTCCCGAAGCCAAATCCCTGCCGGTGGATTGCGACGCGCATGACTTACCTCTATTTCTCTATAAGCCTCTTCAGGTGTTCGATCCCGTTCCCATTTTTGCTATCGCGCCTCTCGCGCCAAGACAACACGGCCGCAGCAACGCCCAAGCTCACGATAACAATTCCGGCAAGCCCCGCGCAGAAATCAAACCCCATGTCAGTCCTCCCGCCGTTCTAAAATCGTGAGGATTTTGATAACCCCCTCTTTGATGCAATCGACTTTCCGGGTGAGAGTATTTAAGAGCCATCGCAATAAGATGAGCGCGACCAGGCCAGCGAATCCGAATCCCATCAACTTCTCAATTTCCAGCCCCTCTACCATGTGATGCCTCGTGTCCCTTCCGGCTCTACAAACCATTCAAAGTTGCCTTCATTGATCTTTGCAAAATTCAGGTCACCATCTGGTTTGACGAAGAACGAAACGCGCCGCATATCTGCGGTTTTGTTCCGTGGATGCTTTGTCTGTTGCCCGTGGTAGATCACCAGGATCGCCTTGCCCATCCTGGCCGCCAGCGCACGCGCATGGTTCAACGCGCCTTGATAGCAATTTGTCCCTCCGGGTTGATTGTGCCAAGTGTAGATCTTCTGTGCCATCAGGTAGCCCCCAAGATTTCGTTTATCGCATCACCAATCATTGCGATCTTATAGCGTTCTAAAAAATCCGCAATTAGAAAATTCCCATCCTTGGTAACCACATCCCAAATCGCCCGATCGGTGATCCACATATCCGCATGGCAATGCCCGCCCTTAGAACGGCTATACATACAAACGCGGCGGAAGTGCTTCCGCAGAAGCAGCCAGAGGGCGAATGTGTCCTGGCCCCAGGAGAGATCCACCGCCTCGCCGCGAAGATGCGGACTATTCGCGGATCCACCTTTTCGGTCATTCCAGGCGCTGCAGCGGACGCCGGATGTCGGGAATAAAGGCTGGCCAGCCTCGAGGCGTGCATTTTCGAGCGCATCGATAGCAGGCTCTTGCATGTCGGCTCGTCCACAGGAATCGCGGCAGGACAGCTCGGAACGCGTGAAATGAGTGATGCGGCCATCGGTTGTAAGGTAATATCCCTGGAAGATTCGCGCGATCATGTCAGGCTCGTTTCCAGCATTGCGTGGCGACACTTAACCAGCATATCGTCACAAGAGGTGCCGCCCGTGGGGAACCAATGCACCTCGATAATATGATTCCCCGCGGCCCACCCGGTGATGTCATAGGCATCGATAACTGCAAACCAGACCCAGCCGGAATAGTCTACACAATCGAGTGTCGATGTCCGCATGTTTTCAGCGCCGAGGTGGTCAACCGTCAGCTGTAGATTCCCGGTGCCGACGTGGGGAACGTTGATTTTCTCCATAATCGTCAGTCGATCCCATGGGCAAGCATCTGTAATGCGCACCGAGTAAAACCAGGATGGGTTAACGATACTCGTGTATTCGTAATAATCATGGAGCTGTGCTTCATGTAACCGTTCCATCCCTTTGTAGAGGCGCCAATTATTTAGAAACATCGTGTTACATTTGATCGCCGAGATCAGCAGTGGCGGCGTGCTCGTCCAGAAATCTGTGGTGTCCGACCAATCGCCTATGGTCATGTTGCCTCTCGCGTCAGGACGCCCACCATGCTCCGCAGCCTTGAATATCTTTGGATCGGCGCATTGGACTTTTCCTGCAATTGGAATTCATGGCTGCCAGCAACCCATGCCCCCGATGGCGGCGTGAGGTCAACCGTGATCTTGATCGACTGATACAAATATCCAGGAAAAGGATTCCCCAAGAGCCAAATCGGTAATGAAATCGGCTGATAGCCGGTAGCGTCGGGATAATACGCTGCGCGTTCGGGGCAATAAATCCGCATCCAACAATCCAATGGCGCCAACAGCGGCGCCCCCTCTTCGGTTACAGCTAGATGGAACATGTAAACTATCTGATCATAAGGTTCGGTGCCGTCTAACGTGAGCCCCCACAGAGCACGATTCGTCCAGGCGCCTACCGTGAAGAATCCATCGATCTGGTCGCGGCCCCAATTGACAAAGGTTTCCTGCTCGACCAGCGCATGAGAATTCTGCGTAAGATTATCTAACTTGGTGCATGCCGTGAGAAACGGGGTTTTATCAAACCAGTCCGAAGTCGGGTCTGCCCATTTGCCGATTGCCATTTATGGCTCCAGAGATGAGGTCAGATAGACCTGTAAGTATTTGGCGCTAAAACTCCCGGATGGACAGCGCCCCAGCACCGCGACGCTATAAAGGATCCCATCGGATTCTGCGAGACCAGCACTATGGTGCTTAGCAATTTGCACCCATCCGATTCCATTAACGGTCGCGCCGGTGGCATTTGGGATTGTGGCGATAGCATTGTCGTTCTCGTCCCGCACCTCGAGGCGGATATAATTAGTTCCCGAGTTCGCGCTGATATAGATCCACGCACCGATACCATCCCACGCCTGCCCACTGCGGATATAGAGGCCCGTGTACCAGGATGCTTCTGTCCATGCGGCCAGGTTGAAACTAATGGTATCTGAGCCATCTCCGGCGATAGCAGCCGTCATGCGGTCATAACCAAGAAGCAGCCGATTCTGATCCGCAGCGAGTTCATCGAACTCTTCGTGCTCAATAACCTGTTGATAGTTCGCCACGTTACGATTGTCGTCCCAATCACCGATAGGCATGTTTATACTCCATAGACCCAGCAATCATCTGTGGTACCAACGCCGCCGCAGAAACCATAACCGCATCCCGAAGCCGGTTCTATTACATCCGAAACATCCATTAATTTCGCCGTGACCGCACGGCCAGACGGATCTTTCTCGACGTCGACCACCAACCCATATCCTTGACGCACCGGACGCGCGCTATCAATATATACCACTTCGCCAAGGTACATATTTAATTCATCGATCTTCGATCGCAAGTTGAAAACCTGTCGAGGATTATAGGGTAACCCTGCGCGCGTGAAATAAAACCCCTGCAGCAGCCCCCGGACGGTGCTGTAGTCTGCCGAGACATAACCCCGGAGCGTGAAGGTGTAAGGATATTCCATGCGGTATCGCGTCACGCTGTCATTCGCAGCGCCAGGCGCCGGGTACTGTACTCCGCTCGTGGGGCTGCCTCCATCGCCATATCCGGTCTCTGCGCTCAACACGTTGTAGATATCGAGATGCTCAACCTGTAGGTCGACTAGGTTATAGCGCTTACCGATACAGCGCGTAACCCATTGCGAGGGATCCGGCTCAAAGGTCATGACTGAAATCTTCGCTTCATGTGTCGGGAACGCAGTTGCAATCCGATGCCGCATGAAAGTCCGCAGCAGCCGCAAGGAATCGAGGACATTGTCAGACCAATATGTGATTTTATAAGCGGCGCTCTTGGCTTCAATGTCTGCCCAGGCAGCCAGATCCAACCATGCTTCGGGGATGTCCGATAGCACTGTGAGCATGTCCCGGGCAGCGGAAATTACATTCGTGGCGGTATAGCGGATGCCGCTATTAAATGTTACGGTATCACCGATGTCCCATACACCATTCCAGAAGGCAGCGGGGATAGAGACAGATCCAGAAATTGATGTGAATCCAGCGCCAGTGTTGCCGCCGCCGTCCAGCCCAATCTTTGACCCATCGATTGTATAATCGGTTGCTGTGGTGAAAGTAATTGTCCAGGTCTGCTGCCGGCAGTAAGCGGAATCACATGATGCCTGAGTCTCATTTATTGTGCCCGTATTGGATGTCGAGGCCACAAACTTCCCGAGAGAATTCGCCCTTGTTTCACCGCGCAGTAGCCATATAAAGATATCTTCGAGGCGCCAGCGGGTTTTGCCCCCGGGGAGAGGTTTCGCATCGGCCAGGAAATATCGCCCGATTTTCAAGACAGAGCTGGTGCCCACGATCCACACGCCGATATCGACATGCTTGCCGAACCAATTGTCCTGATAGATATCGCTCGTAGGGATGTGGGGATCAAACCGCCCGGTTGGATCCACAAATTCAATGTCGGTATCAGACCCTCGGTATTCAGCGAATTGGATGTCGCGCGCCTGCTTGACTGGTCGCATGTTTTGCACAAAGGGTGTCAGCTGTAGGTTCCGCCCCCCGGGGTCATAACAGACAACGACAAGCACTCCGGGGACGCGCGGCTTTGCCAGCAAGGCTTGCCAATCGGCAGGGTAGACGCCGGAGAATGAATTGTAATCACACGAGACAACATCACACGGATCACACGGCGGCGGCGGCACCGGTTTCGTGCAGAGACATGGTTCTTCTTCATAAGGCTTACACGCGCCCATGCAGAGGTTCTGGTCGCTGCCCCAAAGCACGAGATGATTTTCCGGCTCATAATTGCTAGGCAGGATCAGCCCATACAACCACTCCCAGGCAGGCCCGCCCGTGAATTCAGGATCGACTGCCCACAGATCGCCAGCGCCCAGGCCAACGTTATCGCAGGTAGCGCATGTCACGCGGTTGCAGAGCTGGCTCAGCCCGAAATAGCAATTGTTATGACTGGTGAGCGTGCCGCCCATCACGATGCCACAGTAATAGGCATAGGTGCCAGAGTAGAAAATGTTGTTTTTCACCGTGAAAGTCGAGGTGCCACCGAAATTGTTGATCGAGACGCCATACTTGAAATTCATGAATGTGCAGTTTTCGATGTCAATTGTCCCGATCGCAGCAGTAGAGGCGAAGTAGAGTGGCGCCTCGGTATCTCGCATGACGCAGTGCTGTATGCTCGCGGTTTTGCATTGGTGAAGTTGAATGAATCTTTTGTCCCCCGTTATGAAGCCCTGCGCCTGCCGCGCATAACAGCACCGCACCTCGAGGTCGAGTGTGATAGTGCCGACGCCGCTAACCGTGATAATATCCTGAGAATAGTTTGGCAGGGATCCGGCATCGATGCATTCGATGCGGATGTGCCTCGCGGTTTCCTGGATCGCAAATGGGACTGGATTCTGACCGGCGGCATTGCCAACGGTAATCCGCAGGTTGCGAATCGATATATAGTCAGCATTCGCTTGGATCACAAAGCCAGCATTCCCGGCTGGGATGTTGAGCTGCAGAATCGGCCAGGACGTGTTGGGATAGCCTTCAATAATCAGCCCTGGGCGGACATCGTAATCGTCACCCTGGAAGGCGGTGCCGATTGGGATTCCGTAATTATTCACGCCGGAATAAGGGGTGCCGGTGTTGACAACCTTGAGAACGTGTCCGATAGGATCCGGCAATCCCGAAATGTTGGCAACGCTGCCCTTCATTGACGCCCAAGGCAACAGTTGAGATCCATCGCCGGTAACATCGTCGCCGATCACATTGTTACACCAGAAGGTTGACATCAGATATCTCCGACAGTGAAATCTCCTACCGCCGAGAGGTACCCGAACGGCTGTATCTCATTCGGGCAATACATGGCATGGAATTCAATCTCGCCCGCTGTAGCGGCATCAATGCTCCACGGCAGTTCGACCGGCTGCGCCACGCTCGCGCGATGCAGCACAACCGTGATTGTGGCGTCATGGCAGGGGAACGCGTGCACCAGCGTCACCCGATACACCGCCCGCCGCTGCACAATTTGCCAAGCCATCTGATAGCCTCCGGGCACAGGAGTATTCACGGTGTCATAAAAAGTTGCAAGCGTGCGGGGATTGATCTCATCGACCGAGACACGGATCACCAGGTGATTCCGGAAGGCGCAGATATATCGGGTATCTGTGGCAGGTGAAGAATCATAAGAAGGGAAGTGTTCACCCGCATCGATGATGGATGCAATCACCACAT
>Ga0209986_10001172_pt1 | contig 25460 bp, 21 predicted proteins | sample BlataG_FD_183168 | JGI IMG/M metagenome (GOLD analysis project Ga0209986, IMG submission 183168) | Deep subsurface microbial communities from Black Sea to uncover new lineages of life (NeLLi) - Black_00105 metaG (SPAdes) (version 2) | ecosystem: Environmental > Aquatic > Marine > Oceanic >... | reverse complement strand
CCTTAGATTTATCCTGGACTAAAGGAGAGGGAGGAGACAAAACCATAATTAGGAGGAAAACAAACAGTTATCCAACTTCTACTACTGATGGAGCCCAGGCATATTTTGATACTGAAACTACTACTACTGATTCTAACTTAGACCCTAATACTACCTATTATTACCGAGCCTGGGCCTATGATCCAGATAGTCAATATTATTCCGACAGTTACAGCCAGACTACTGATGGTAAATACACCTTAGCCAATCCTCCTTCTAATTTATTGTTAACTACTGATTCTCCTAATCAGATTGTCATTTCTTGGTCAGCTAATAATAATCCTTCAGGAACAGAATATTTTTGTGAAAATATTACCCAGGGAACTAATTCAGACTGGATAACCACTCTAACCTGGGTTAATTCTGATCTTTTACCCGGTACCGAATATACCTTCAGAGTCAAAGCTAGAAATGGAGATAAAGTTTCTACTTCCTGGACAGAAGCAAGGATATCTACTTTAAGTGCTGGTGGAGGAGCTTCTATTTCACCTCCTATTAGCACTACTGGCTCAGGTAACATTTCTCAGAATTTAGGAGGCCAGGTCAGTCAAACTTTTGAATCTGGCAAAATAGCTAAAGTAGTTTTTCCCTCATATAGCATTAAAGGAACAGTAGTTAGTAAGATTGAACCTCAGGTTAAAGCTGAAGTCATTAAAAACAATCCCTTACCTCAAAATACTCAAATAATAGGGGATTTAGTAGCTGATTTCAAAGCTTTATCTGGAATTAAGGAAATAGAATCTTTTGAAAAAGAAGTAACCGTTACTTTCACTTACACTGATAAACAAATTACTGAAGCTGGAATAGATGAAACCACTCTAAAGATCTACTGGTGGGACAAAGATACTGAAACCTGGAAACCATTGAAAAGCAATATTAATACCTTAACTAACACAATCACTGCTTTAACGAGCCACTTTACTTTATTTGCCGTAATGGGGGAGACAAAAGAAGAAAAAACAGTTGAAGGAATGACTATAGAGGAAATTAAAGCCAAGATTCGCGAAATTCAGCAAAAGATTATTGAACTCCTGACTCAATTAATTCAAATTATTCAGGAAGAAATTATCCAACTTCAAAGCTAACTTTTTTAGAGATTAAAAAGAATTGAAAGTAAAAAAAGGGTTAGAGAAAACTAACCCTCTTTTATTTTTGGAGAATTTGAGTAGAATAAAAACAATGAGAGATTTAATGTCAAAAATTATATCTTTATCTAAAAGGAGAGGGTTTGTCTATCCATCTTCGGAAATTTATGGCGGCTTTGGTTCTGGCTATGATTTCGGTCCCTTAGGAGTAGAAATGAAAAATAATATTAAGCTGGCTTGGTGGGAGGAAATGATAAAAAAACAGAATCCGCCAGCTGGCGGAATGGTTGGGTTGGATGCAGCAATTTTAATGTCGCCAAAGGTCTGGCAGGCTTCAGGTCATTTAACAGCTGGTTTTGCCGATGAATTAGTGGAATGTAAATCTTGCCATAAGAGGTTTAAAGCCGATGAGATAAAGCAGAAAATTTGTCCGGAATGCGGTGGGAAATTAACTGAACCTAGAAAGTTTAATTTAATGATGAGAACTTTTATCGGGCCAGTTGAGGCGGAAGCTGCCACTACCTATTTAAGAGCTGAGACCTGTCAGGGGATTTATGTTAATTTTGAAAATATTTTAAACTCCATGCGACTAAAAATTCCCTTTGGAGTAGCCCAAATTGGCAAAGCCTTTAGAAATGAAATTACTCCCAAAGATTTTATTTATCGAACTCGAGAATTTGAACAAATGGAGATGCAATGGTTTTGTCATCCGAAAACAGCTGCAAAGTATTTCGATTATTGGAAAAAAGAAAGAGTAAGATGGTATCTAAATTTAGGAATTAAAAAAGAGAATTTGAGGATTAGAGAAGTTCCAGCCAAAGAAAGAGCTCATTATGCCAAACAACAAATAGATATTGAATACAGATTTCCTTTTGGCTGGAAAGAAATTGAAGGGGTTCATAACCGGGGAGATTTTGATTTGTCTAATCATTCGCGATTTAGCGGAAAAGATTTAAAATACTTTGATGAACAAACTAAAGAGAGGTATTTCCCTTACATTATTGAAACTTCGGGAGGTGCCGACAGGAGTTTTTTTGCCTTTCTTTGCGATGCCTATCAAGAAATAAAAGGCGGAAGAACCAAAACTACTAAAGCCAGCAAAGAGATCGAAGTTTTGTTAAGGCTTCATAAAACTTTGGCTCCAATTAAAGTAGCAGTTTTGCCCTTAGTTAGAAATAAACCAGAATTAGTTAAAAAAGCCAAAGAAGTTTTTAAGCTTCTTAAACCTCATTTCGTTTGCCAATATGATGAACTAGGTTCAATTGGCAGGCGTTATCGCCGCCAAGACGAAATTGCTACCATGTTTTGTCTTACAGTGGATTTTGAAAGTTTAAAACAAGACGACTTGACTATTCGCAATCGCGACACAATGAAACAAGAAAGGGTTAAGATTAAGGATTTAGTTAAAATTTTAAAAGAAAAACTGAATGGTCGATGAATCTTCGATTCATCTCAATCTTAGGCGAAGAGAACTTCATTCTCTTCTTCACCTTCGCTTCTTGCGGAAGCTCGGTCAATAAATTTTCAATTTATTTCGATGTTTAAAAAAACTACCCTGAAAAATAGCTTAAGAATTATTACAATTCCCCAGAAAAGTACTCGGGCAGTGACGGTCTTAGTATTGGTGGGAACTGGCTCAAAATATGAAACTAAAGAAATCAATGGCATTTCCCATTTTCTTGAGCATATGTACTTTAAAGGAACAAAAAAAAGACCATCAACAATAGCGGTTGCTGAAACTTTAGATAAAGTGGGAGGAATTTATAACGCCTTTACTGGTGAAGAGTATACCGGTTACTTTGCTAAAGTTGCTACTCCTTATTTTGATTTAGCCTTAGATTGGGTTTCAGATATTTATTTAAATAGTTTGTTACCAGAAAAAGATATTAAAAAAGAAAAAGGAGTAATTATTGAGGAAATCAACATGCTTTTTGATCATCCAATGAGTTATGTCCAAATTTTATGGCCAAAACTTTTATATGGGGATCAACCGGCTGGTTGGCCAGTGGCTGGAGGCAAAGAAAATATAGCCAGGATGAATCGACAAGATTTGCTTCGTTATCGAAAAAAGCAATACGTAGCTGAGAATACTATAATCTGTATTGCTGGGAACATAAATCCCACTCAAGCTTTAAATAAAGTTAAAAAATATTTTTCTGAAATTAGCGCTACCAAATCTCTAGAAAAACCTAAAGTAATTGAAAAACAAACAGACCCCACTTGCCTTTTATACCCTAAAAAAACTGATCAAACCCATCTTTGTCTGGGGACCAGAACATATAACATTTTTCATCCTCAGAGATATACCTTGGAACTTTTGGAAATAATTTTAGGAGGAATGATGAGCTCCAGGTTGTTCATTGAATTAAGAGATAAATTGGGAATAGTTTATTATGTTAAAACCAGTGCTGAGACTGATCCTGATACTGGATATTTGGTTACCCAGGCCGGGGTAGATAATAAAAACGTTAAAAAAGCTATTTCAACTATTTTGAAAGAATACAAAAGAATTTCCCAAAAGAAAGTTCCCAAAAATGAACTTAAAAAAGCCAAAGATTACATAAAAGGAAAAACAGCTCTGCTTTTGGAATCTTCTGACGCTCAAGCTTCTTTCTATGCTGGCCAAGAACTTTTGGAAAAGAAAATTCTAACCTTAAAAGAGATTTTTAAAAAAATTGATAAAATTAGTCAATCAGATATTTTGAAAGTAGCTAAAGACATTTTCCAGCCTCAAAAATTAAATTTAGCCATAATTGGTCCGTTTAAAAATAAGGAAAGGTTTCAAAAATTACTAAAATTATGAACGGTGAAAAAGTTTTAGATATATCCTGGGGGACAATCCTGAAAATCGCTATTGCTTTTATCTGTTTTTATATTCTTTATTTGATAAGAGATATTTTGATTTTGGTTATTTTCGCCTTAATCATCTCAGTTTTATTTAACCCAGCAATTAATTTTTTGCACCGTCGTCTACCTAGAGTTCTGGCGGTAATTTTTGTTTATCTTGCCATTTTTGGAATTCTAGGGCTCGTCATTTATGGAACGGCCCCAATGTTTATTTCTGAAATTCAACAATTCTCTCAACTTTTTCCTCAATATTTTGAAAGAATTGCTCCTTCTTTAAAAGGATTAGGGATTGAGGCTTTTGAAAGCATGGAAAGTTTCACTCAGACCCTGGGAGTAATGCTTCAAAGGGCTTCAGCCGATATTTTAAGTGCCATATCTATTATTTTTGGTGGGATTGGTTCTACTATTTTTATTCTGGCTATTGCCCTTTTTCTTTCCTTGGAAGAAAAGGGAGTGGAAAGAGTTTTAGGGCTTTTCTCTCCTAAGAAATATGAGGCTTCTATATTATCTGCTTGGGAAAGGTCTCAAGCTAAGGTTTCCAGCTGGTTTGGAGCCAGAATTCTAACTTGTCTTTTTGTTGGAATAGCTGTTTTTATTACCCTTCAATTATTTAATGTAAAATACGCTCTTTCCCTAGCCTTCTTGGCTGGGATTTTAGATTTTATTCCAATTTTAGGTCCAATTATAGCCGGCGCCGTAGCTTTTATATTTGTGGCTTTAGATTCTTGGCTGAAAGCAATCTTTGTTTTAATTATTTTTATTCTAATTCAACAAATTGAAGGAAATATTTTAACTCCAGTTTTAACTAAAAAATTTGTTGGCCTCCCTCCAGTTTTAGTTTTAATTTCTTTAGCCGTCGGAGCAAAACTTTTAGGAATTTTAGGAGCAATTTTAGCTATTCCTTTAGCTGGGATTTTCTTTGAATTTTTAAGAGATTTTTTAAAGAAAAAGAAAGAAGAGAAAACTACGGTTCTATGAACACTCTTTATATTGTGGCCACCCCAATTGGCAATCTAGAAGATTTGTCATTTCGAGCCCTCCGAATACTGTCGGAGGTTGATTTAGTTTTATGTGAAGACACCAGGGTAACCAAGAAATTATTGGATCGGTATCAGATAAAAACTCCGACTTTAAGTTATCATCAGCATAGCAAATTAAAGAAAGTAGATTATATTTTGGAGCTTTTTAAAAAAGGTAAAAATTTCGTCCTGGTATCCGACGCTGGTACTCCAGGAATTTCTGATCCTGGAAATAAGTTGATTAGTGAGATAATGAGGCAATTGGGGATTCAAGTAAAAATTATTCCCGTTCCTGGACCTTCGGCAGTAATCGCTGCTGCCAGTATTTCTGGATTTCCTATGGATAAATTCATTTTTTTGGGCTTCCCTCCCACTAAAAAGAAAAGGAAAAAATTTTTTGAAGAAATGATGAACTCAAAATATCCAGTAATATTTTACGAATCTCCATACCGAATTATCAAAAGTCTTAAAGAATTGGAACTAGAAGCTAAAACCTATAACCTAAAACCTAAAATAGTCGTTTGCCGAGAGCTAACTAAAAAATTTGAAACCACCTATCGAGGAACGATTGAAGAGATATTAAAGCAATTAGGAAAAAGTGAAATAAAAGGAGAATTTGTAGTAGTAGTTGAGGGAAAAGGCTAAATTTTAAAAAGAGCTAAATTTATGATAAAATAAAAGGGAGGTTTAGCCTCCTTTTAAAATTATGCGGAAAAAGAAAAAATTCTATATTCCAACTAGTATAGTTTATGTTAACCAGAAACCTCACATTGGATTTGCCTTAGAGGTTATTCAAGCAGATGTTTTGGCTCGTTACCATCGCCTTTTAGGAGAAGAAGTGCTTTTTTTAACAGGTACAGATGAGAACGGGATGAAAAATGTTCAAGCAGCGAAAGAGGCGGGGAAAACCCCGGAAGATTTTACTGAAGAAATTTCGAAAAGGGTTAGAGATTTAACAAAAATTCTGAATCTGTCCAATGACGATTTTATCAGAACTACTGACAAAAGAAGGCATTGGCCGACAGTTAAAAAGGTTTGGTTAAAGCTAAAAGAAAACGGCGATATTTATAAAAAGAAGTATAAAGGATTATATTGTGTTGGTTGTGAAGCTTTTATTAAAGAAAAAGATTTAGTTGATGAAAAGTGTCCTGTTCATGAAAAAGCTCCTGAAATTATCGAAGAAGAAAATTATTTTTTTCGGCTTTCTAAATACCAAAAGCAATTAAAGAAAATAATTGAAGCAAAGATGATAAAAATTATTCCAGAGACTCGGAAGAGCGAACTTTTAAGTTTTATTAACCGGGGTTTGGAGGATACCAGCTGCTCAAGGTCAAGAGAGAAATTGAAATGGGGTATACCGGTTCCTGAAGATGACACGCAGACCGTTTATGTTTGGTTAGAAGCTTTAGTGAATTATCTTTCAGCCGTAGATTATGCAGCCAATGGAGATAAATTTAAGAAGTTTTGGCCCCCTGATGTTCATTGTATCGGCAAGGATATATTTATTAGGTTTCACGGTTCGCTATGGCCAGCGATACTTTTGTCTTTAAGATTACCCCTACCAAAAACTATTTTTGTCCATGGTTTTATTACTGTTTCCGGTCAGAAAATGTCAAAAAGTCTGGGAAACGTTATTGATCCTTTTGAATTGGTTAAAAAATATGATACTGATCCGGTAAGATATTTTCTTTTGAGGGAAATTCCGCCGACCGAAGATGGTGACTTCACTTACCAGAAATTTGAGGGAAGATACAATTCGGATCTGGCGAGTGGATTGGGAAATTTAGTGGCGAGAGTCCTTACTATGGCTAAAAAACTCAAAACCACAACTCAAAACTTAAAACTTAAAAAAGAAATAGATAATACTTGGAAAAAATATAAAAAAGCTTTAGAGGAATTTAAATTTAATGAAGCTTTGATTTCAATTTGGGAATTGATTAGTTTTTGTGACCGATATATCGAAAAAGAGAGGCCCTGGGAAGAGAAAAAAAACCAAGAAGAAGTTATTGGCAATTTATTATTTACTATTAGTAATATCGCTGAGATGCTGAAGCCATTTTTACCAGAAACCTCAGAGAAAATATTTAAGCAATTAAAAACTAAAGAAGCCAAACCATTATTTCCGAGGATTTAGTTCATGCTCATTGATACCCATGCTCATTTAAATTTTGATGCCTATAAAGCAGATTCCGAAGAAGTTATTAAAAGAACTTTAGAAAATAATGTTTGGGTGATTAACGTCGGCACCCAATACAACACCAGTAAAAAAGCAATAGAAATTGCTGAAAAGCAGGAAAGAGGAGTCTACGCTGCCATAGGCCTTCATCCTATTCATTTGAACACCGGATTGGTGAAAATGAAATTAGACCAGGAAGAAATCGCCTTTAATTCAAGAGAGGAGGAATTTGATTATGAGAAATATAAAAAATTAGCCCAATCAGAAAAAATAGTAGCTATTGGTGAAATTGGCTTGGATTATTATTACAAGCCAAAAACAAAAAGAAAATTAGAACTTTTTAAAGAAAAACAAAGAGAAACCCTTTTGAAACAATTAAATTTAGCTAAAGAATTAAATTTGCCAGTGATTTTTCATTGCCGAATGGCTCATAAAGACTTGATTGAAATTCTTTCAGAAAATCCAGAAGTTAAACCTCAAAAAGCAGTGGCTCATGGTTTTGTTGGAACCACCGAACAACTTCAGGAGTATTTAAAAATGGGATTTTATATTGGATTTAATGGAATAATTTTCAAATCTATTGAAGGAATTAATTTTGAAGAAAACATTAAAAGAATGCCTTTGGATAAAATTTTAATCGAGACTGATTGCCCCTATTTGGCTCCACCACCTTTTGAAAATCAGCGGAATGAACCTCTATATGTAAAATATGTGGCAGAAAAAATTGCTAAAATCAAAAATTTAAGTTTTGAAGAAATATCAGAAATTACCACTGAAAACGCCAAAAATTTATTTAAAATAGATTAAGTATGGATTGGAAAAAAATTATTGATAAAAAAATTAAAGAAATTAAAAAAAATGTTGGCTCCAAAACTGCTATCAGCGTTCTCTCTGGGGGAGTAGATAGTTCAACCGTAACTGTCTTGGGGCACCGGGCTTTAGGAAATAAGCTGAAAACTATTTTTATTAATAATGGCTTAATGAGAAAGGATGAACCAGAAAGTATTGTAAAAACATTCAAAAAACTAGGGATAAAAGTTGAGATAATAGGTGCCAAAGATAGATTCTTTAGAGCTTTAAAAGAAAAAGCAGATCCTGAAGAAAAAAGAGAGGCAATTACTAAGGCTTTTTATGGAGATGTTTTTAAGAGTGTTCTTAAAAAAAATAAGGTTAAATTTTTGTTGCAAGGAACCATTTTAACTGATATTGAGGAGACCGTCGCCGGTATTAAAAGACAACATAATGTTTTAACTCAAATTGGTATATCTCCAGAAAAAGAATACGGCTACCAGGTGATTGAACCCTTAAAAGAGCTCCGGAAAGATGAGGTTAGAAAGGTGGCTAGAACTTTGGGTATTCCCAAATCAATAACCGAGAGAATGCCTTTTCCAGGTCCGGCTTTAGCAGCTAGAATTATTGGCGAAGTAACTTCGGAGAAAATTTCTATTATTAGAAAAGCAACCGCTATCGTTGAAAAGGAATTAAAGAATTCTGGTGCCTTTCAATACTTCCCAGTTTTAATGCAAGATAAAGCCACTGGCATCAGAAACAATAAAAGAGAATTTGGTAATATAATTATAATTAGATGTGTGGAAAGTCTTGACGCTAGAACAGCTACTCCCAAAAGACTCCCCTGGAAGGTTCTGGAGAAGATTACTCAAAGAATAACAACTGAAATTCCCAAAGTAACTCGAGTCTGTTACGATTTAACTCCAAAACCACCCGCTACCATAGAATACGTTTAAATCATTCTAGAACAATATTTTGACAATTCTTTAAGATTTGATAGTTTCAATAAAGGAGGAATAGTCCTTTTTTTTTCGTGGCTAAAAGCTACGAAACCAGAACCTTATCAATAAAATAAAAGAAAGAGGTGATAGAAATGGATCCACGATATGTAAAACCTGAAATAGGAACAGTTTGGGAGAAAGGGAATAAGTATCAACGGTGGCTAGATGTCGAGATTGCCGTCTTAGAGGCAAAAGAGAAGCTTGGATTGATTCCACTGGGAATTACTACTAAAGTAAGAGCGAGTGTTAAGTTTACGGTGGCAGAGATAGAAGCGGAGGACAAGAGGATTGACCAAGAGATGGTAGCTTTTCTGAACGTAGTTGGCCCTACGTTACCCCCAGAGGCCCGGCCATATCTTCATGACGGTCTGACTAGTTTTGACATTTGGGACCCCACTACTACTCTTCAAATGAAAGACTCGGGCGAACTGATCAAGAGAGCGATGAAAGAGCTTATTGGCACTTTGAAGGAAATAGCCGGCACTTATAAGAAGGCTCTCGAGATCGGTAGGACGCACGGCGTCCATGCTGAGCCAATTACCTTTGGGTTGAAAATTCTGAACTGGCTTGGTGAAATGGAGCGCCATCTCGAAGACTATGAAGCTAACGAGTCCAGATTCTTGCTGGGTAAAGTTTCTGGGGCGGTCGGTACCTACAAGCTTGATCCTCGAATCGAAGAGATTGTCTGTGAAAAGTTAGGTATTAGCCCGGCTAAAATATCTACCCAGATAGTTGCTCGAGATCGTCATTTTCTTTGGCTTTCTCTCCTGGCTTCTATCGCTAATTCCCTGGAAAAATTTGCCACCAATATAAGGTTGCTCCAGCAGACAGAGATTAGTGAGGTCCAAGAAGCCTTTAAAGAAGAGGGGGGGTCCTCAGCTATGCCTCACAAGCTGAATCCGAATGTGGCAGAAAGGATTTGTTCTCTAGCGAGGTTAATCCGGGCCTACTTAATTGTTGCTGGAGAGAATCAGGCTCTCTGTTGGCAAGAACGGAGTCTGGATGCTAATGCTAACGAAAGAACTATCCTGCCTGATTCAGCTATGACTGTTTATTATCTCCTCTGCGCCTTTAACCAGGAGATGAAGGGCCTGAAGGTGGATACCGATAGGATGCTGGAAAATCTTAACTTAACTAAAGGAGTGATTTACTCTGAGGATGTTATGCGAACCTTAACCAACAAAGGCATGCCCAGAGATGGTAAGGATGGAGCTCGCATGCTTATTCAGGAATTAGCCCAAAAGGCCTGGCGAGAGAGGAGAGAATTCAGACAAGTTTTGTTAGAAGATCCACGAATTACGGCAAAGTTGTCGGCAGAAGAGATTGATGCCTGTCTCCGACCCGAAGAGCACCTCAGGAACATTGACCAAATTTTTGCCCGTTTTGAAATCTAATTTAACAAAAGGAGGAGCAGAATGGAGTCTAGAAAAGATGCAGAAGGCAAGACAAAGATAATCTGGTCTACTTCCAATAAAGATGTAGTGCTAATTGAAAGTAAGGACGACATAACTGCTGGTGATGGGGTCAGGCACGACATTATTGAACATAAAGGCGTGCTTGCTACCGAAACGATCTGTAACTGTTTCTCTTTACTCAACGCAAAAGGAATTCCTACTCACTTCATTGAACGGGAAAGTGAAAAGAGATTCCTCGCTCTAAGAGTAAAGATGATCCCTATTGAGCTGGTAGCTCGGCGTATTGCCACCGGTTCCTATCTGAAGCGCCACCCTGAAACAGTTGAGGGCACCATCTTTGACCCACTTGTCTTTGAACCATTCTATAAAGACGATGAACTTCACGATCCAATGATGGTTTGGAGTGACAGGAGAGGATGCTTCGAACTCTATGGTGCCAAGAAGCCAAAAGCAGCAGGTTATCTTTTTGACTTAGACCCGAGAAATATCTTGACGCCCCAGGGCCGTCCTCTAGGAAAACAAGAGATGGATGAGCTCTGCGATATTACCTGTAATGTCTTCCTCATATTAGAGAGAGCTTGGAAGGAGTTGAATATAGCCTTAGTAGACCTAAAGATTGAATGCGGTTGGACTCCAGCTGGCCTGATAGTTGTGGCAGACGTTATTGACAATGACTCTTGGCGCATCTGGCCTGGCGGAGATAAAACCCAGATGATGGATAAACAGGTCTATCGTGACTTGAAAGGCACAACTGCTGAAGCATTAGAAGCGATTAAGAAGAATTATACTTGGGTTGCCGAAGTAACTAGGAAGTTTCTTCAGTGACTACTTGCCAGGCATGAAAATGCCAGATAGGGCAGTTGCCTCTTTTTAGCAGCTGCCCTTTTAAATTGCCAAAATGAAAAAAACAAGATAAAATTAAAAAGTAATTATGGAATACAATCCCCAAAAAATTGAGAAAAAGTGGCAGAGACAATGGGAGAAATGGAAACTATTTAAAACTCCAGACAAACCGAAAAAACCGAAGTTTTATGTTTTAGATATGTTTCCTTATCCTTCAGCAGAAGGAGTACATGTTGGCCATCTTAGGGGTTATACTTTTTCTGATTTGATTGCTAAAAAGAAAATAATGGAAGGCTTTAATTGCCTTCATCCTATGGGTTGGGATGCTTTTGGATTGCCAGCTGAGAACTTCGCTATTAAAACTGGCATTCACCCGGCTAAATTAACCAAAAAATCGATTGCTAACATCAAAAAACAACTTCTTTCAGCCGGTTTTGGCTATGATTGGAAAAGAGAAATTTGTTCTTGCGAGACAAATTATTATAAATGGACTCAATGGATGTTTTTACAGCTTTATCAAGCTGGTTTAGCTTATAAAAAAGAGGCGGCAGTAAATTTTTGTCCTTCTTGTAAAACAGTTCTAGCCAATGAGCAGGTAATTGATGGAAGATGTGAGCGTTGCTCGAGTCTGGTTGAAAAAAAATATTTGAAACAGTGGTTTTTTAAAATTACTGATTATGCTGAGAGATTATTAAATGGTTTAAATAAAATTGATTGGCCAGAAAAAATTAAAATAATGCAGAAAAATTGGATTGGTAAGTCAGAAGGAACAGATATAAAATTTCTAACGGGTGGTGAGAGGATGTCGTCTAATTCTCAATTTTCAATTGATGTATTTACTACTCGGGTGGATACTTTATTTGGATGTACTTATGTGGTAATAGCGCCGGAACATCCACTAATTGAAGAATTAAAATCTAAGATTGAAAATTGGAACGAAGTCGAAAGATACATAAAAGAGGCGAAAAAGAAAACAGAGATTGAGAGGTTAGCTGAAGATAAAGAAAAAACTGGAATTGAGATTCGGGGGATAAGGGCAATCAATCCGGTTAATAATCAAGAAGTGCCAATTTTTGTAGCAGGTTATGTCTTAATGGAATATGGTACTGGCGCCATAATGGCTGTTCCTGCCCACGACCAAAGAGACTTTATTTTTGCTAAAAAACATAATTTACCAATTGTTGAGGTAATTAAATCAACGGACGGTAAATCTTCAGTTACCCGAGCGTTAGCGAAGGGTAAAGAAGAAACTTTAGTTTCTTCGCCTGCAAAGCAGGCTTTTGAGGAAGATGGTGTTCTCACAAATTCCGGAGTTTTTAATGAATTAAGTTCGGCCAAGGCCAGAGAAGAAATAACAAAATATTTAAGAAAACGAAATCTCGGCCAAACAGCTATTTATTATAAATTGAGAGATTGGTTAATTTCTCGACAGCGTTATTGGGGAGTTCCTATTCCAATTATTTATTGTCCGAAATGCGGAGAAATACCAGTTCCAGAAAAAGATTTACCAGTAAAGTTACCCGAGATTAAAGATTTTAAACCAACCGGTAAAGGAGAAAGCCCTTTAGCTAAATCTAAAAAATTTGTTAAGGTTAAATGCCCAAAATGTGGGGCCGCTGCTAAAAGAGAAACCGACACCTTAGATACCTTTGTTTGTTCTTCTTGGTATTTTTTAAGATATGCTGATCCTAAAAATAAAAAAGAATTTGCTTCAAAAGAAAAAATTAAAAATTGGTTGCCAGTTGATTTATATATTGGGGGAGCAGAGCACGCCACCCTGCACCTTTTATATGCTCGTTTTTTTACCAAATTTCTCTTTGACCAAAAACTAATTCATTTTCCAGAGCCCTTTTTAAAATTATTTAATCAAGGCATAGTCTATCGCCAGGGAGCAAAGATGTCTAAATCAAAAGGCAATGTGGTTACTCCAGACCATATAATTAAAAAATTTGGGGCAGATACGATGCGACTCTATGAACTTTTTATGGGTCCGGCTGACCAGGCTACCGAATGGTCGGACAAAGGAGTGATAGGTTGTTATCGATTTTTAAATAAAGTCTGGAATTTAAGCTCAAAAGTGAATTATGAATCAGGGATGAAAAATGATGCAGATAAAAGTTTAGAAAAACTAATTCATAAAACTATAAAGAAAGTGACTGAGGACATTGAGAATTTTAGATTTAATACTGCAACCTCAGCTTTAATGATTTTAACCAATGGAATGGAAAGACAAGAAAATCTTCAGACTTCAGACTTCCGACTTCTTACTTTATTATTATCGCCGATGGCTCCTCATATTTCGGAAGAGCTTTGGCAAAAATTAGGGAATAAAAAAAGTATCTTTTTGGAAAAATGGCCCAAATATACTCCAAAATTAATTGAGGAAAAAGTTATAACCCTGATTATTCAAGTTAACGGGAAGGTTAGAGATAAAATAGAAGTCGAAGCTGATATTTCTGAAGAAAAAGCCAAAGAGCTTGCTTTTTCTCAAAAAAAGGTTAAAAATTGGATAGAGGGGAAAGAAATCAAGAAAGTGATATTTGTGCCAGGTAAACTTATAAATATAGTAATATAATTAAAAATTGATAGGCGAAGAGGGATCCGCCCTCTTCCTCACCTGCCCAAGCGAGGCAAAGCCGAGTGAAGGGTGAAGATGAAGCGATAGCTTCAGCGACTTCGCTTCTGCGGAAGCTCGGTAATTAACTAATGTCGTTATATGAAAATACTTATTAAAAAAACTTATGAAGAATTAAACAAGGAGGCGGCAAAGATTGTTAAAGAAGCAATCCAGGCAAAACCAAATCTTGTTTTAGGGTTAGCCACCGGAGGCACTCCGCTCGGCTGCTATCAAGAATTAATTCAAATACATAAAGCAGGGAAATTAGATTTTTCTAAAGTAGCTATCTTTAATTTAGATGAATATCTGGGTTTATCAACTGACCATCCTCAAAGTTATAATTATTTTATGTACGAGAATCTTTTAGACTATATTAATATTAATCGAGAGAATTTTCACATTCCCGATGGTATGACAAAAAATATTGAAAAATTTTGTCAAGAATATGAAGAAAAAATTCAAAAAGCAGGCGGAATTGACCTCCAACTTTTAGGAATTGGTAGAGATGGTCATGTTGGTTTTAATGAGCCAGGCACTCCTCTTGATTCGAGAACTCAATTAGTTAAATTAGCTGAATCAACTATCAAAGATAACTCTCGCTTTTTTGAACGGAAAGAGGATGTTCCCAGATTTGCTATTACCCTGGGGGTTCAAACTATTTTTGAAGCAAAAAAAATACTCCTTTTGGCTTCTGGGGAAAATAAAGCTGATGCTGTAGCAAAATTTATAGAAGGGCCAATTACTCCTCAAATTACTGCCTCAATTTTACAAAAACATCCAGATACTATTGTGATTCTTGACGAAGCCGCAGCATTAAAATTGAAAGGAAAATATTAAGATTCATGGAGGAGATTCTTTTGAATAAGCCGGGTAAAAAAATTATTTTATTAGGAAACGAAGCTATTGTTAGAGGCGCCTTGGAAGCAGGCGTTAATTTTGTCTCAACTTATCCTGGGACACCAGCTTCAGAAATTGGTGACACCTTTTCAAAAATTGCTAAAAAAGCAAGGGTCTACTTTGAGTATTCAACTAATGAAAAGGTGGCTTTGGAAGCAGGGATTGGAGCCAGTTTTTCTGGGTTAAAAACTTTAGTAGCAATGAAAGATTTTGGCTTAAACGTTTGTTTAGATGCCTTGCTTCCTTTTTTGTATACTGGCACTAAAGGACCAACCGTGATTGTGGTGGCTGACGACCCTTCTTGTCATAGTTCAGCTCAATCTGAAGAAAATACCCGGGGGTTAGCGCTCTTAGCTCATATACCAACATTGGAGCCTTCGGATCCTCAAGAGTGCAAAGATTTTGTAAAATTAAGCTTTCAAATCTCAGAAAAGTTTAAAATCCCAGTAATGATAAGAATTACTACCAGGGTGGCTCATCAGAAGATGCCAGTGATTTTAGGGAAAATCCAAAGCTCAAAATCCAAAAGCCAAAAAGGTAAATTTGTTAAAGAGCCGAAGAGGTTTGTCACCATGCCACCAAGAGTTTTAGAGATGAAAAAAGAACTTTTAGAGAAGATAGAAAAAATCAAAGAATTTTCCGAAAAAAACAAAATAAACTCAATTTTCCGAGGTTCGGCCTCGGAAAGTTTGGGGATTATTACTTCCGGGATTTCTTATTTATATGTAATGGAAGCCTTAAAGGAACTTAATTTAGATTTACCAGTTTTGAAACTGGGCTTTTTTTATCCTCTACCAGAAAAGAAAATTAAGAATTTCATTAATCCGCCAACCGGCGGATTTAAAAAAGTTTTAGTAGTGGAGGAACTTGATCCTTATCTTGAAAGGGAAATTGAAAGATTAGCTAAAAACATTAACCCCAAGCTCCAAATTTTTGGTAAAGACTTAATTCCCGAAGTTGGCGAATTAAAACCAGAAAATGTAATTTCAGCCATCGCTAAATTTACAAATACCAAATACCAAATACCAAATACCAAATACCAAATACCAATCCCTAAGCGTTTTCCTCAGCTTTGTCCGGGCTGCCCTTATTGGTTAGTTTTTTCAGCAGTCAAAAAAGCAGTAGATACAAAAAAAGTAATTTTTGGCGGCGATATTGGTTGTTATATGTTATTTGGTTTACCTCCTTTAAATATTCAAGATTATCTATTTTGTATGGGTTCTTCAGTTGGCATTGCTCACGGGATTAAAAAAGTTACTGGCCAAAAGTTAATCACTTTTATTGGCGACTCTACTTTTTTTCATGCTGGCATTCCCGCTTTGATTAATACAGTTTTTAATAAATCAAATCCTTTAATAATAATTTTAGATAATCAAACAACGGCGATGACCGGTCACCAACCCCATCCTGGAGCTCCTAAAGACAAAAATCCAATAAAAATAGAAGATATTGTTAAGGCCTGCGGAGTAAAAAATCTAAAAGTAATTGATCCAATAAATCAAAAAGAGTTTACTAATACGGTTAAAGAATTTTTAAATAAAAAGGAGGTTTCAGTAATTGTTGCTCGAAGACCTTGTAAATTTGTAAGATGAAAATTTTTTTTGAGCAATTTAATATATTAATTGTTGGCACTGGCGGTCAGGGGCAAATTACTCTTTTGCAAATTTTAGCTGAGGCTGCCCTATTTGAAGGCAAGGAAATTAAAACCTCGGAACTCCATGGTCTATCTCAAAGAGGAGGCTCAGTTGAGGTTCATCTTAGGTTTGGGAAAAAGATTTTTTCTCCTTTAATTTCTCAAGGAAAGGCAGATTTAATTTTAGGTTTAGAAATGCAGGAATGTTTAAAAGCCTGTTATTTTGCTAATTCAAAAACAGTTTTTTTGATAAATAAATATTTTGTCCCGATTCCTCTTCAAAAACTCCTTACTGAAAAAGAAATCTTGAAAATCTTAAAAAAATTCTCTAAAAAAGTGACATTAATTGCGGCAGCCAATATTTGTCAAAAAGAATTGGGAACCAATATAGTAGCTGGGATTTATTTATTAAGTTTAGCTTCCTTCAAAAAATTAATCCCTTTAAAACCTGCTTCAATTTTGAAAGCCATTAAAAAAATAATTCCAGAAAAATATCTGGAATTGAATCTCAAAACTTTTAATCTCGCGAGCGACAAAAGTTAAATTTTTTCAATCTGGGCCCCAAGTTTTTTTAATTTCTCTTCAATTTTTTCGTGACCTCTTTCAATCTGAGAAATATTTTCAATTAGAGTTTTTTCTTTCGAAATTAAACCGGCTAAAATTAGAGCAGCTCCCGACCTAATATCGGAGGCTGTTATTTTGTTTCCAATTAATTCCTTTTTACCAAAGATTAAAGCCCGATGAGGGTCAGTGATTTCGATATCAGCCCCCATTTTTCTTAATTCGTGTAAATGCTGGAACCGATTTTCGTATAAAGGATCATGAATTAAACTTTTTCCTTGAGCCTGGGTTAATAGAACTGAGGTTTGGGGTTGTAAATCAGTTGGAAAACCGGGGTAAGGAAGAACCTGAATTTTAGTCGGTTTAAATTCATTTGATTTTTTGACCAAAATTTCATTTTCGCTAACTTCAAAATTTATTCCAATTTCTTTCATTTTTTCTAAAAACATTGTTAAATGATCAGGATTGATATTTTTTATTTTTCCCTCTCCCCCGGTTATGGCTAGAGCAATTAAAAAAGTTCCGATTTCTAAAGGATCAGGGCAAATTGAAAATTTAGCTCCCGAAAGTTTTTCTTTTCCTCCGATCTCAATAGTGTGAGTTCCCACTCCTTCAATTGCCAACCCCATTTCTTTTAAAAATTTTCCTAAATCTTGAACCTGAGGCTCAGCAGCAGCAATTTCAATTTTTGTTTTCCCTTTAGTTAAAGCAGCTAACATCATTAAATTTTCGGTAGCCGTAACCGAGAACTCTTTTAAAACAATTTTTTTTCCTTCCATTTCCTTTGGCACCTCGAAATAATAAAAACCTTCTTTTTCCTCAATTTTTACTCCAAAATCCTTTAGAGCTTCAAGGTGAGTTTCGATTGGCCGAAGACCAATTTTATCTCCACCAGGATGAGGGACTTTGAATTTTTTAAATTTAGCTAAAAGTGGTCCAATTAACAAAACCGAAAGTCTCATCTTCTCAAAAAGATTGACCGGAATTTTTTCTGGATTAATATTGACAGGACGTATTTTAATTTTTCTTTTTCCTAGCCATTCAATCTCTGCCCCCATTTGTTTCAGAATTTCAATTTGGTCTAGAACATCAGTTACCTGAGGTAAATTATCAATAGTTGATTCTTCTTCAGTTAATAAAGTAGCAGCCAGAACTGCTCCGGCTGTATTTTTATAACCCGAAATTTCTACTTCTCCTGAAAGAGGAATGCCACCCTGTATTAAAAATTTATCTTGCATAATTTACTTTTTTATTCTATAATAAATAAGATTTTATGTCAAAAAGAAATAAAAAAATTGTTTGTCTCGGTGGTGGCAACGCCATGCCAAAAGCAGTTTTGACTGGACTTAGAAAATCTTCAGTTAAATTATCGGTGATCTGTGCCATGCTTGATTCCGGTGGGTCAGCAGGCAGGTTAAGGAAAGATTATAAGATTGTCTCCCCCGGCGATATCCGAAGAGCTTTTATTGCTCTAGCTAATACCTCCCCGGTAATTAAAAATCTTTTTGATTATCGTTTTCAAACTGGGGAATTAAAGGGGCATAATTTCGCCAATCTTTTAATTACTGCTCTGGAGCTGACTACCAATGATTATGAAAAGACAATTAAAGAGGTAAGTAGAATTTTAAATATTGAGCACCAGGTAATACCTTCAACGCTCGATAAAGCAAATCTTTACGCAGTTTTAGAAAATGGTCAAACAATCAGTGGGGAGACAAACATTGATATTCCAAAACATGATGGAAATTTAAAAATTAAAAGAGTTTTTTTGAAGCCAAAAGCTAAGGCTTACCCCCCGACCTTAAAGGCAATAAAAAATGCTGATTTAATAACTATTGGGCCAGGAGATTTATATTCTTCGCTTGTCCAAATTTTATTGACGGAAGGCATTCCCGAAGCCATTCGAAAAAGTAAAGCCAAAAAGGTCTATATTTGCAATTTAATGACAAAATATGGTGAAACTAATGATTTTACTGTTTTAGATTTTGTTAAGGAAATAGAAAAATATTTACGCTCATCAGTAGATTACGTAGTTTATAATACAAAACAACCATCAAAAAAGCGTCTTTACAACTATAAAAAAACCTATAACCCACCCTTCGTATCCGAAAAATCCCTTCACTCAGCGCCAATTTTATTAGATTTAGTAAAATTCGATGAAAAATTAAGCAGTGATAAAAAATTTATTGGTCAAGACCTCGTCTCTTCTTCTGGGGCAGTGGTCCATGATTCAAATAAATTAGCAAAAGTAATTATTAATTTATGCAAGCGGTAATTTTAGCAGCTGGAGAATCTAGTAGATTTTGGCCACTTAATCAAAGACATAAAAGCCTCCTGAAAATAATGGGGAGGCCTTTAATTTGGTACACAATTGAAAGCCTGAAAAAAGCTGAGATTAAAGATATTATTGTCGTCCAGGGGCCCAAAAAAGATATTGAACAAGATCTTAAGAACTATGATTTAGGGGTTGATATTAAATATGTTATTCAGGAAGAACCCAAAGGAATGGGTAATGCAGTTATGAAAACTGAAGAGTTAATTTCCGGCCCTTTTTTTGTTATTCACGCTCATAAAGTTAATGTAGGTGATTTTGTTAGATTAATGATTAAAAAATTTAAAGAGAGTAAAGCTAACCTTATATTTTTAGGCATTAAGACTGAACGACCTTGGCTTTACGGGATGTTGGAACTCGAGGGAGATAAAGTGAAAGGTCTAATTGAGAAACCAGAGAAAGGAAAAGCGCCTTCAGATATAAAGGTAATAGGGACTTATTTATTACCCCCAAACTTTTTTGAATATTATAAACGAGTATCTGAACATCAATATGCCTTTGAAGATGCCCTGGGTTTTTATATGAAAGAGAATGAAGCAAGAGTAACCATAGTTGAGAAAGAACCTTCTACCTTCAAATTACCTTGGCATTTGTTTGAAGTAACCAAGCTTTTGATAGATTCTTTAATTCAAAAACAGGAAATTCATCCTACAGCTAAAATTTCCAAAAATGTGACCATCGAAGGAAATGTCTATATTGGCAAAAATACCAAAATTTATGAAAATGCGGTAATTAAAGGGCCTTGCTATATTGGTGATAATTGCCTTATTGGAAATAATACTTTAGTTCGAGAATATACTAATTTAGAAAACAATGTTTTGATTGGAGCTTTTGCTGAAGTTACTCGTTCAATTTTTCAAGAAGATATTCATACTCATTCTGGTTATTTTGGCGATTCAATTTTTGGTAAAGGTTGTAGATTAGGGGCAGGGACAATTACGGCTAATGTTAAAATTGATAGGGGAGAGGTAAAATCAGTTGTTAAAGGAGAAAAAATTAAAACTGGTTTAGATTCTTTTGGTTGCATTATGGGAGAAAATACAAAAACTGGAATTAATTGTTCTCTAATGCCCGGTGTTTTGATTGGTTCAAATTGTGCCCTTGGTCCAAACTCGGTTGTCTTTGAGAATATCGAAGATAATACCACTTTTTATACTGAATTTAAGGGCGTTAAACAATAAGTTTTCCTCTTGATCTCAGGTCCCTGTTTTCTCAACAGGGCTTTTTTTGTGATATACTAAAACAATGTCAATCCTGAAAGTAAACCAAAGAAACTTAAAAACAATAGTTAAAATAACGGTAAAATCAATTAAACAAGGGGAAGTTGTAGTTTGTCCCACTGATACAGTTTATGGATTACTAGCTGATGCCACAAATGAAAAAGCAATAAAAAAACTCTTAAAAATTAAAAAGCGTAGGACTCAAAAACCGATTCCAATTTTTGTCAAAGACTTAAAGGCGGCAAAAAGGTTAGCTCAGATTAATAAAAATCAGGAGAAATTTTTAAGAAAAGTTTGGCCTGGAAAGGTGACAACGGTTTTAAAACGAAAAAATAAGTTGCCAAAAATTTTGTTTGCTGAGAGAAAAACAATTGGTTTAAGAATTCCAAAATATAAACTAGTTCAAGATTTATTTAAAAAATTAAATTGCCCTCTCACTGGCACTTCGGCAAACATTTCTGGAAAACCAGCTTCAAATAATATTAAAGAAATAATAAATCAGTTTAAAAATCAACCCCCCACCAAAAATGGTGGGGGGCAGCCAGATTTAATAATTGATGCTGGTAATCTGCCAAAAAGTAAACCTTCAATAGTTTTAGATTTAACAATCTGGCCACCAAAAATTTTAAGACTATGATAATTCTTGCTATTGATACTTCTTGTGATGATACCTGCCTTACCTTACTGGAAGCAAAAAATTCTCGTTTCAAAATCTTAGCTAACATCGTCTCCTCCCAAGTTAAAATCCATCAAAAATGGGGAGGGGTAGTGCCAACCTTAGCCAAGAGGGAACACCAGAAAAACCTACCCTTAGTATTTAAAAAAGCCTTAAAGAAAGCTAAATCCGCCAGCCGACGGACAAAAATTGATTTAGTTGCTGTAACTATAGGTCCGGGTTTGGAACCTTGTTTATGGACAGGAGTAAATTTTGCCAAAGACCTAGCAAAGAAATTGACTTTAAAAATCATCCCAATAAATCACATCGAGGCCCATATCCTCGCTAACTGGCTTAGGCCAATTGGCTCAAATTTCAAAAATATTTTTCCAGCGATTTGTTTAGTTGTTTCCGGAGGACATACTCAACTGATTTTGATGAGAGAGGTTGGGAAATACAAAATCCTTGGCGAGACTCGTGATGACGCGGCTGGAGAGTGCTTTGATAAAGTAGCCAAAATTTTAGGATTGGGATATCCAGGTGGCCCAATTGTCGCCAAAATGGCGACAAAATTCAAAATTCAAAATTCAAAATTCAAAATTAAATTACCCCGGCCAATGATTTTTCAGAAAAACTATGACTTCAGTTTTTCTGGATTAAAAACGGCAGTTTTATATAATTTTCGCGCTCAATCTCCAAAAACCAGAACATCAAAAAAATATATTCAAGAAATGTGTTTTGAAACCCAGCAGGCAATAATTGATGTTTTAATTAAAAAAACAATTAGAGCAGCCAAGGAATTTAGAGTAAAAGCAGTAATTCTTGGCGGCGGAGTCGCCGCCAACAAAGAACTGAGAAGACAATTTAAAGAAAAAATAAAAAAGGAAATTCCATATTCTAAATGGGGCCCGCAGAAGCGGGAGGGTGGAGGGCGGGTTGTAGTCTATATTCCAGATTCTAAATTTTGTACTGACAATGCAGCTATGGTGGGGGTAGCAGCTTATTTTTGTTGGCAAAAAGGCGGACCCTTGAAGAGCTGGCAAAAGATAGAAGTAGATGCTAATCTAAAAATTAATTAAAGCAATTCACCATGAGACTCCAAGATTTATTAGATCCTCCCAAACTTTCCTTTGATATTTTAGCTCTTTTTTCCAACCAATTGGTTTGGGGATTTGCGGCGGCAATGGTCGGTCTATTTTTACCGATTTTTTTATTTGAAAAACTCAATCATTCGGTTCAGAATGTTTTGATTTTCTATATTATAGGTTTTGCCCTTTTTGGCTTACTGGTTCCTATTGGAGCCAAAGTTATGTCTAAGGTTGGTCTAAAAAGAACATTAATTATCTCTATTCCCTGTCTAATTGGATATTATCTCGGCTTTTATTATTTTAATAATCTAGGATACCTTCTTTTTTTGGCTTCGGCCTTAATCGCCGTGACCTTATTTAGAATTCTTTATTGGATACCTTATCATGTTAATTTTGCTGAGTTTATGGCTCCCCAGGGGCGAGGTAAAAAAATTGCCTTTTTAGCCTCCTTATCATTTTTGGCCGGAATTTTAGCTCCCCTTATTGCCGGTTTTGTTATCAATGAATTTGGTTTTAACGCTCTATTTATGATTGCTATGGTCATAATCGGGATTTCAATTTTTCCACTTTTTCTGATTAGACCAAATCCAGAAAAATATAGTTATTCATATTTTCAAACTTTTAAAGAATTGTTAGCCAGAAAAAACCGGAGAATATTTTTAGCTTATGGGGCTGACGGAGCCGAAACCGTAATTGCTTTCACTATTTGGCCAATTTTTATTTTTGGGATACTAAAAGAAAATTATATAGCGGTAGGGGTAATATCGGCCGCCATCGTTTCAGTAACAGTTTTGTTACAATTAATTATGGGCAGGTTGACAGATAAAATGAGAAAGCGCTCTCTAATCAGAGCCGGCTCAGTCTTGTATGCTGTTGGCTGGGCAATAAAGATGTTTGTCGAGACTGGTTTTCAAATTTTTGTAGTTAGTTCTTATCATTCTCTGACCGGGATTATCAAAGGGGTTCCCTTTACTACTTTAATCTATGAACAAATGGCTGACCGGGGTCATTATATTGATGAATATACAGTTTTAAGAGAAGTTTCCCTAAACGTTGGAAGGGTGCTGATGCTAATTCTTTGTTTTATTTTATTAGGTTTTGTTGGTTTAACCTGGACATTCCTTTTAGCCGCCATAGCTTCTTTATTTATTAATATATTATAAACCTATGAACATAGAAAAAAATAAAAAAATTGACCCCCAAATTAGAAAACTCATTGAAAAAGAAGAAAAACGTCAACAGGAGACGCTAGATTTAATTGCTTCAGAAAATTATCCTTCAAAAGCAGTTAGAGAAGCCCTGAGCTCAATTTTTGTGGCTAAGTATTCTGAAGGCCGCCCTTATAAAAGATATTATGCCGGGATGGAAAATGTTGATAAATTAGAGACCTTAGTTGAAGAAAGAGTAAGAAAAGTTTTTAAGTTGAATCCAAAAAAATGGGCAGTCAATGTCCAACCTTATTCTGGCAGTCCGGCAAATTACGCTATCTTAAGAGGGCTTTTGAGACCGGGTGAGAAATTTTTATCCTTACCCTTAGCTCACGGTGGACATCTAACCCATGGAGCAAAAGTTTCTCTTTCCGGTCAAGATTTTAAAGTGGTAAACTACTTTTTAGATAAAAATGGACTTCTTGACTATAAAGAAATTGAAAAAATAGCTAAGAAAGAAAAACCAAAACTAATTATTGCCGGCTTTACTGCTTATCCGAGGAAAATTGATTTCAAAAAATTGGCAAAAATCTCTAAAAAAGTTGGAGCCTATCTTCTGGCTGACATTTCTCATATTACTGGTTTAATTGTTGGTGGTTGCCACCCCAGTCCTTTCCCCTGGGCTGACGTGGTAATGACTACTACCCACAAGACTTTAAGAGGGCCCCGAGGAGCACTTATTATATGCAAAGAAAAGTTGAGAAAGAAAATCTTCCAAAAAGTTTTCCCTGGCTTGCAAGGAGGACCCCACAATCATACCATTTGCGCTATTGGAGTTGCTTTAAAAGAGGCCTGCTTACCAGCCTTTAAAAAATATGCTCAACAAATTGTCAAAAATACTAAAACTTTAGCTCGGGAATTAAAGAAATATAATTTTAATTTAATTTCTGGCGGTAGCGACAATCATTTAGTTTTAGTTGACCTTACCAATAAAGGGATAGGCGGCAAAGATGCTCAGTTACTTCTTGAGAAAACAGGTATTGTTGTTAATAAAAACGCTATTCCTTACGATCCCCGTCCTCCTTACGACCCGTCGGGAATCAGGTTGGGTACCCCAGCCCTAACTACTCGAGGAATGAAAGAAAAAGAAATGAAAAAGATTGTCCTCTGGATTAATGAAGTTATTTTAAATCCAAAATCTGCTCCAAAAATCAAAAAAGATGTCAAAAAACTTTGTAAAAAATTCCCTATTTTATGAAACTCCTTGACGGGAAAAAACTTTCTGAGAAAATCCTGGCTAATCTTAAAAAAGAAGTAAGAAAATCTAATTTAAAATTAAGATTAGCCGTAGTCCAGGTTGGCGAGAATTCAGTTTCTCAAATTTTTATTAATCAAAAGAAAAAGGCCTGTAAACTGGTGGGAGTTGACTTTAAATTGTATCGCTTTGATGAAAAAATTAATCCCCAAGGGTTAAAAAAAGAAATTAAAAAAATTGTTAGAAATCCGGCTAATTCAGGAATAATTATTCAACTACCTTTACCAGAAAAATTTTTACCCGAAGAATTTTTAAATTTAATTCCCGAAAAAAAAGACACGGATATTTTATCTGAGAAAAATTTGGGGGAATTTTATCAAGGAATATTGTCAATTCTGCCGCCAACGGTTAATGGAATTTTATGTCTTTTAAAAAATTACAAAATTGAACCAAAAGGAAAAAATGTTGTAGTGATAGGGGCAGGAAGATTAGTTGGCTTTCCTTTAGCTATTCAACTCTTGAAAGAAAAAGCTACCCTCTCGGTTTTAAATGAATTTACTAAAGACGCCCCTTCTTTTATTAAAAAAGCCAACATTTTAATTTCTGGAGTGGGCAAGCCGAACTTGATAAGAGGCGATATGGTGAAAAAGGGGGCAGTAATCATTGATGCTGGTTGCAGTATGAAAAAAGGGAAATTGGTGGGCGATGTTGATTTTAAAGAAGTTTCTAAAAAGGCAAGCTATATTACTCCCGTTCCTGGTGGTGTTGGCCCAATGACCGTCGCCTGCCTATTAGAAAATTTAGTAAAACTTAACAAAAGATAAATTTTTCAAAAATAAA
>Ga0209986_10001171_pt1 | contig 25460 bp, 24 predicted proteins | sample BlataG_FD_183168 | JGI IMG/M metagenome (GOLD analysis project Ga0209986, IMG submission 183168) | Deep subsurface microbial communities from Black Sea to uncover new lineages of life (NeLLi) - Black_00105 metaG (SPAdes) (version 2) | ecosystem: Environmental > Aquatic > Marine > Oceanic >... | reverse complement strand
TGACACAAGAAATCTGCCACCAAAACCGATGATCCAGGAATCGCTGCAAAACCAATCAGATTATCCATCCAGTATTACTGGAGACCGCCCATCGAGATTATCACCAACAGGTTTGGGCAACAGCCTCTAATGGCGAGTTTTTTCTCTACCGAGGGTTCATGCAGAGCCGAAAGACCGGCAGCCGGATGTGATACCTGGGTAGCACTACCAGATGCTACTGAGGGGGGCGTAGTGATATTTGGCAAAAACAGCGACCGCCCAGTCTTTGACTGCCAGCCTCTGCTATTTCGTCCCAGAAAGAGGTGGCCAAGTGGTGCGAGACTCAGGCTTGAGCACAGAGAGATTCCTCAGGTCGAAGTCACCTACGCAACGCTGGGCTCAAGTCCATACTGGTGCTGGGGTTATGAAGAAGGCATAAACGAATACGGTGTTGTTATAGGCAATGAGGCCATCTTTACCAAAACCTTCAAGGAAGCCGCAGAAGCCCATAAAACAGGCAAAGGGCCAAGCCTGGGACTTCTAGGGATGGACCTTCTAAGACTGGGCTTGGAAAGGGGCAAGACAGCACGCGAAGCCCTGAGTGTTATAACCAGTCTTCTTCAAAAATATGGGCAGTTTGGCTCGGGGATTCCCTTGCTTGATCATGCTAGGGGAGGCTACGACAACTCTTACCTTATCGCCGATAGCAAAGAGGCCTGGATTCTTGAGAGTGCAGGAATTCACTGGGTAGCCAGAAGAATCACAAGAGGCACAGATGCGATTTCCAATGAGCCAAGTATCAGGACCAAGTGGGACATTGCCTCTTCAGACCTTGTTGACTATGCTATCGAGAAGGGTTGGTGGCCGGAGGACAAGAGAGAGTCATTCGATTTCGCTCGTGCCTACATTAATGAGGAAAGGGCGCTTCAGCTTACCCACATTAGAGCCATGAGAGTGCGCCAGCTTCTGGAAGAAGAGGAAGGACACCTAACTCTCAGTTGGATGATGCGCATAGCAAGGGATCATTTTGAGAGTACCTTCTTAAAGGGGCCCTATTTTGACGCTGCACTGCCCGATTTCCAGACAATTGATATGTATGTATCGCCAGCCAGATTTACCTGGGGAAATACTGCTAGCGCCTGCATTACGATCTTGCCCGGTTCCCCTGATGAGCTACCTGTCTTCTGGTGGTGTGCAACACCCCCTGGCAATAGTTGCTACGTTCCCTTCTTCGTTCACGGTAGCAAGCTTCCCGCCACGGTCTCCAGAGCGGGTGCATTCGGAAAGAAGGTGCTAGCACCGGATAAGGCAGAAGAAGACAGCTTCTCCTCAAAATCATACTGGTGGTTGTTGAGGGACCTTCTAGACAGGACAAAAGGAGCCCCTATTGGAAGTAAGGTTGGTTACTGGGAAACGCGAAACCCAATAGTGCGGGCGAAATTTGATGCTCTTGAGAAGGAATTTCAAGCCGAAGTTCCCAATGTGCTGAAGGAGGCTGTCAAACTGAGAAAAGGAAATCAAGAGGCCAAAGCTGCGAAGATTCTGGATGCTTACACACAAGAATGCGTGGACAGAGTAGCACGAGAAGCCAGCAGCCTGCGGGAGCAATTTGAATAGGAGAAGCTCTCAAACCTATCACCCTCCCACCAAGATTAGCCTTACATCCATTACATTTGCATCCGTAGGGCCCGTTATCAAAAGGTCTTGTAGTTTCTCAAAAAAGTGGTAAGAATCATTGTTGTCCAAGAACTCAGCCGCATTTAGCTCCAATCGCCTTGCCCTTTCTACTGTTCTACTATCAGCTATGGCTCCGGCAGCATCAGTTGGTCCGTCAGTGCCATCTGTTCCTCCGCTGAGTATTACTACATCTCTCAAGTCGCTTATCTCCAGCGCCGCCGCAAGACAAAATTCCTGATTCCTGCCCCCCAGACCCTTTCCCTTGACGGTCACCGTGGTCTCACCACCAGAAATAAGGCATGCCGGTGGGACAAGAGGGTTGCCTGAATGCAGAATTTCCCTGGCAAAAGCAGTGTGGGCTTTTGCTATCTCTCTTGTTTCTCCTTCGATAGACGAAGAAAGGATAAGCGTGCTAAACCCCAACTCCTTTGCCCTCTTTTCTGCTGCTTTGAGAGCAACAATGTTGTTACCGACAACAAAATTGTGGACGTTATGAAAGATTCTATCCGTAGCCTTAGGCGTCTCCTCAATCTCCCCCTCTGTTCCTTTTGCTATGTGTTCTCTCACAGAGCGTGGAATCTTCATAAGAAGACCGTACTTCTCCATTGTCGCCAAAACAGCAGAAAAAGTCGAATTATCTGGAACCGTCGGCCCTGACGCAATACTATCTAATGAATCCCCAACAACATCCGAGAGTATCAGATTAATGACTGTTGAAGGATAACTAAGCCTGGCAAGTTGCCCTCCCTTTATCTGAGAAATATGCTTGCGAACAGCGTTTATCTCCTTGATGTCCGCACCACAGTTCAAGAGCAATCTCGTTAGCTCCTGTTTTTCTTCCAGACTTATCCCTTCACTGGGCATGGGCAGCAAGGCTGACCCACCCCCTGAGATTAGTACAAGAATCAGATCATCCTTATCTGTATCTCTAAGCAGTGAAACAATCTCTTGAGCGCCTCTCAACCCTCCTTCATCCGGAATCGGATGTCCAGCTTCATTGACCTTGATAACGCCCAAGTCGGCGATATGTCCGTACTTCACGTTGATGATGCCTCGCTCAATTCTAGTGCCTAAGACCTCCTCTATCGCCTGTGCCATGGAAGCACTAGCCTTCCCGCCACCAATAACAAAAATCCTCTTGAACTTGTTAAGGTCAAAACTCTCTTTTCCGCCACTGGGGGTTGCAACGGTGAGACGCTCTCCTTCAATACTTACGCAGCTCTTGACCGCTTGGTAGGCATTCACACTCCTGATAGCTGCAAGGAATATATCAGCCGCCATAGACCTCAGCCCCTCTGTGGAATAATCGCCTTTCATATGAATCCTTTTGCTCTACGTAAGGGTCACCGCCATTATAGCAACTATGCCTGTTGACACCACAACCCCAAGTAGCGCTGCTAAGTTATATGGTCAGCAAGGTAAGGATAGCCTGCAAGAAAGCAGAACGCCTGAGGAAAACGGATGCTAAGTGTGTTAGTGCAACGAGAGTATCCCTTGGCAGTGAAAGATCTAGGAATTGCCACGGCTCAAGCAAGAGAGAGGTGATTCCTGGGCAAGGATATGCTGGGAACTGGCCTTCACTTCGCCTTTATCCAAGGCTAGGCTGGTGCGCACACTAGCGCGATGGTTAATCCAGTAGCCAAAACCCGGGAGGCAAAAGCATGTGCCGCACGCATTGTCTCGCAAGCTTGGTCTTCTTGATTTCAAGATGTAGCTCCGCCACGCAAGCTACTGCGTTGCAACAAAACTATGCCCCTGCGAATTCGCAAAGTCTCCAGGGCATAGGCTAAAATATTATCTGAGCCTGCGTCATATGAACAAAGTAGCCGTTGTGACTGATAGTGTTGCCTGCTTGCCGCAGAAGGTGATCAATGAATATGGCATTCACATCATCCCTGTTCGGATTACCGTCGGAGGAAAGGTTTACCGGGATACTGATGAGGATTTGCCTCTGGAACTAGTCCACGAATTCCAAAGCATACCAAAGGTTGATACTACTCCCTGGCCTCCAGAGTTTTATGCCCAAGCATATAAGGAACTAAGCCAGAAAGCGAACAACATAGTCCATATCGTTTGCTTTTCCCAATTCACCTCGACGATTTCTCTGGCTAAGACAGGGGCGGAGATGGCACAAGAGGCCATTCCCCAGCTAAAGGTAGCAGTGCTCGATTCCGCAACAGCTACCATGGCTCAAGGCTTCATTGCCTTAGCGGCGGCCCGGGCTGCCGCTCGGGCCAAGGACATAGATGGGGTAATTGAAGCCGCTAGCACTGTCAAATCGAAGGTGAATTCAATCTTCGCCCTCGATACCCTCCGTTATCTAGCCAGGACAGGGCGAATTAATAAGTTGGCCGCTTGGGCAAGCTCTTTACTCAACGTGAAACCAATTGTTGGGCTCTCCCAAGGGAAAGAACATCCCCTTGCCCTGGCCAGATCCAAGTCGCAAAGCATAAAGAGCCTTATCAAGCTGATGCATGAGAGCGTGAGTAGTGCAGAACCATTACATGTTGCTGTCATGGAAGTTGAGCGCCCGCAAGAAGCTGAAGAACTATCGAGTAGAATCAAGGAGCAATTCCAGCCCGCCGAGTTCTATCTAGTTCAATTTAGTCCGGTGATGCAAGTCGTTGCCGGGTCGGGCCTACTAGGTGTCGCCTTCTATTGTGGTGAGTAGAGTCCAATGTCTGAGTTCAGAATCACTTCTGATTTCCATCTCACCGGCGATCAGCCGCAGGCAGTAGATAAGCTGGTTGAGGGGCTGAAGAAAGGCTACCAACAACAAACCCTGGTCGGCGTCACAGGCAGCGGAAAGACTTTCACCATGGCCAGCACCATTGAAAGGGTGCAGAGACCTACGTTAGTTATCTGTCATAACAAAACCTTAGCTGCTCAGCTAGCCACGGAGTTCAAGGAATTCTTCCCCGAAAATGCCGTAGGGTATTTCGTTAGTTATTACGATTATTATCAGCCCGAGGCTTATATCCCCAGCAGCGATACCTATATTGAGAAGGAAACCGATATAAACGAGGAGATTGATAAATTGCGCCATGCTGCCACCAAAGGTCTCTTCGAGCGCCGGGACGTGCTCATAGTAGCCTCAGTCTCCTGTATTTATAGCTTAGGCGCACCTGAGGAGTATCATAGCTTTGCCGTTACGGTGAAAAGGAATGGGCATTATGAGCGAGATAAGTTGGTTCGCCGCTTAGTTGATATGCAATATGAAAGGAACGATTTTGACCTTACCCGAGGCAAATTCCGCATTCGGGGTGACACCCTGGAAATCCTGCCAGCCTATGAAGAGACAGCCCTGAGAATAGAGTTCTGGGGGAACGAGATTGACCGCATTGCTGAGGTTGACCCCTTAACTGGCGAATTGCTTGCTCAGCGTGACCAGGTAGATATTTACCCCGCCAAGCACTTCGTCACCCCCTATCATAAGCTTATGGCTGCAATCAACGATATCAGAGACGAGCTAGAGCACAGGTTGAAGGAGTTAGGGTCACAGGGAAAGCTACTTGAGGCCCAAAGGCTCGAGGCGCGGACAAACTATGACATGGAAATGCTCCAGGAGCTGGGTTATTGCACAGGGGTAGAGAACTACTCCCGCCATCTCCAGCGGCGGGCTCCGGGAAGCACACCGTGGACCTTGCTCGATTATTTTCCCGATGACTTCTTGCTATTCATTGATGAATCACACATGACGCTGCCTCAGATAAGGGGCATGTATTATGGTGATATCTCTCGAAAACAGACTCTAGTTGACTACGGATTTCGTCTTCCCTCAGCCCTGGACAACCGTCCGCTTAATTTTGACGAATTCCAAAAACACATCAATCAAGTTATTTATGTTTCAGCCACGCCAAAACCGTATGAATACGAGCATAGCCAGCAGGTGGTTGAGCAATTGGTCCGTCCTACGGGACTGCTGGAACCCACCGTAGAGGTTAAGCCAATTAAAGGGCAAATTGATGACCTCATCTATCAGATAAGAAGTCGCGTGCAACAGGGAGAGCGCTGTCTGGTGACTACCTTAACCAAAAGAATGGCTGAAGAGCTATGCGATTACCTTAGAGAGATGGAAATAAAAACCCACTATCTTCACTCAGAGGTAGAGACGCTGGAGAGAGTAGAGATTCTCCGCGACCTTCGCCTCGGGGTCTATGATGTAGTTGTAGGCATTAATCTGCTTCGCGAGGGGCTGGATTTGCCCGAGGTGAGCTTGGTAGCCATACTCGATGCCGATAAGGAGGGCTATCTCAGGTCAGAGGAGGCGCTTATCCAGACAATGGGGCGGGCTGCCAGGCATGTGAACGCCCATGCCATAATGTACGCCAACACCAGTACAAAATCCATGCAGCAAGCAATAAAGGAAACTCAACGCCGCAGGAAGATTCAGGAGGCTTACAACGAAGAGCACAACATAACTCCCCAAGGGATAAAGAAAGCAATTAAAGACATTGCCCAGCGTGTTCAAGCTGTAGCAGAAACTCGAACTCCCTATTTGGCCATGCCAATTGACACAGAGGAAATGGCGCGTCTCATCAAACGACTGGAATCCCAGATGAAAGCGGCAGCCAAAAATTTGGAGTTTGAGAAAGCAGCCCTTTTGCGCGATCGCATCACTGAGCTAAGGAAAGACGAGGAGATGATGGGCCCTTTAACCAAACCTAAAGAGGTCAAAAGACGGAAAAGATGGCACAGCAACTAAGAGTGCCCAGCGACTCCTACAGTGAAAGAAAGATACAGTTGTCTAAACTCAGGACATTAGATAGCCGCCGTCGATAACAATAGTCTGACCGGTAACATGCCGAGAGGCATCGCTAGCCAAGAAAATAGCTGCTCCAACCATATCTTCCGGCTCACCAAGAGAACCAAGCGGGGTGCGAGCCGCGCGGGCCTCGACAAAACCTCTATCCTCAAAGAGCGGTTTTGTCATGTCAGTTCTTGTCGTCCCAGGAGCGATAGCATTAACCCTTATGCCATATTTGCCCAGCTCCAGCGCTAAAGCTTGAGTCAGCGATACAACACCCGCCTTGCTAATGCTATAAACGCTCATCATTTCACTCGGTTGAAAGCTCGCAACCGACCCAAGGTTAAGGATACAACCGCCCTTCTGCTGAATCATTATCTTAGCTACAGCTTGACTTAGAAGAAAATAGCCCTTTAGATTGACGCCCATGGTTGCGTCCCATGCCCCTTCCTCTACGTCTACCAGCCATCCATAGGCCGGGTTGGTACCGGCGTCATTAACCAGGATATCGATCCTCCCGAATTCGTCCATTGTTCTCTTCACCAGATTCTCAATATCCTGTTTGCGCCCAGCATGAGTTGCGACAGCCAATGAACGGCGCCCTTGAGATGAGATCTCAGCGGCCACCACCTCCAAGTCAGGCAGCTTGCGACTAGCCACCACTATATCGGCACCAGCCTCAGCAAAACCCAGGGCGATAGCACGCCCAATACCCCTGGAACCCCCCGTAATTACGGCAACTTTCCCATCCAGTCGATACCTTTCCAAAAACATAATTGCCTCCTCTCTCAAAACCAGAATTAGTTATAGATTAACTTAAACTCTTCTGAACCTACTCCAATCTGGAGCCCTCTTCTCCAAGAAAGCTGATCTCCCCTCTTTTGCCTCGTCAGTTTCGTAGAATTGCCAGAGCGCATCCATAGCTATCGCTTCGATGCCATATATACTGTCTGTGAACTGATTAAAGGAGGCCTTAAGGTATCTGAGGGCGGTCGGGCTTAGAGCCAGTATCTCCTTGCACCAGCTTTTCACTTCTTCCTCTAACTTATCAGGAGGCACTACTTTGTTAACTAAGCCCATCTCATAAGCTTCCTGAGCGCTATACTGTCGGCATAGAAACCATATTTCCCTGGCTCGCTTCTCCCCTACCACCCTAGCCAGGTAAGCAGAGCCAAATCCAGCGTCAAAGCTTCCCACTCTAGGACCGACTTGCCCAAATCTAGCGGTTTCAGAGGCAATGCTAAGATCACAAACGATATGGAGCACGTGACCCCCGCCTATGGCATAACCATTAACCGCAGCAATCACCGGCTTGGGAGCCTCCCTTATGAGACGATGAACATCAACGATTTTCTTCACTTCAGGAGAGTAACCTGCCCTTCCCGGAGCAACATCCTTGGCATCTCCCCCGGTGCAAAAGGCTTTGTCGCCAGCACCAGTGAGGACTATTACTCCGATGCTGTCATCAGAGTTTGCATCTTCGAAAGCCTCTTTGAGCTCTACAGTAGTCTTTCCCCGAAAGGCGTTATACACCTGGGGCCGATTTATCATGATTCTCGCTGCTCCTTCTATAGCCCACGGCTTTTCATAAATGATATCCTGAAACTGCATTTTGACCTCCCTTGACTATTTCTCACTCTCAGGAGGGCTTACTTTTATCAGGCCCTCTTGCTGTAGTGTCTCCATAAGGCGAGCCGCTCTAGGATAGCCAATGCGAAGACGGCGCTGTAGAAAAGAAGCGGAAATATGCTCGTGTTCCCGCGCCAGACGCTTTGCCTCCTCCCAAAGAGAGTCTGGAGGAGGACTTATCGTTCGACCCGCTATAGGAGGCTGACCTGCCTCATCCAAATCGATAGACCTCGGTGCAGGTCTGCGCTGTCTTGCCCAAAAATCCACTACCCTTTCTATCTCAGCATCAGAGACGAAGCTTCCTTGAAGGCGCTTGGGCCTGCTAGCCTCAGTGGGCATGTAAAGCATGTCACCTCTGCCTAGCAGTTTCTCCGCACCCACCGTATCAAGGATAGTCCGTGAATCAATATGGGAGGTAACTGCAAAGCTGATGCGAGTAGGAAAGTTAGCTTTAATAAGCCCTGTGATCACATCTACAGAGGGGCGCTGAGTAGCCACAATGATGTGAATCCCCGTTGCCCGGGCTAGCTGAGCCAACCTGCAAATGCCATGCTCTACTTCATCAAAGGCTGTCATCATGAGGTCGGCTAATTCATCGATGACAAGCACGAAATACGGCAACTTGTTCTCAGGCAGGCAATCTTTGTTATAACCCTCGATGTTGCGTGCTCGGGCCTCAGCGAATTGGCGGTACCGCCTGTCCATCTCGCGACTAAGCCACCGCAATGCCCTAATAGCCTGGTCAATATCTACAATTACGGGTGCAGCCAAATGAGGTATACCATTGAAAGCGACCAACTCCACCCTCTTAGGGTCAACCATGATAAATTGGACATCTTCAGGACTATTATGTAGGAGCAGGCAAGCGACGATAGAATCAAGACAGACAGTCTTGCCGCTACCAGTAGCTCCAGCGATAAGTAAGTGGGGCATTCTGGCCAAATCAGCTGCCACAGGATCGCCGCCGGCACCTTTACCCAAGGCAATAGCCAAGCTCGACCTGGCTTTGATCCTTTGAAAAGCAACGGTCTCCACTACGCTGCGGAGGTCTACTGAGCCAAAGGTGGTGTTAGGTACCTCGATACCTACCATCGACTTGCCGGGCACCGGCGCTTCAATCCTGATGCTGGACACAGCCAGCGCCAAAGTCAAATCACTTGCTAGCGAAGTAATGCGGTCTACCCTAACTCTCGTCCTTGACACCTCCTCCAACCTCACCTGTGTGTTACCGTTCTTTCCCCTTTCCTTGATCTCCTTATACTTCCGATCCCAGCCAGGCTCAACGCCAAATTGTGTTACAGTAGGACCAGTGTTTATTTGAACGACTTTGGCTTCCACACCGTAGCTGGCCAAGGCCTCTTCTATCAGTTCTGCTCGCCTCTCAATATCACCCTGATCCAACTTCGCTTCGGTTGGCTTATCCAGGATATCAATAGGGGGAATCTGCCAACCGCCAGGAGTCACAATTGGTTCATGTTTCCCCACCTCCTCCTTTGCGTCAGGAACTACAATGAGCTTTGCACCAGCAGTCTGCTTTGCTTCCTCTTCGCTGCGCTCAGAGCTTCGGCTCATTGCAGTGAGATTGCTTGCCTCAGAAGATGTAGTCTGGGCAGGCGCAGGCTGGGGATGGACAACTTTAGGGCGGGGTCGAGGAAGCCTGGTGAGGAAACGCCAGGTAGCCCTGGAAGCTTTTGTCACCACATGCCAAGCTTTGTGAGGGGCCAGGAAGATAATGCCCAGAACGACAAGCCCCGCTATTAGAACGCCTCCCCAAATGGTAGGCGTCCCTATTATGCTTTGGCCCAATCTACCTCCCAGACCGAAAAAGGAAAGCACCCCCCATGCAGCCAAAGCCAGGATAATGCCCCCAACAAAGGAATTCCAGTGCTTTGCCAAGGCGCGGAAGCGCCCCCGCCATACGACCCAGATTGCCACAGCCAAAGCAATAGCTATTATGACTAAGCCAAACCCAAATAATGTGAGCAGCCTTTCCCATATCACAGCACCCCACCAGTATAGTAGTGCTACCACGACAATGAGCAATATGAGCCTTCTTACCACAGGTGAAGCGACGAAAGCCAAGAACCGCTTCCACACTGGCCGGTATTCTATCCTCTTTTGCTTTGGCCTGGACGCGACTCTCCGTTTTGCCTTGGGCATAGAAAACTATATCTCCTAGGTTGCTAATCCTAACATATCTTCGCTGGGGAGCACTAAGTCTAGAACAAACTTGGTTGTTGAGATTCTGCTGGAACTTCTGCGCCTTTCGCTAGTTGGTCAAGTACTCGAGGAATCTGCAGCATATCAGCCTCGATGATCTGGCGCAGACTGTTCTGATGAAGGGCAGCGGCTGGATGATACATTGGGTAACAAACGAAGTCGCCTACTTTCCGCGCTTTTCCATGGACCTTGCTTATGCCCTCATTGGGGAAGTATCTGGCCAAGGAATACCGGCCCAAGGTAACAATTACTTTCGGGCGGATTATCTCTATTTGGCGGTCAAGCCAGGTGCAACACGCCTCTATTTCCCTAGGCAACGGATCTCGATTTTGGGGAGGACGACACTTAATTACGTTAGCAATATAGACCTGCTCTCTCTTCTGCCCAATCAAAGCCAATAACTGGTCCAGGAACTGTCCTGCTGGTCCCACAAAAGGACGCCCTTGCTGATCTTCATGCCACCCGGGCGCCTCACCAATAAAGAGCAATTCAGCATCTTCGGGACCCTCACCGGGCACTACTTTGGTGCGATGTTTGACCAATTCACAATCTCGGCAATCCGCGATCTCTTTGTAAAGCTCAGTCAAGGCTGACATCCGAATCGAATACTAGCACGGCTACCTTCACCGGTCAATTTACATCCTAGCGAAGACCAATCCAATAACAAGGCCCAGGATAGCTATGGAGATCGCCAAATAGAGCTTCTCCTTCGCGAGAGCGAAGGCAACTCCACCCAGAATAATGCCTAGAAGGGGGGTGAATAGAAGAACGAAGACCCCCACCGCGATAATAGTCAGCGGCGCTGGGCCGCCATCAAGAATCCCCTGTAGCGAAATTACGAAGCTATCTGGCTCAATCCCCCTGATGCCGCAAAGGACAGAGCCAAGAACTAGCAACCCGACTGCAACGCATACGGCTATTCTCAAACCAAGAGAAAGCCAATTATAGAGGCGGCTATCCTTGTCCATATTACAAGCCCACACTGACTGCTCTGGCTATCATAACTACGGCAGTGACAAATATGATGACGGCAAAAAGACGCCTTAGCACTATCCCCTTTGCTTTGGGCGCCAGCTTAGATCCCAATAGAGCGCCCAAAAAGGCACCTATGACAACCGGTGCAACCACGACGGGATATACATAACCGTGGAGGCAATAAACCAGAGCACCACCCAGCGCAGTGATGCCCATTATGAAACTACTGGTGCCAATGGCTGCTTTTATGGGCATCTGCATCAGGCGATTCATTGCCGGCACCTGAATGACGCCGCCACCTATGCCAAGCAAACCTGAAAGCCCCCCAGCCAGCAACCCTGCCCCTAAGCCATGAGGCAGCCTCCTGACACGATAACTCACCACCTCGCCTAGACTCGGGTCATAAAAGGACCCATATAGAGGAATTCTCGAACCAGCATTGTCAGGGGTCTTAGCGTCTTCTTGAGACAAAACCTCCTCTTGCATGCCGCGCCGGCGAACCATCATATCGCAACCTACGTAGAAGAGAAGGGCAGCAAAAAGAATGCCTAATACCTGAGAGCTGAGATAAGCAGCTAGAAACGCACAACTAATCGCGCCGACGAGTGTTGCCGCTTCTAAAAGGATACCCAGCCTGATATTGGCAAATCGATTCTTGACATAGGTAGCAGCGGCTGTTGTTGAAGTAGCTACGATGCTCACCAAACTGCTAGCAATAGCTACATGAATAGGCAGGTGAGCCAGAACGGTAAGCATCGGCACAATCAAAATGCCGCCGCCTATCCCTAAGGTCGAACCAACAAGTCCAGCGACAAAACCTATTCCACCCAGCACCCAAAGATTTATCTCAATCAAAGTCCCCCTTCAGTGACACCGTTGATAATAATCGAATGTGTTTGCAGTTAACAAGTCCCTATAATACAATCTTGGGAGCCCGACGGGAATAGTTCAAAGTGGACATGGGTGATACCCTTCTTTTGGGCGCTGGCGAATTAGCCCAAAGGACAGGAACACTTCTCGCCTGCTCACACAAATGACAGCCCTAGGGCAATTGGGGAAGGAAACGGACAGAGGATTCTATCATTACATCTAGAGAACATTACATGCGCTTGGGGAGGAATAATGGAATTTGAAAACATCATATACACCAAGGAAAGGGGAATAGCCAGGATCACCATCAACAGACCACAGGTTCGAAATGTGCTGAACATGGCCGCTAGACAGGAGATTAAAAACGCCATACAGGACATCGAGAAGCATAAGGAGATCAAGGTAGCCATTATTACGGGTGCGGGGGACAAGGCATTTATCAGCGGCGCTGACATCACCGACTTCAAGGATGCCACTCCCATAATGATGGAGGAACGTGCTTCTACTTTGGGACAGCAGCTTTTTACCGATATAGAGAACCTTCGCGTCCCTGTCATCGCCATGATAAACGGATTCTGTCTTGGTGGAGGATGCGAATTAGCCATGTCCTGCGACATAAGAATCGCCTCTGAAAACGCCAAGTTCGGGCAACCCGAAATCAACATTGGAATCATCCCCGGGGGTGGCGGCACGCAAAGATTGCCCAGATTAGTCGGCTGGGGCAGAGCCAAAGAGCTTATGTACACGGGTAGGATAATAGACGCTGCTGAGGCGGAAAACATCGGCTTAGTCGACAAAGTAGTCCCGCTGGACAGACTGGAGGAGACAGCAAACCAACTGGCCCAAACGATAGCTAGCAAAAGCCCATTGATTATGAGCATACTGAAGAAGACTATAAACAGAGGGATGTATACCGATCTCCCCTCAGCACTAAGCTGTGAGAAATCCAACTTTGCCTTGTGCTTTGCCACCGAGGACCACACGGAAGGAGTAGCGGCATTCCTGGAGAAACGACAACCCCAATTCAAGGGCAAATAACAGAGGAGCGGTTGAAATAAGGAAGGTATGCGTTCAGGCACTGAGAGCATGCGCTGCGGAATAGCATATTTCCGCCCAAGCAGGATACCAAGTTAGCTTGGCAGATATCAACGACCAGTTCCTTCAAATTTGGACACAAAGGACCAAAGGATTTCTTCACGGTAGCGTAAGGCAGAAAAGCTAACCAGGGGAGCAGGCGATGCCGCGCATAGCAAGATCAAGGCCGCAAGCAATTAGAACCAGGCAGGCCAAGACGCTGACCTAGCAAGCGAAGCCACAGTGGCAAACATGGAGTCAAAGAGAGATGCTTTCAGCAAGCTGAATGAAATATGCCCCGAGCGAACCATATCTGCCTTTAACACCCCATAACAGTGTGTTACTTGAACGGCGCTGGCGACAGAAAGGCCAGATGGATTTATGGGAACGCATCGGGGACGGAACACAAATGATTGAAATCCAAGAAACGTCTCCAGAAACACTCGATACCCTTATCCAGTTATGCAACAAGCCCGGCTGAGAGCCATGCAGGAAAACAGGTCACGCCTTCTACCAAGACGGGGAACCCTCAGCCGAAGTCAAAGAACTCCATGTCAGCCACAGCGGATTTGGCAGTTTCACGAACATCGTCGTGGGGACTGCTCAGCAACTGATGCAGGGCACGCCTGGCTTTAGGCTCGCCCACCTTTTCCAAGCTCTTGCATGCTGCCTGACGAACTTGGATATCCTCATCGTGGGCCAAGTGCAAAAGATGAGGTACCGTTTCCTCTACGCCCAATTCACCGCAAGCTTCAGCCACCTCGTACCTTATTTCAGCCTCGGCATTATCCATTTCCTTCACGAGAATGGGCAGCCACGCCAGATCACAATTACGCCCCATAGCCAATAAGGCGCTAGCTTTAAGCTCAGTGTCATCACTATGGTAAGCCTCTTCGATAAGCTCCTTTACCCGAGGCGTCGCAAAAAAAGCAATCGCCTCCAAAGCGCGGCCCTTGACTTCCAAGGATTCAACTTCATCCTCCAGTACAGCTAGCAAAACAGAGTACACTTCTTCTGCTTGATCCGAAGGAAGCTTCCCCATCTCAGCCAGCAAAGCAAACTGGCTCAAGACAATAGCGGCAGCCACTCTCGTTTTGTCAAAAGGGTCTTCCTTAAAGAGCCAAATCAGAGGTGAGATAACAGAACTATCCTCCTCTGCCTCCAAACCAAGAACCGCCTGGAGCCTAACCTCCTCATCACCATCTCCAAGGCAGGCAAGAAAGACCTTGCCAAAATCGAGGCGCCGGTTATCCTCACCAAGATCAGCAAGGCGAGCTATGATCTGGCACCGCCGTTCCGTTTTGACAGTCGCCCAGACTCGCCCAAAAGAATCTAGCTCCTCTTCTGTCAAATTAGACAGCTGCACCAGTTGAGAATCAGTTGGCTCCTCATCCGCATCAAATACCTGTGTTATTTGCTCCTCAAAGGAGAACTCAGTCTTCCTCTTCGTCATCCTCTTGTTCCTCCTCTTGGTCATCCTCACCTCTTTCCCAAATGGGTTCAGTGAAATGTTCAATGTATTCGGCTGCGGCCTGCTTGGCCAACCTATCCATCTGCCTTTCTGCTTGCACAGCCAAATCGCGAAGCTCACCAAGGTCGATTTCAATTCCAGTCATCTTGCTTAAGACTTCAAGCACACCTAAAGAAGCCTTAGGATTCGGTATCTGGACGGCATATGTTGGCACTTCTCCTAACAAGCAAATACCCTCAATGCCTCGCTCCTTAGCTGCTCCTAAAAACAACCCATTCAATCCAGCGATATGAAGGTCACCTTTAAGGACAATATCAAGCCTTTCGAGACCCTCCGTCAGCTCACTATTCGTAGCTGCGCCCCAGACTTTCAACTCATCCGTATGGTGAATTCTAGCTACAGCAGCAGCACAGCTATATACCCTTTGCACTTTAAATTTTTGTGCCACATCCAGAATGCACTGGGCCAACTCATATCCCTTAGAGCTGGGCTGTTCCTCACCGATAAACAACAACAGGCCGTTTCCAGAAACAGCATCCTCCCAATAGTAGAATTTGCTCTCAGGAAAGCGAGGTGCTTCAACTATGTTGTCTTTTACTATGATGCCCGTTGGCTCAAAGAAGCGAGTAGGCTCGATTTCCCCTATTTCCTCAGCATTAAGCTTTCGTCTCAAGTAGTCCGCGGCTATCAGAGAGACATTGCCAATGCCAGGCCAAGAAGCAAACATAGAGCAACTCGCAGGATGTGGTTCCTTATAAAGCCTTACTACATCTTTCATAGAGTATCACCTCCTCTTCGCTTGGCACAAAGTCAGAGTCCCTTCACCGCCACTGATAGACTGGGGCAATATAAGCAAGGAGTCCGCAAAGTGCCGCCCACCCATCTGGCCTCCCTACCTATGCCCAAAAGCCTTCCCAGGACTTGATATGTATTTCCTGCGATCATGGTATCCTTGACCCGCCCCACTATTTCCCCATTCTCCACCTTATAGCCAAGCAAGACATTTGCACCAAAGTCGCCCGATAGGAGATTACCCTGGTCAGCACCCATCACTTGCTCAACAACTAAGCCTTCCTTCATACTCTCCACCATGTCCTGAAAAGAAATATCTCCATCACCTATAATGAGGGAACTCATGCCGGGCCTGGGCAAGCCATTGCCAATTCGCCTGCCACTGCCAGTGCTACGAGTATTAGCCAAAGCTGCTGTCTTGAGATCATAAAGGAAATTTGATACCACTCCATTGCTGATGAGTGCCAACTCTTGACTGGGCACCCCCTCATCATCACAGGGACCGCTAGCTATCTGGTATGGCAGGGTAGCATCATCCCATAAACAAATCCGTTCGTCAAAAACTGCTTTCCCCAGCTTGTCCTTCAGGGGCGAGATCCCCTCAGACACCATCTTGCCATTGAAAGCCACTGCCAGAGGCACTAGGAAAACACTCTCCACGCCTCTAGGAGTAAAGATTACAGGCAATGACCCCGGGGATACAGTTGCTCTCGCTTTGGCCAACTCTAGCTGCCTTATCACTCGACTGGCCAGAATCTCAACATTAAGTATGGGGTTGCAGGAGCTTTCACTATCCCCAACAGAAAGCATATCAGTGTCACGAATGACTACCCCCTCTACATCTACGTGAAACAGACTCTTGTCATAGCTTGTTTCCCCACCCCATGAGTTAGCTATGTGGACAGAGCCTACACCCTTGACCACTTCTGCATCGCAAAGGACATCAGACGTATTTCCCCTTATCATCGCTATAAGCTGGTTGCCAAGGTCAACCATGGAGTCGATTGCTATTTCCTCCGTTTCAGAGTCGTAGACGTCAACCTTGGGATAAGTAGTCGGGCAGGGGAATTCAAAATTGGCCGGAAAGCCAAATTGGGCTGTTTCCACAGCCATGTCAACCAGATTTTCCACATCAGCGGCACCTGAGGTCACCGCGAAGCCAATCCTACCCTTCCTGACAATCCTCAAAGCTGTGCTGCTCCGTTCTCTGCTTCGGACTTGCTTGAGCTTATTAGCTTCGAAACAGGCATGAATTTCTTGAGAGGAAACCGAGAAGACCTCAGCTTGTTCAGCCACCTTCTGAGCAGAGCGAAGAATCTCTAAAAGATGCTCCATCTTAAATTCCAATTCCTAATATCTAAACAACATCAAAACTCAAAGATAAGAAATCAAAATTACAATTAAAAATGCAAGAACAGTTCACTTTCTTCCTTTCAGGGTCAATATACTGGCGGCAAGTATATTGGCAATCTCCGTTGCTTCTTTTACAAGTCTATTAATGGTCTGCTTATCGCCCCTACCGGAGTCTCTGAGCAGTCCCAGCCAGAACTTGCACTCGTTTGCTGACTTCAGCGCATGAGTGAAGAAATTGGTGTAATCCTTCCTTGACGAAGCCGCTTGAGCCTCAATGACATTAGCGCCAATACTAGTAGTGCTCCGTATAAGCTGGTCAGTGATGATCCTCGAAGTCTGTTCCGCTGGCAATCGGTCTACGAGTCCTATTACATCCAACGCGAATCTGTAAACGCGAGCCCCAAATTCCTCTTTGAATTTTGCTTTGTCACTTTGCATTTTTATTTTTGCTCTTTTATGGTTTCGCACATTGGCATTTGTTTAGGATTTCGGGTTTGGGATTTAGTATTTATCGCTTATCTACCTCCAACCAGGCAGCTACGAATGCGGATGTGTGGACTTCCATTAGAAACGGGTAAGGGGGATTGCCCTCCCTTGCCACAACCGCCACCTTGATTCATCTCTAAGTCATTAGCTATAGCATCTATGTTACCTAGGGTAACAAAAACATTGCCGCTGAGAACGACAGGGCGTAACAACTCAGCTAACCTCCCGTTACGAATCATATAACCCTCTCCAGCGGAAAAAGTAAACATCTCCAAACTAGTTGTCCCTCCATACCAATCCTTAACATAAACACCCTCCTTGATTTCGCTTACCATCTCTTCGAAGGAACAGGTCCCCGCCTCAATAAAGGTGTTAGTCATACGTACTATAGGAGGGAAAAGATAGTCAATAGCCCGAGCGTTGCCTGTCACCGGTTCTGCCATTTTGGCCGCTGTCTCCCTGGAATGAAGCCTTCCCACCAAAATGCCCTCATGGATAAGGTAAGCCCTGGCTCCAGGCACCCCCTCATCATCATACCTATAGCTTCCCCTCAAACCGGGAATAGTAGCATCATCGACGATATTGAGGTGCTTGCCACCAAATCTTCCACCCAAACTCATTAGGTCACGCAATCGCTCATTCTGGTAGACGTGATCCGCTTCAGACAAGTGTCCGAAAGCCTCATGGGCGAAAACGCCAGCCAAAGCTGGATCTAAGATAACCGTATACTCGTTCCCTTTCACCTGCGGAGCGGAAAGAAGCTTCGCCGCCCGCTCAGCTACCTGCCTTACCTTCTTATGCAAACCCTGTATAGCCTCAAAATCGCCGTTGCTGCCCAAGCTTAATGCTGCCTGCTGAACCTCATTATCTTCCGTAGCTATGGCCATCAACTGCAGTGCCAGGTCCGGCCTGGCTTGCTCTATGTAGGCACCTTCACTGTTGGCAAAATAAACGTGCTTGTCAACATCACGATAGTCGACTATCGCATTTTGAATTTTGGGACTGCTTAAGATAATGTCGTTGTATTCATCCAAAAGACGCTTTTTGGTCGCTAACGGTAGCCCTGTGGCGCTTTTCTCCAACTCTACGGTTACCATCTCAACCACTGGTTCGACTGGGGCAAGCTTAACTGCTTCCGTGCTGGCCAGCCTCGCTTCCTTTGCTGCCAAATGTACCTTATCCCTTAACTTATCGAGACTATTGAAACTGACAAAGCCCCAGCCGCCTCCAACCAGAGCCCGAACATTGCCCCCGGAACTCCAGGCCCTATCTACTTCTTCCAAGCTGTTGCCCCGGTAAGCAAGATGAGTCGTCTTTCTCTGCTCAAAACGAAGCTCAATGTAGTCGGCATCATGCCCCTTAATAGCATCAGCAAATTGATCGCGCACTTGATTCCTTCCGTCCTTAATTGTAGCCCTTAAGGGAAACAAAGGCAAAGACTGTACTCGTCTATATGATTGGCGACACTTAGCTTCCTTCCTTATCACTGCCCCCTTTCTTGTCATTGCGAGGCGTCCCCAGCCTGGGCGAGGGAACTCACCGAAGCAATCTCAAAGGCTTGTTTGCAGCAAAGCGTTGGGTGGGAAAGATATGGCAAGGTGAAGTAAGACGAGGCACAAATGGGAAGGGAGAGCGTCACAACCCCTTATCTGGGGAGGGACTTGAGGGGGACGAATAAAAACCCCACCAGAAAAAAAGGTACACCTCCGCGCTAGGAGTTCGCCCTATCTTGCGGCTGGCTGGCGTACTCGTATCTGACGGCACCATCAACAGTGCAATAAACGTGCCTTCCTTCCTTAACTTGGTGGAGCACCGGTTTGACCAGGTCGTCAGCAACCCTGACCAGGTCATCCAGAGAGCTTAAGGGTATGAGCGTCTCGTTCGGTTTTGCTGAAGGAAGCTCCTCAACATCCACGAGCACCTGCCGGTATTTCTTCCTGGCTCTGGCAGCCTCCGCCTCAACATCAATCCCCGCTGGCTCTCGTCTGAGTTGAACATAGCTCCAGCCAAAATAGCCCAAAGCCAGCAAAGCCACTATCAGCCCTGCCAATGATAAGCTTCCCCAGATATTTCCTGAACTCAGGGGTAGCGTAGCCTCACCGATAATCCCAGTCTGAGATTGGCTTAGTTCCTCCCCGAAGCTAAGCGTATTTCCCTCCAGCTTCCCCTCAAGACTCTGACTATATACCTCGTCTATAGCGCCCAACTCAGTCTCAGCGATAGTATGAACATCAGCTTTAATCGTAAGGTCGTAGGTCCCACCACCTACCCCCGTCTCCTTTTCAATGGCATCAATAACGTCGTTGAAGTAGTGTATATCTATGGGGAAGGAGATAGCGAAGTTCCCCATTTTATTAGTCTTGGGTACCAGGATAAGGCTCTTGCTCCACCTACCAGGGTTTTCTATAACAGCGCTAACCTCTACCTCTTCCGATTGCCCGCTCACCGGCCTGTCGCAGAAGAATTGGTAATAGAAAGTCGCCTCAATCGTATCGACAATCCTGGGGTAGTATACCTGTCCTGGGCCCAGAGTTTGGCTGGGTGGGGGAGAGGATGGCTGGGGAAGCCCCGCAGACCTGAGCACTGTTGAACCATAAAGCTTGTTAGGCTTGAGGTAGACTTCATAATCGAACTCGCCTGCTTCCTCATAGCTAACCCCCTCCTCAAAGCCCCTATCACTGCCCTTAAGGGCGCCCGCCAACTCCAGCGTGCGGGGCTTCAGGATGGCTGTCATCTCATGGCTGAACTCACTATCAATGGTCTTTCCTGAGCTGGTCTCAGCCGTAGTATAGACTGTAGCCTTGATGACGAAGTTCCTCTGGGAGCTGGTAATCCCTATGTCCTCCTCAATACCCTCCACCACCCTCTCCAGGGAGTCGAGATGCAACCGAAAGTCCACCTGAAACTCCCGCCCCTTATGCGTCTCCTCCAGCAGAAACACGTCCTTCTGCCACATGCCCGGGTTCTCCACAGTTGCATTCACCACCACCCTATTGTTGATGGTGGCTACGGGCTCACTGCACTCAAAGCTATAGCTGAATAGCAGGTATATGTAATCAATGATGTCTCGAAAGAAAACTGGAGACTCCTCAGCCTTTTCCTCTTCGGACTGAATAGAGTCGCCATAGAGGGTAGTGGGCTGGAGGTACACTACATAGTTGAACCGCCCCTCATGCTCATAGTCCCCAACAGCCCCCACCTCAGTGGGCGCTGAGAAAGGACAAAATAGACCCACCACTGAAGCCACCAGCAGGGCACCGGCCAGGGCAAAGCAGACTATCCTTACCTTCTTAGATTGAGCAAAAGGCTTCCAGACTTTCATTATCCCGTTACCACAATTCTAAAGACTGGCAATCAGGCTGTCAATGGAACTCTCCTTGACTAGCCGCTCCTTAAGAGCAGTGCCACCCAGCCCACCTTGGGCACATTGAACATCACCTTGCCTTTGACCCGGTCAGAAGCCACCGGGGCCATATCAGCGTTATCATTGGCATCCCCCTTGGTTATGAATTGTCTGGAACCATCGCTCTCCTCAATATCTATGACTCGATGTATGACCCTCGTTTCCCCCTGTCGGAAGTCGATGATATCGCCTTCCCTGATGGCGCTGGGAGACACCTTAGCTACTATCACCATGTCACCCAGGTGCAAAGCCGGACTCATGCTGCCCCCAGCCACCGCTGTGGGATAGAAGGGCAAGAGACCCAGTGAAAACCAGAGTAAAGCTAGAACGACAATGGCACCTATAGTCAAGGGAGCTAAAGAGCCTTCTCTTTTAGCTCGCCTCTCCCTTCTGACAATCCTCAATCGACCTGAGGAGAGGCTGTGCACCGCAAGGAAGCCAAGCGCCGGAACGATGGTTCCCAGCAGAGCCTTAAGCCCCCAGGAAAGGTCGGGGAGAATCGGGCAGAACCACTCAAAGGCTTCCAGAACTCCACGATAAGCTATGGCAGGTATTGGTCCCCCCAGGAAGACAAGAAAACAAGCTAGCAGATTCTCAGCCAAAAGCGGGATGACATCTCCCCCCAGAAAGGTGACCGTTTCCAGCGGCTCACCCAGCCCCATGAAGCGGGATAGTGGCAAGCTGAGGATGGTATAAAGCAGAGCTACCAGCGCCATGACAGGGACAGCATGCCTCTTGCTCAAGCTGTTGATGATATAGGCTCGGCTGAACTCCATAGCCACGAGTGCCGTGCCGACAAATATCAGGTTAATGAAGATGCCTTGAGGGGTAAAGGAATAGGGGCTTTTGCCAAAGCCGCAAAAAATGCCCCCAATCGCTAAACAAAAGACTTGAAAAGCCCCAATCATCAAAGCCAGCTTGGTTAGGTCCTGGCGCAGTCGCCATTTGCCCGCTGGCTGGGGACGGCGTAAGCGCAGGATAAAGAAGATTAACAGCCCCCACATTATGGGCTGGAGAACATACGCAGCCACAAAGCCATGCCCTATACGAGGAAGCCCTAGGTTTATCACCAGATATATGGCTACCATCAAGCCAAGGATAATATAAGGTGCACGCCTAATTTCCATGATGCTCTCGGCTAAAACATTCTACATAATACTCTGTATAATGCTCAATGGAGCTATATCAGAACTGCGCGGTATAAAAGGCTTTATCTTCTGTAGCATTCCAGATGAGCATGCTTAGGGGGCATTCCAGGAAATGCGAATATAGTCACTGGTGGGGGTATATGACTCCTGTGTTGTTCAGGTCATCACAGATGTTCTTCATTATCTCGTACTGCTTATCTGTGGGCCAAACTGCACTAGAGTCAGCAGGGTCTTCAGGGTACTTACCCTCAATGGCTGCTATGATCTCGGAAAGGGTGCCCGAACCGCCAAGGCCAAGATAGTTGTGTGGATCGAGGGTAGCGAAATTGTGGATAGCTCCGGGGCTTAGCAATCCTGATTCAACATTCAGCCTGGTTGCCAGGTACTGCTTGAGGAACTTGCACTGCATGTCTGATTTACAATTCTGCCACAGCATCTCTTCCATTCCCCCAACCGTAGTCGGGCCAAGCCAGTCTGAGGTAGCATTGATACTCCCAAGCCAGCCCTCTATTTCCTCCTCGGTGAAGGTCTCATGCTTGTCCCAGTTTTTCCAGAAGCCGATGCTGCCGCCGTGGTCCCATTCGCCCGTTGTTATTGTGCCCTCGATGGTCAAGGCATCTGACCAGTAAGCATAGCCAAGCCCTGTGCCACCCAGCGCAATTATCAGCGCCAGGCAGATAAAGGCTGTTTTGGCAAATCTCTTTCTCATCTCTTAGTTCCCTGCCGTACCATTCCGCTTATCATTGTGCCCCAGGCGATCCTCGTAGGGTGGGGGCTTGTCCCCGACCGATTGCTGTCGTTGTGGACGAAGTGAAACAATCTCATCTCCTTCCAGCCTTTACTCAAACCTATGGCGCATTGAACTGCGTCACCACAATGGTCACAGTAAAGCTGCCGCTGGCATTCTGATCGGCATCATAGCCCAGGTCTGTTTCAACGCTTTTCTCGACAACATGCATATTCAGAGCGCCAGATAGTGAGCCACCGGCAGCTATGGGAGTGTCTTCACCTATGCCAGTAACCGTGATGCGGACATCCTTGTTTGCAGTAACACCCAGGTCCACATCGGCATAGTCACCGTCATTGGTGATGGTGGCCGTGTTACCCTGACCATCGCTGATAGTAATGGTCTCTATCTTAGCTGCGATACTGCCAGTGCTGACAATGTCAAAGGTCACTACACTGCTGTAGCACGGGTAGCCATTGGTAACGGTTACTGTGAATGAGTCGCCATCCTCAGAAACAGGGCTCACCTCGGTGCAGGCGACATCCATCTCTGGAGTCTGGCCAGGGTCATGAGTCCCTGCGGGGTCGCTGGAGCTAACATTATCGAACTCAACATTCAAGGTGCCCGCGGTCATAGTGCCTTCAATGGTTACAGTATCGGTAAAATAGGCATACCCGGCGCCGCAAAGCGCCAGCGAAAAGACCAGTGCCATGCCTAATAAGGCTAACTTTTTCATATTCTAATCCTCTAGTAATTCGTTGGCATATTGCTCAATTCAGTCAGAGCCTGGGCTCTACCACCTCGTCTCAAAATATTCTTCCTGATCAGCCCCATCCAAGTTTCAGGAGGAGAAGGCAGGACAGTTTCGTGTCCTACTCCTGTCCTGCCTACCTCCCACTCACACCAATAAAGCCGGCATCGACTCATCGATTCCCATCGGTCCCTGCTCGACAGCATTACGCTGCCTCTAACCCACTGTCGCGCTTGTCTACATGTTAGGGAAACCAGACAAAAGTGCCGGGCTCGTCAGTTCCTCTGAATATCAGGTTGAAGCCACACGTCTTACCTTGCCATTCAGGACCTGCGTTTCCATCGAAGGTGAACTCTATGCAGAATCCTTGTCTCATGCCGCCATTTGCTGGCAGGTAATCACCATCTGCGTAAGGATCAGTAGTGGTGCCGCCCCAGCAGAAGTTCATTTTCTTTCCGTCGACTTTACCTGCTGCTAGTTCCGACAGCCAGAGCTTTCCACCTTCGTCCCCGAACACGGTGTCATAGTACGTGCCGCCAGCGGGGTGAACCCAATAGTTAAGCTCACCAGGACTGGCAGGGTTTCTGTCCGTATAAGCTACGTCAGAAATGTATATCTTGCCGCCGAGACCTGTATCGCCCGTTAAGCTATCACCAGTGACAAATAGACTCTTTAAGCCACTTGTTCCCACGTTCTTAGTGTATACACAAAGAGAGTAAGTGTCTCCAGGAGCCCAACCGTCTGGCGTGCTAAACGATAGAGAGTCGTACCAAGGGCCACCCGCATCCTTTGCCAATTGAAGGTCCACGGTACCCGACGTGAAGGTAATCGCGCTCGTCTCCTCTTCGCTGAAGTATGCGCCACCGGCACTAATTGCGCCCACGGCGAGAACCGCCACCAGGAACAGCATTCCGAACTTTCCTATCTTTTTCACTTTTCAATCCTCCTTATTTCTACAGTCTTTCATGCACAAAGAGATTAGTTTGAGATTGCTTCGGCCAGTTCCCTCGCTTATGCTCGGGACGCCTCGCAATGACGAGGGGAAAACCCCGCCACAGCGCTACAAAAGAACCTCACAATCACCTTTCTCCCAGATCGACCGCTCCACAATTCACGTCATTCTGACCCTGAACGAAGTGAAGGGGAAGAATCTCAGAGATTCTTCGCCTGCGGCTCAGAATGACAACAGCGGAGAGCCTGGGTATTCCTTCGTCTCATCGGGCATATCCTAACTTCACCTCATCTTTGATTTGAGGCGTGCCTTACTGAGCTCACCTTCACGTCACCCTCACCTTTATCCTCTCCCGTCGAGGGGAAGGAAAATTGAGGAGGGATACCTTTCCGGGAGCCCAATCGCCCAAGATCGACCGCCCCAACATGGTCAAAGGCATGACCGTAGCGCCGAGGTTTATCCTCGGCTTGAGGCGGGGAACAAGCCCCCGCACTACAGGCTGGGGGACAAGCCCCCGCGCTACAGAATGCCCCCGTCGGGCCCAAGGGCATCTCGGCATGGGTAATTGTCATCTCTATATCTACTGCTTTTCCTTTTAGAATTTAGCCTCTTTTCCATTTTCAAATTCCTGTTGCTATGCTATGTAAAGGGGCGGTTATTTATGAAATTCACCGTTATTCTTGAGCCTGAGAGCATCGGATATTCCATCCACTGCCCTGCCCTACCAGGGTGTGTCAGCCAGGGCGACAGTCGAGAGGAAGCCATGGCCAATATTCGAGAGGCTATCGAAGGAATCTTAGCCCTCAGAGAGAAACACAATATGCCCCTTCCGGAAGAGACACCTGAGCTTATCTCGCAGGAGATACGTTGCTGTCTAAGCGAGCGCAAGGCGGAAGGGCTTCCCCTCAGGATTGAGACCGACGAGGTAGAGGTAGCTCCCAAGGTAGCGGTCTGATGGTGGAGTTGGCTGGCCTCACAGTTGAAGAGTTTGCAAAGCTTCTTTAAGTCCTTCATCCTATATCCGTTTCAGCGATATAAGTGAGCCCATGGGCATACGGCTTGGGTAAGAGTCAAAATGTCGTAACTCTTTGATAATGTCCTCTAGGGAACTCGATAGAAGTGTCCTCTTTCCGAGAAAAGTGGTAAAGAAAAGGCAACTCGAAAGGAGGTGCCTGAATGGAAGGAGGATCATTGGCCATGTGCCAG
>Ga0209986_10001170_pt1 | contig 25467 bp, 27 predicted proteins | sample BlataG_FD_183168 | JGI IMG/M metagenome (GOLD analysis project Ga0209986, IMG submission 183168) | Deep subsurface microbial communities from Black Sea to uncover new lineages of life (NeLLi) - Black_00105 metaG (SPAdes) (version 2) | ecosystem: Environmental > Aquatic > Marine > Oceanic >... | reverse complement strand
ATCTAACGCCTCAAAAGCGCCAATGGCAGCAGCGCTAATCGCGAAAACCACGGAGCTGCTATTTTAACAAGAGAGAGTGCGATAAACATAAACAACAGGAGTGAGTATGAAGAAGATAATGGCGCTGCTAATAGCGGCGGTTCAATTGAATGCCGCTGAATTGCTCAAGTATTTCGACGGCAATGAGGTGACAAACGGCGGGCAAACGCGGACGAGTTACGCTTTTCGCGGGAATCGTGCCGAGATTATGAGTCTCGCGCCTGTCAGAGGCGTGTGGAGTTTGTCCGTATGGGTTAAGCGTGTCGAGGGTCCGTGGGGCATGGTGCTGCTAAGTGATGAGAAATACGCGATCACGCTGGAGAGCGTGAACACAGGCGAGAGGTTTAGACACGTGGGATTGACGGTGTATGGAGCGCGAGACTATGCGTTTGCTTACAGGATACCGCTAAACGAATGGCACTTTTTGACTTTCACGCGGGATGGCAGCGGGATCAGTCTTTATGTGGACGCGATCTTCCGAGACCGCCTGGCTGTGAGTTTCCCGCTGCCAATGAGCGTGCTCGGCGCGAGATGGAGCGCGCCGCGCGGGCTTGGTGGTTTTTGCTCGGCGGATCTGGATGACTTGAGCGTGTGGAACGGGACGTTGACGCACGTGGAGATGGAGGATTTGTGGACTAATGGGCCGAGTCTTTGACGGTTAAACAAGCACAGCGAGTATGGAATGCGCGTAGCTTTACGCAAAAGGCAGGCTTCGCGCGCACGCGGCTCGATGCTGCGGTGATACAGCGCGATCAAAGATTATCGTGTGGCCGGAGTTTGTGCGTGGCTCTAACTCTTGCCAAGGAACTCCTTGATTACTTTGGCGCTCGGGCACTTCTTCTTCATGCGCTTGCGGCTCTTTCTGGACTTGCAGGCACGGAAGAAGCGGTCTTGCTTGGCGCTGACGGTGGGCATGGCTACTCTAACATTTCCGCGATCTTCCTGTCAAAGTCCTCCGCTGAGAGCTTGCGCAAAGAGTCACTTGGCTCTTTCATCTCAAGTTCTTGCATTGGTTCGATCATTTCACGAAACACTTGCATGATGGGCATCGCGCCATCCGTGCCAAATTGATCTATCACAGCCTCAATGAACGGCGTGCTGGCAATCACAGAGTTTAAGAATCGCCCTCGGTCGCTGGATGTGGCCAGGTTGGTGACAGCTCGCTTGAAAGGGCCGCTGTAGAGAACACCCAAGAGGAAGCGTCCTGCTATATCCGGCAGGCTGCCGACCTCGCCGCGTAGGAACAGGTTGGATAAATCCATCGCGCCGCCCAACTTGCCCATGCCTTTGAATGCAGTGCTTTTTTCGCGGGAAGCAAGCAAATCGACCATAGTGTTTAGCGCCGCTACCGTATCGTTGCCGATGATATTCTGCCAGGTGCGCTGCTGAGTCTCTGTCCCGAGAACGTCTTTGAGAAGCTTTTGCGAAATTTGCTCTCCGCTGTCGATGCGAATGCGGATCTTGGACCAGATGTCCTCCACACCGAGTTGGCTCACGCTTTTGAGTAGCTCGGGACGATCACGCAACAAGCCTATAATCCGTGCGGAGTCATCCGGGTCCATGTTGGTGAGATAGCGAATAAAATCGCTTGGCTTGATCTTCTCCGCATGGATCGTGCCGTTGGCTGCCGCTTTGATGAGCTTGTTTCCGTAGGCTTCGGCGCGCGCGGCTTCGGCTGCAATGAGTGCTGGAATCTCTTTGGCTGTTAAAGTTCCAGATTGAGCAAGCTTGTCTAGATCGTCTATGCCGATCTTGCCTTGTGCTTTAGAGAGCGCGTCTGAGATGCGGAAGAGTTCTTTTTTGGTTGCGCCGAAGAGTTCGGAGGCGATTTCCGGGTGTAACGCATCGGCACTAAGTTTAGAGCGAAGCAATTGCCCGTCGATCCAGTCTGTGCGCTCAGCCAAAGAGCCGTGCAAAATCTTCTTGCGCGCCAACTCTCGCATGTTTTGGAATTCCGGACTGTTGTTGCCGAAAAAGGCTTTGAAAGAGTTAAACTGATCCAAGTGATTGGCGGATTTGCCGAGAAAGCTCTCGGCGATATGGGCGTCTCCTACAGAGCCGCGCTCTCCTTGTTTCACGAGCATTTCGCGTATCCCGATCTTGTCAAATCGTGACATGCCCGCGCTGAAGTCCTCTGAGAGCTTTTTCCATTGCAGCAGAAGAGTCTTGTCGGCCATGCCTGCAAGCGCAGTTTCGATGCTGTCATTGACGGCTTCCTTGATGACAAGGAGCTGATGAATGTCTGTGCCTGGGATAGCCACACCTTCGGCTACGGCATCGTCTATCGAAGTGCGAATCTTTTTGAGGTCATTGACGGAGACGCGGCCTTTTTGGAGTCCTTTTAACTCGTCTAGAAAGCTTTTCACCTTGGCGGGAGTAAAGCTCTCCAAGCGCTCGGTTTGTTGCTTGATGGTCTGTGTGGGATTGCCGAATCTGTCGAGCACAGCGCTCTTCTTGACCACATCTTTCTCGACAGCGGGCACGAGTTCTTTCTCTAGTTTCTTGGCTGCGGATGCAAGTGCGTTGGCAGGGATGTTTCGCTCGCTAATTGCCGGATTGGAAAGAAACGCATCGTAACGCGCTCTCATGCGGTCTTTGAACGCTTTGAAGTCGCCCACGGCTCGTTTGCGCGCGGCAGCGCCGATTTGTGATGTGCTGAATGGCGTGGCGAGATTGACGCGGGCGATTTGCTGTGCTTCCTGCGTGCCAATGCGTTGGATTTTCTGTGATGCTTTGGCTATGTCGCCTTCGAGACGCAGCGCTTCCGTGCCGAGTCGGGAGAGCACGCTTTGTCCCGTCACATCCGCTTTGGGCAAGAGAGACATTAACTCGTCGTCCGTGATGGTGCGTGGCATGCCGAGCGCGACTCGCCGGAGTTCATTCTCCGCTTTGTTTTGAACAGCGCGGATGCGATCAACGAAACTGCCCGCGCCTACGCGACCCACAACCATGCTCTCCAAACGCGCGAGCAGAGTATGTTCGGATGCTTGAGCGGGGCTCAGCTCGAAGCGGATGCCGGTCTGAGCTTTGAGTTTGTCAGCGGCGCGTGTGGTGGCGGTTTCAAAACGGTGACGTGACGGCATGTTGCGCATGGAAAGATTTACGTCTAGTCCGGGCATTTCCAGCATCTTCGTGGCGACTTTTCCTGCGCCCGCTATGAGAGAGCCGAACGCTGCGTCACGCAAAGCGAGTTTGCCTCGTTGCAATGTTATGTCGGAAACATCCACATCGCTAAAGGGACGGTAACCGCGCACGATGGAATCTTGGAGGGCTCCAACGGTTTGACCCCCGATTGCCATTGCGCCTATGGCGGAGCCTGCTCTACGGAGCGCAGTCGCGCCTACCTTGCCCCCGAACTTGGCGGCGATTATCCCGCTGATCATGGGGAAAAGCTCGCCGCTGAACTCCGCCACATCGCCTATGTCTAGACCCACGGGATCTACAAAGAGGTCTTCTATGCCGCCTCCCTCGGCGGGCTGATTGCGCAGAAGAAAGCGCCCGTCATCGGACGTGTCCACGTTCTCCGCACCGTATTGTTCCACCAACAACTTGAATTGCTCGAATTGGTTTTGATCCAAGCCGAGACGAGCGCGCACGCCGAGAGGAGCGCCTTTCTCTAGGTTAAGATCAGTGCCTGGGCGAATGCCAAAGCCTTCGTCGCGTGCTTGAGCTGCGCGTAGAATCTCCATCTGCGCTTGGGATGATTCGCGTTTTGCTTTGGCTTGAACGAGATCCACGTCAAGATCCACTGAAGGCTGCATGGCTTGCTCGCGCATGGAGGACGCTTCTGGCCCGAGGGATTCTGGATCGACGGTGGAAATGGCTGTGTTGTTGGATGAAGCGGGTATCAATGCACCTACACGCGCCATGAAATCGTCCAAAGGAAGCTCTCGAAGTGATGCCATTTTAACGCTGTTGTAATTGATACCATCGACGAGCATCGTTCGCTGTAATCAACCCGCTTGTGAGCATGGCCTCAAACTCTGATTCCTCTACTTGAGCCAGAATATCGACAGCTATCGGGAGGTTACGCGCTTTATAGTTGCGCATCTGCTTGGCGATGACTGCGCGTTTGAGGTTTTGAAATTTATCTTTGGCCTCGCGTGGAGCGGTCCAGAGCTTTGTAACGTCTCCAGCGCGCTCCAACTGCTTGCGTTCATAAAGACTCATGTTGCCGCTGTCAACACGGAGCGCCGCAGCAATTTGAGTGAATGTGAACGTGAGTTGATCGCGTGTGGCTGTAATGGGCATCTCATCGTCGCCAAAAGGATCGAGTATGCCTTTTGCAGTTTCCACAGCGGAAAGAACGATGCCTGTGGGGCCAATGGCTAACGGACTTTTTTTGATGAGTTCGATTGAGCGCCCGAGTTCGCTTATGCTGGTTTGACCGGAAAGCGCTTCCTGCTCCAATTTGCTTTTCGTGCCGACGGTGAGTGCGCTTGGGTCTTTGGATGCGAGTGCGCCTTGCTCAAAAGTAAATGTGCCGTCTGGGTTAGTGGAGATGCGCATTCCAGAACTGGCCACTTCTTTAGCGATTCGCGCATCATAGAGTTTAGTTTCTTCTACATTGCCGGAATCGAAAGCAGTATTACGCTCGTTGATAAGTTGTCTGAAAGACGAACCTGTATCGCTTTTTTGAATGCTAGGATTTGTGAGTCCTCCACCCGTAATCGCCATTGCTTCTGTGCCAGGGATCGGCGTCGCTTGAAACGGCGATGTGCGCTGGATGTATTCCAGCCCCGTGCTGTGTAAAATCTTTGCCTGGGACTCATCCAGTCCCGCCACGCGCATGGTGCCGTCGGCTAGGATCAACGCGCGTTTGTCCGGGTCTTTCTCGCTCTGAAGGCTCTTCATGGTGATGGCAGAAATGTCAGTCGCCATTATGTGATCTTCAGCAAGCTGCCGCTTTTCAACGAGCGCGCGCCGCTTCTCTTGGAAGTTGATCTCGGCAATGCGTGAGTCTAGATCATGCTGCGACTGCTGGCCTTTCAACACCCGCTCTTTGTAGGCTTGGTCGAACTTGCTCTCTTCGCGGCGTTGGCCGAGTTCTTCGCGCTGCTGCCGGATCTGCAAACCACGGCTCCATGCGCTCGCGCCTGCGTTGAATCCGTTGATGATGGCTGGCATGCTAGCGTCCGGGAAAAGTGTTGAAGTGTGTTGCGGATGTTGGATTGTATACGCCGCCGCCCATGCCGCGCATACCGCCTGCCGCCATACCGATCATGCCAGCGCCCATCGCCATGCCGCCGACTTGCGTGAGAGCGTTGCCGTAGGAAGACATCATGCTTGGCGTGCCGGGCATGCCACTGAGAATGTTGGCCATCTGCGACTGTTCCTGTCCGCGTGCCGCCAGCCGTTGCGTGCCCGTGCCGCCGAGGAAGTTGAGAATGGAGATAGGCTGCGCGGACGGGAAGAGTGAGTTGAACTGGCCGAGCGCTTGCATGCCCATTTGTTGCTGCTGCTCGGTGGCGCGTCCGAGAGCGGCGGCTTCGGCGCGGAGTGGGATCGAGCCTCCAAGATTGCCGAAGCGGGCGGCTCCGCGAGCAGCACTGGATCTGCTAATGCCACGCTGCATCTCAGGAGAAAGCTCGCCCGCAAGATAAGAGTCAATCATGGAAAGGATCTTGTCGCGGCGTCCAGCGGAGCCGGGAGCGGATTTTTCACGCAAAGCATCCAGCACGTCTTGATCCGCCGTGGCCGTGGTGGAAGCGGCTTTGGTCGCTGCGGGACCGAGCTTGCCAATGTCCTTGAGATATTGACTGATCTCTGCTTGATAATCGAGCGGGACTTTGCTCGCCGCGTCGCGAAGGAAAGCTTGCTTGCTCGCGGCTTCTTTCTTTGCGCCTCGGCCTGAGAGGAATGAGCCGCCGCCGATTGCGAGTGCGCCTAGACCTAATGCAATAGCTGGCATTTTATGCGTTCATTAAACCGAGTTGCACGAGTTCATCGAGAAACCCGCTTTTATGCGTTAAATCATAGTCTCGTGGCACTTGAATTACAAGGTCTTTGAAAAGATCGTAGTGATCGCCGCGCCAAAACGAGCCGAATGTGCAGAAATCCCAGACGGATTTGATCGTGGATTCGTCATTAAGATCGGCGAAGAGGACACAGCGGGCGTTGGGGTGGGCAGAGACAGTGGAGCGTGCGGTGCAGTAGATGCGGAGAAGTTTTTCCCATGCCTCGCGGGGAAGGCGCGTGTTGAAATATGCTTCAAAGCTCTTGACCACGTGGCTAAACGGGCGGTCGATGAGAAGGTAGCGAGCATCGGGATATGCATCGAGGATAGGCTTGATGTTGAGACAAAGACCAGAGTCGGAATCGCCTACTACGGTATGCGGAGAAGCGTTTAGTTTGGCGTGAAAGTCTTCCAAACTCGATGCGAGGCGGCTTAGTTCATGGAAGCAATGCGTTGTGCCGTGGGAAAGGAAAGCGGCGAGCCATGCGGTGCGGCAACGAGCGGGACCGATGATGAAGAAGCGGCGCACGGCATTTAGATAAAGCCCGCGAGCGAATATGGCAAGCTGTTCGTAGCCTCTCGAATAACGAAGGCGTCTGTGCGATCGCCGGTCTTGGAACGCAGCTCGGCGCGGAGCAGAGGGATGGCGCCACCGCGACTGAGGGCGCGATAAGGCCCGCGATTACTGGCGGGAGAGGCTGCGACTCCGAAGAAGTAGTAGTTGAAACGGTCTGCGAAGCCTTCTTCCTGCGCTTTCATGGCCATGAGCGCGGCTTTGTAGGCGTTGGCGTTCTCAAACAGCAACCAGTCGTTGGTGTTAACGAGCGGCGTGTGCGCGAGTTTGACGATGGCGGTGACGGTTTTGGGCGTGGTTGAGGAGCAACATGAATTGCCAGGCACACTGCTGAAATACGGCATGAAGAACTTGCGCCGGGTTGGAAGCGTCTCCCACGGTTGATAGGTCGCGAGCAGCACTTCGAGCGTCGTGCTCGTGTCGTAGGAGTGCATGAGAACGCGGTAGTCGGTCTCGTCTTTGATGATGCCGGTGGGCGAGCCGGGATACCATACGGTGACGGTGTCGGTGAAGGGAAGCGCGAGCGTGATCTCTTCGCCGTCGGAGATCGAGCCGCCTATGCTCGTGCGCACCCAAATGTTGTTGGAATCGTAGCCTTGAACGATGATCTTCTTACCCACGTCAGCGGTTTGCGGGTAGAAGCGCAGCACTTTGTTCGAGCCTTTGGTGACGGTGTCGCTGACGGCTGTGCCGTGGTCTTCCACGTAAAGATGATTGCAGGGATAGCGGAGCGAGGAACCGCAGCCAGTCGAACACGCGCATTGCTTGACGCTGGCGAGGGTTTGCGTGAAGGCATACCAGTTCGTGACGATGCCGATGGGCTGGCCGTTGACGGCGATTTGCTCGACGGTCTCGATCTCGGGTCCGAAAGAAAAACAGCCCTCGGACACGCAAAACTGCGCACGTTGGATCGAACCCCACCAGCGTCCGTATGACAACATCATCGCTTCCGCTTCATTGAGCCATGCAAGAGCGCGCGGGTCGCCGGGGCACAAACCACCGATGGATGCGAGCACGCGCGGATTGTTGATGATGGATCCTACAGTGAGTCTCATGTGTCGGCTGGAGTTCTGTAAATTCTTGCCGTGCGCTTGATGAGGTAACAGCCCACGACAGGGTGGGTGGTTTGGTGCGCGGCGTTGGTGATACTTGAAGCGGGATTGCCACTAGCGGGATCGTAGGCTTCGCCAGATATCATATATTCTCCCGCTAGCGCGGAGAGCGGACTGGTAGCGGAGATGCCTGTATCGCCCGTGATAGGGCGGCCTACGAGATTGACGGCGTCAGCGTATGGAGGCGTCGTAGTGCCAAAGGTGAAATAACCGTCGTCGTTTGTAATCGCTGCGAATCTGCCAAGCACATGCTGATGAGACTGCAAAGCAAAGGCTTGAGCGGACGTGAGCGTGACGGAGCCAGAGCCGTATTGCTCCGCGAGTGCGAGAGTCTTCGCCGGGTCGCTGGATGGGATCGCGCCCGGCCCCATCGGAGAGCGCCCATTGAACACGGTATCCACCTCCCACATCGGTCCCGTGCGATCGGTGACAGCGACGTTGGCGCCTCCGTCATAGGTAAGCAAATCCGTGGTCGTGCCCATGTAAAGACGACGCGCATCTCCACTGGCAACCTCCTCGTGCTCCACAAGCCAGTCGCCTTGATACTTGAAGATGTAGCCGGAGAATTGGCCGGATGCGCGAAGATACGCCCAAAGTTTGTCGCGGTCGTTGACGCCGGGAATGGAGTTGCTGGTGATTACGCCGCCAGCGCCAACGCCAACGATCTGTGTTCCGCTAATGAGCGTGTTGACCTGCTCTTGTTGCGTGAGATTGCAGTAATCTTCCGGGAGCGTGGGAGGGATGAGAGACAACGGCATGGCAATAGTGCGTTCGCTCGCTATGCCTAAGCTATTTCATAACCGAATATGGCCGAATTGCAAGCCTGGAGCGTGAGGCATGGTTCGGTTGTGCGACAGGCGTCGTAAAGAGGCTCGGGCAGGTCGATGGCGGTGAGACGCAAGGATTCGAGCTGCGCGGAGCCGATGACCTCGACGCGGGCTTGGAAAGCGAAGCCATATTTTGTGAGCTTTGGCGTGCCTTTGCCGCTGTTGACGCCCACATAGGCTTCGCAAACTTCAGGTGGATCGGGTAAGCGCATCGGGACACGGGCCTGGAGTTGGTTGGGCTCTTCGCAAAAGATGGGGGCGCAGACGCGATCAGCGCATTCAGTCCATGAGGCCCAATCACTCCACACGGGATAAGAATCGGCGCGGTAGCGGATTGTAAAGTCGATCTGGCCGCCCGCGTCGGAGCTTCCGTTGAGATTGCTCACGCAGACCTCGCCGCCTATGAGCTTCTTGAATCTGTGCTGAGCGACACCGCGCTCGCCCCAGTCGAAACGCGCGTATTCGACAAGCCAGGGGATGCGGGTTTCCTGCGGCGTGCCGTAGTTGTCCGATGGATTGGCAAGCGACAGCTCGTAAAGAACGATCTTGTCGTTGGTATCGAGTGCGAAAGCGAAACAACGCGGGATGGAATTGATCTCGATGGTGAGGATTTGCAGGATGCGCAGGCCGGTCCAGAGGCCGTCGTAAGCCGGGATGCCGTCGCGGGCAATGCTGGATGACTCGTCGAAGTCGAGTGGAACGAGGCCGCGATGAATGACGCCGTGATCGGGAACGAACTGCGGCGAACAGGTCATGAACAAACGGTTGTCGAAGAGCGTGCCGGATGCGTAGGGCAACAATGATGGCGTGTCGTATTTGAGGATGCGCTCGATCTCGTGTGAAAGCGGAGTGTCGCCCCAACCCTCGAAGTTGCGACGAGCGATGCGGAGGGAACGCAAACCGTCGCTGGAACGATACCAAACATCGTTGTTCACGTTGACCGTGGCTTCTTGCGAAAGGGAACCGCGTGAGAGAAGCGAGCCTGTGATGAGCGGGTATGTGACGGTGAGCCATTCCGCCCGGTCGAAAGGGTAGTTTGCGCTATAGGCTCCGCTGGTTGTAAAGATTTGCACCGGGCCTTGTGCGAGAGTGGTGTCAAGCGTGGCGACTTCGGCCAGAGCGGTGATTTCGCGTGGAGCGGAGAAGACGCCACCGCCGTCGAGATAGTCGTTCTCGTCGAATTTGATGATGGAATCGCGGAAGTTGTAGAAGAGCGAGCCGCTGAACGTGGAGCCCACGATGTTGCCGACGAGGAAGCTGCGTCCATCAGGGAGAACGACAGTCATGCGTCCAAGGGCATATTTCATCAGCGTGCCCGTGGGGATCTCTTTGTTGGTCACATCTGAGCGGCGCAGGCCGGAACCGTCGAAGATGAGCGGTTTGCTCTGTCCGTCTTGGATGAAGGAGAACATCTCGCCTTGCTCGAACCATGCGCGTGGGCGGATGGCGGGATTAGGATCGCCCGGAATCGTGATGTCCGTGACGTTCCACGCGGAACAATCGATTGCATAGATGCGCCCGCCTATGCTGGCGAGGATAGTGGCGAAGTCGTTCCAGATGTAAGTGCCAGCGCGTTGGAATAGCCCGTCCTCGAAAGCGGTTTGGACTTGGGCGGCGGTTTGCGCGTATGCGGTGCCTTCTTGATAGGCCACGAAGGTAAGAGGCAACTGACTCCAGCCGGGGCGGTTGCGGGGCTTATCGCCGCGCATGGTTGCGTTGACGGCAAAGGAGAGTTGGTTGCGGGGGAGAGCGTCGGGAGACGATCCGCTGTTGATGCCGAGCGTGATCCAGGTCGAGCCGTCGTGGAGAAGCTTGGGGTTGGATTGGCTCACGGATTAGTTGTTCGAAAAGGAGACTTCGTACCACTTGGAGTCAGTCGAATCCCACGTGAGAACGAGAATGTCGCCAAGACCGAGAAGACGTGATGCCGCGCCGAGTTCAAGCATTGAACCAGCGAGGGCGGATTCATCTTGAAATGTAACGGTATTAACATCGCTAGTGCCTTGGATGATAAGGAGTTGTCCGTCGCTAGCGGGAGATGTGATTGTGGGTGTGGCAACGAGTGCGACCGCTCCGCCGTTGCCAACGACTTTGATCTTGGCAGCGTTGGGAAGAACAGTCGTAGCAGCTAGAAGAGATTGAATTGCGCTTGCAGGCCAGAAATTAGTGGCTGCAATAGTGTTAGTGCCGATGACAAGAGAGGCTGTGCCAACTGCGAGAGTGGTAACAACGGCAGCCGCCGGTGTAGTTAATCCGAGAGTGCCGTTAAGCGCGCCGCCTGTAATGGCTACAGCAGCGGCGGATTGAAGCGCCATTGTGCCGAGACCAAGCGCGGTTTGAGCAGGACCTGCCGCGAGAGATTCAACGCCCGTTGCTGTGGCAAATACGGCTTCACCGGCGGTGAGACCAGCCGCGTCGTTGATGACCGGGACATTGGTGTCGGCCACGCCGGTGGTGCCGAGAGCGGCGGTGCCGAGACCGAGGTTGCCGCGCATTGTAGCCGCAACGCCTTCGGAGAGATTGTTTGCGATGAGAAACGATGCGCCCGCGCTTGTGCCCGCCGGGCCTTGCAAACCTGCGGGGGAGACGCGCCCGGCGGTGGGGATGGCTGTGGCTGGAGGCGCATTGTCGGTGTAAAGACTATTCGCCGCATCTTCAAGATTTCGCACCGTCACGAGCACGGCGCTATCCACCGTGACAACCTCGTAATGCCCGGCAAACTGAATGTAGAGTATCTGGCCTTCAACCGCGCCTTGCGCTTGCACCATCCAGCTTGTAGTCGCTACGGTGATTTGAACTGTGGCAAGTTCAGCGGGCACAGTGAAACCGCTGCTAAGCGTCGTGAAAGGATTGACGCCGTTCGTGCCGTTGGTACCCGCCGCGCCCGCCGCGCCCTGTGGTCCCGGAAGCTGCGTGGTGATGTCGTCTGGGCAGGGCGTACAGCAGTCAACTGGGCTCGGGATCGCTTGCGACATAATGTCTCTCTCTAATAGCTCGCTATGCCAGGAGCAATCTAGCGCATCGCGCTTCGCTCGTCACGCGAATTTAAAGCGTTGACTTGTAAGCCTTCGAGGTTTATGGTTGCGGGAAATGAACGGACGCACCGCTAGATTGTTAAGACAGCGCGCCTCTTTGACAAAAGGACGCAAGCGAGAGCTTTATAGAGAGTGGAATTCAACGCCGCGCGACGCACGAACTAACTTGCGCAAGTATTGCACCGAGTTGGTAACTTCAGTGTGCTTGATCAAAGCCTAAGCGCGAATGGCTGGCGGCGTCATCAAATACGGTTGCGAATGGTCGAATCCAGAGCCTGTGGCGATCGAGCTTTCGTGTATTCGCAAAGGAGGACGCTGGACGGAGCCCAATGGAACGCAATGCGGCATGGGGCTCGCGCATCATATCAAGGAGTTGACGCACAAGGTTCATCCGTGGATTTACTGGCACCGGTGGGGCGAGATGTGTTTGAGGGAGCTGTGCGCCGGGCACAGGCGCGTGACGATCTTTGGAGCCGCGAGTTCGCAGAAGACTTTTATTGCGAGTTTGTACGCGTGGGCGATTTACAGTGCCATGCCGCGCGGGACAACGGTGCTGGTCTCGACCACGACGCGGGAGATGCTGAATCTACGCATCTGGGGCGAGATCAAGATGATTTGGCGGCGCGGGAAGGAGCGATATCCAGCGCTGCCCGGAGTGCTTGTGGACAGCGCGCAAATGCTCACGACGGATGGGCGCGAAGTGGAGGGACGCGAGTTTCGCGATGGCATCATTGGACGGCCTGTGAAGAAGGGATCTGAGTGGGTCGGACTAGGCGACTTCGTGGGTATTAAGAACGATCGCGTGATCGTGATCGCAGACGAATATCATCTCATGCCGGACGCGATTGGGCGCTCGATGGCGAATCTAGCCGCGAATGACGGATCACTTTTCATCGCGCTCGGAAACCTTGGCGATCTCTCCACGCCTCTTGGTGATGCGGCTGAGCCTGATCAAGGATGGGACGCAATTAGCGACTCGGACAAAGCTCGGGTTTACAAAACGAAATTGTTCAAGAGCGTTGCGATTCAGTTGCCGGGGGAGGACTCGCCGAATCTGGATTATCCAGAGGGACAAGAGCCGTTCAAAAAGCTCATCGGGCGCAACCATTTAATGGAGTGCGAGCAGAACTACGGCAAAGGCACGCCGCTGTACAACATGATGGCGGGCGGGAAGATTCCGCGTGGGACGCTGGAGATGCGGATCATCACCAAACAAATATGCGAGCAGTTCAACGCCTATGATTCTGTGACGTGGGGAAGCGGGGAGTTAACAACACTCTATTGCGCCGACATCAGTTACACATTGGAGCATGGCGATAAAAGCGTAGGGATTCCGCTAGTATTCGGCAAAGATGTGGAGCACAAATGGAGAATCGCTTTAATGACGCTGCCGAAAGTATTCGATCTCACGGAACGCGGCGAGGGTACGCAAGAGGATCGACTGGCCGCTGCGATCATGGAAGAGTGCCATAAACTGAATATCCCACCACGCAGATTCTTCTATGACGGCACGGGCAGGAGCAGTTTCACCGCGGCTTGCATGAGGATTTGGAGTGTGGAGATTCAGTCGGTCGAGTTCGGCGGGAAGGCTACAAACAGGCCGAACTTCATAGGGCGTAAATACATGGAAGGTCCGCATAAAGGGGACTTGCTGCCATGCGTGGATGTCTTTGAGAAGTTTGTGACTGAGCTTTGGTTCACGCTTCGATACACGACAGAGGCAGATCAATTGCGCGGGTTGACAGAGGCGATAGCTAAAGAAGCGAGCTTACGCCTCTACAGCATCGTCAAGGGCAACAAAATGGAAGCAGAGCCGAAGAAGGAGATGAAGAAAAGGCTCGGGCGCTCTCCCGACACCACAGATGCTTTGGTTGTAGGGCTCGAAGGCGCAAGAAGGCTTGGATTCCCGCTTGGCAAGCTGGAGGGAGAAGCGCAGAAGAAGCGCGATTTCAAGTGGCTCTGGAAGCTTAAAGATACACGCGAGGAGAAGTGGAAGAAGCTGCAATTGACGGCATGAAAGAGTTTCTTGTCATACTCGGCGCATGGTTTGTGATCAGTTTTGTGGTCGCGCTGCTGATAAGCTACTGGATCAGGCGCGGAAGCGGAGACGACAATTAACATGCTCACGCTGATTAACAAACGCAAGCATCCGCCAGGCGGCTGGCGCTACAAATGCCCGAAGTGCAAGTGGCAAGTGCCCGAGCCATTGCAGTCACACGGGATCGTCGTCGAACAGATCAAAAAGCATTGGACAAGCAACCCCGCACATGCGTTGAACGCGAATGACGCGAAGCACTTGATGGAGGCTTACACGTGCAAACGGCTTGGCGACGGCGCGTGGTGCAAGGACATGGACGCGGAGATGGCGGCTGCGCATGTGAGAGCGCAAGAGCCTAGCACGTGCGAAGGCTGCGTCAGGAAGCGCAAGAAACCATGAATCGACTCATCACGGGAACAAAAAGGATCACGGAATGGTGGATCAACGGAGCGGAACCGGTTGGAAAGGGCGTCGCGGAGCACAGGGCAAGCATCTGCTCGACTTGCCCGAAAAACGAATCATCGCACTTGTACGAGAGCTTGACTGGGAGCTTCGCCAAATGGGTGACGCGCGCGTTCGAGATGAGATCCAGCATGACATTGAAGACTTCCTTCGACGAACGGCTGAATATCTGCGGAGCGTGCGGCTGCGAATTGAAACTAAAGGTTTTCGAACCGATGGCGATGATTCGGAAACAGATGACGAGCGAAGAGATGGAAGCGCTTGACGCCCGGTGCTGGATCAAACCATGAAACTCCTCGTTGTCCTTCCATTCTGCCGCTCGGATTTGCAACTCGCCGAGAACTTGCTCGACTGGATCGAGGAGCTAGGGCGATGCGAGGAGAATGACGCGCTGCTTGTGCGTGACTGCAAGCTCACGGACATGGAGTGCTCGAAGCTTTACTCGGTCGCGCGCCGCTGCTTCAAGAGCGTGAAGAGCGTGGCGACGCCGTTTGAACTGTCCACGGAGAAATGGCCGATCGGACCAAATTGGATGTTTGAAACGGCACTGAGGCATCTCACGCAAACAGCGGGCGTGATCGCTCCGTGGCTGTGGTTGGAGCCGGATTGCGTGCCGATGCGTTCCACGTGGCTGGGCGAGATTGAGAGGATCTACACGCGCAACAAGGCGCTTTTCATGGGACAGGTGGTTGTGCCGGACAAGCAGGGTTTGCCGGAGCGGATGCTCAGTGGCGTGGCGGTTTATCCGGGCGACAAGAACGTGCTGGACAAGCTGCTCAAAATCACCGTGCAGAACAAGACGCGACGGGCGTGGGACGTGGCGATGACGGATCTCGTGCTGCCGATGACGAGCCACACAAAGCTGATCTGGAATTTTATCGGCGAGAAGGGACTGCCTCCCACGTTTGTGAAGCGCAAGACGAGCGGACAACCGCGCAACGCGATGACGCTGGAGGATGTGCCGAGGGCTACGGGACTGTTTCATCGCTGCAAGGACGGAACATTGATCTCGCTGTTGCGCAAGGACACAGAGGCGACGATTCCGCAACTCTGCATGGCGTTTAAATTGCAAGTGGCAATTGAACATGGGGAGAAGGCGAGTTACGCGACGACGCTGGTAACGCGCGAGCCATTGAGATTATTTCACGCTGTGGAGATGCACAGCCAGCGTGATAAAGGAGCGCAGAGGCGCACGGAGGCAGCGCTGCGCTCGTGGGAGAGGCTTTACAAAGCAGGCAAGCTCAAACCCGCGCACGTGTGGGAGTGCGATTATCCCAGGGATGCTCGGGAGGTGGGCGATGAGCGGGCGCTGCCGTATGTAAAGGATGTGCTGATTCCGGCGATGACATGCGCGCGCGATAAAGACGATGTGATCCTGTGGACGAACAACGACACGATTTTGCATCCGTTAGTGCTGGATGCGATTGAAGAGAAGCTGCAACATGTGAGCGCCTGCGGAAGCTTTCGGGTGAATTTCAACAAGGTCGAGAAGAGCCTGTATGAAACGGAGCCGAATGTCCTGGCGCAGCGCGGCGTGCATGATCTTGGACGGGATTTGTTCGCGTTTAAGAAGCGGTGGTTGCTGCGCTGGTGGAATGAGATACCGGATTTCTTTCTCGGAGAGGTTGAGTTTGACCTTGTGCTTGCGGTGATGATTAGAAGAGACGCGGGCGTGTTTACCACGAAGCTCAATTGGGAACAATTGATTCCGGCGTGCGAAATCGATAAAGGATACGTGCTGCATGAGATACATGATCGGTCATGGACGAGCGATAAGCATAAGAACAGCGCGGCGAAAATGTGGAATCGGGACCGGGCGATTGAGTTTTACGCGAAGAACGGGATGCCGAGTTTGATCAGTAATTTCTAGCATGAGCAGCATTATCTCCTTCTCCCTCTTCGGCTCCAATCCGCTTTACACGCACGGGATGATAAAGAACGCGGAGCTTGCGCCTTCCGTCTATCCAGGGTGGAAAGTGGTGTGCTACGCAGCGCCGGACGTGCCGAAGGTTGTGACGGCGACGTTGAAGAAGATCGGTGTGGAATTGCGCGGGCCGGTCGATGGGATCGCGGACGCTGTGTTCTGGCGGTTCTGCGTGATGGACGACGCGGAGCGGTTTATCGTGAGGGACGCGGACTCTCGATTGTGCTTGCGGGAAGCGCTTGCCGTGGGCGCGTGGATTGACGGCGGGCTCGACTGGCATGTAATGCGCGATCATCCGCACCACTGGCTGCCTATGGGAGCCGGTATGTGGGGCGCGAAAGGAGGATTGATCAAGCCGAGCATGAGAGAAGCGATCATCAAGAGCAAGCTTTGCGCGCGCCCTTATATCTGGAAAACAAGCTATGGATTGGATCAAGCTTTTTTAGCGCAGCGCGTTTGGCCGGGCGCGAAGAAGAGCTGCTTGCAGCATGATTCTTGCTCGCGGGCACTATGGCCGGAAGCGAAGCCGTTTCCCGGCGGGATAAACGGAGACCGATTCGTGGGCGAGGTGGTAGGCACGGATGATTTGCCGCACCCGGAGCATTGGATGATGAGGGTAAATGAAAGGTATGCGGAATGACGAAAGAGATTTTGATAAGAGGTCATCTCGGCTTGGGCGATCATCTCGTGTGCAACGCGCTTACGCGCCACTTCGCGCAAGATCACGACGTAACGGTGCTGTGCAAGCCGCACAATCAAACGAGCCTGGCGTTCATGTTCCGCGATTGCACGCGCATCGCGCTGGTAAACACGCAGAATGACCGGGGCTTGAGCGACGATGATCTCGCGGATCAGATGACCGCACATGTTAAGAGCCACGGGAAGCGCGTGCTATGCCTGGGCATGTATGGAGATCGCAAGTGTTACGACCACAAGTCGTGGGACAGGAGCATGTACGTGCAAGCAGGACTGGATTTTCAGCTCAGATGGAATGAGTTCAGATGCTCGCGACAGCCGAGTTGTGAGTTGAGCAGGCCGCGCGAGGACTATGCATTTGTGCATGACGACGCGGCGCGCGGGTTTGCGATACCTGCGAACAGATTGCCGTGCGGCATGAAGATTGTGCGACCGGACGCGAAGGCAACGGAGAATATCTTCGCGTATTGGGGGCTGTTGGAGAACGCAAAGGAGCTGCACATGATTGATTCAAGCTTTGCGATTCTCGCGGACTCGCTGCCGGAGTTGAAGGCGGAACGGGTATGCGTGCATTTATATGCGAGAGCGAATGCGCTGCCGCCGAGTTATAGGAAGGATTTTGAACTGTTGAGGGTATGAAAACGAAGAGAAAGTCCATGAAGATCCCGACGCCGCAGACGCCGCGCATCGTATTCGTAACGCTCGCACTGGATGCGATGCCGTTTATCACGCGGCATTTGAGCGAGTTCGAGAAACTGGAGCTTGAGTGGGAGTGGCGCATTGCCGAAGGCGTGGCCGCGCCCAAGCATTGCACGAAATGGTGCGCGCCGATGACGCCGAGGTTGTCGATCGACGGCACGACGGGGTATCTGGAAAGCATCGCGGCATGGGATACGCGCGTTAAGTTGATGCAGCGCGAGCTGTGGAACGGGAAGACGCACATGCTCAATGCGCTATGCCACACGATCAGAGAGCCGAGCCTCGTGTGGGAGGTGGATGCGGATGAGTGCTGGAGCGCAGAGCAGATCATGTGCATGGCGCGGATGTTCGCGGAGCATCGAGTGAAAAACTGCGCGCATTTCTACTGTCGCTACTTCGTGGGGCGGGACATTATGATTACAAGCAGAAACGGCTACGGCAACAATGAAGCTTACGAGTGGAAGCGCGTGTGGCGATGGGAGCCGGGGATGAGATGGAAGAGCCATGAGCCGCCTGTGGTGGACGGGATCACGGAAAGACCGTTCACGCACGCGGAGACGGAAGCGGCAGGACTCGTGTTTGACCACTATGCGTATGCGACGGAAGCGCAGGTTGCGTTCAAAGAGCAATACTATGGATCGAGCAACAACGAGTGCGGGAAGCTCTATAAAGACGCGGTGAAAGGGTGGATGAGGCTGCAAGAGAATCACGAGTGGCCCGCTGATCTCAAACAATACATGCCGTGGGTTGGGGATGGCGTGAGAGTGGAAAGAGTATGAGCGAACCTAAAGGACAGATTCTGCCGGGGTCGAAGTTCGGTGACGCACTGACAGAGCTTGCAAAGCAATGCGAGAAGATTGTGGAGATCGGCACGTGGCATGGGCTGGGAAGCACGCTTTGTCTTGCACTAGGCTTGATTCGACCAAGCCAGCGCATATGGACGATTGAACAAAGCCCTGAAATGTGGCTGGAGGCATCCAGATGGTATAAAGACCCGCGCATTCGCTTTATCAACGGACACGCGCTCGGTGTAATAGACGAACTGCCGCAAGCGATTGATATGGTTCTATTCGATGGCAGCGACGAGACAACGGATCAAGAGTTTGATGCGCTGTTGCCGAGGCTTACGATAGCAGCGCTCGATGACACAAAGGAAAGAAAGAACGCGAAGCAACGCGCCATGCTGCTGAATTTGAAGTGGGCTGTGATTGGCGATGATCAAACCGACCGCAACGGATGGGCGATTTTTAAACGACCGTGAAATATCTTGTAGTCAGCGGCTATTTCAATAAGCCGGAGAGCGGTATGGATTGGTTCTATCCTATTTGGTGGCGAAACACGATCGAAGCGGATGTAAAACCGCAAAAAGTCTGCATCATCTCTATGGGCGGCCATACAATCAAAGACGCGCCGGGCGACTGGATCAATCTGGTTGGAGACACGGTGGATTCCAATACGCACGGAGTTTACCCGCCTAAGTTCCCGGCCAATCAAATCGTGGTTTGCACAGGCGCGCTCCTGGCTTGGCTCAATCAATGCGACCTCGTCTATAAGGAGCAGGATCTGCTTGCCTTCGGACCCTACATCAAACAGATGTATGATGAGATTGGAGACCGCAAAATGATCTACGGCAGACTTAAGATGCCTTGGGCAGCGAATTCACTCTGCCTGTTCAAATGGGATTGGTGTCTTGAGTTTGTGCGATGGTTTCTCGGAACAGAAACACAAACAAGCGCGACTCCTCACGTTTCAGCGGAAGACAAGTTCTTTAAATTCGTGCAAACCAATCCCGAATTAGCCGGATTCTATTCATTCGGCTACGACCGAGATCGCCCTTTCAATATCACCGACAAAGTTTGGACTGCTCAAAAATTCACAGCAAAAGAGTTGATCTTGTTACGCGAGCATGGGCTCATTTCCTTTGATGGAGAACCACCCTACAAGCGGCAAATCACGAACACTCGTCAGCACGATGTTTTAGAGTAGTCAGACTATGAGCACAGGCTATATCACAGTATTCAATGAATCATTCAAGGAACTGGCCAAAGTGCTTGAGAAAGGCATCACAAGCTTCTCGCAACATTCGATTGAGATGGTTGAGCTGGTGGACAAGAACTTGGATGAAATATACATGGGAAAGCTGGACGCTTTGGTAAATAGCCCGTTTGACGCGGCGGTAATCCTTGACGCGGATATTGTACCTAATCGCTGCTTGGATGATTTGATGGAAATTGCCTTGAGAGATGACTTTGACTATCCGCTCTTGCCACGGCACTTGACAGGTTACTCGGTGCCGGGAGTGGAAGCGAACGATCAAACGATGCACTATGGACAGTCGTGTGTAGTTGTGGCGGGAGTAAGAGCAAAGGCGAACTTGAAGTCCGGCTTGGAAGAAATACGCGAACATTATAGAACAGCGGATTGGAAGTTTGCAGGAGAAGAACCACACTTGAACGCATGGCTGTGGCGATGCGGAGCGAAGAAGCAGCTCAATTACTGCTGCCCGCCTGCTGGACGATATTTAAGATGGAGGCGTGGAGCGCGTTACTTGCCTGTCGGTGATGACAGACTCATAACGCACCAACTCTTTCACAGCGAAAAACATCCGGACCACGCAAATGAGATGCTGGACGACATCCTGAGCTTGCCCCCACGAGATGAACCAAAGCCTGTGATAATCGCTTATTGAAACTCCAATAATAACCCGTTAGTATAAAGCCCAATGCACGGCGAGCAAAAACCATGACCTTCAAAGACGCCTCTTCCATTCAAACTGTAGTGCAGCAAATGCGGATCGCGACGCTGCCGCTGGCGGAGAACCGAGCACGTATCAACTGGCTCTTCAACGGCAACCAGCCGTGGACGGAGGAGGAGCGCAAAGCGAACAAGATCTGGGCGAATTACAACTCGCTCGAAGGGCCTGTGAGGGCGCATCAGGCGGTGCAGCAGATGGAGAACGCGCTGCTCAAGCCGGGTGAGTTCTTCAAGATCAGCCTGGATCGCGGGCCGAGATGGGCTCGGGAGCAGTGGAGCGCAGTCTTAACCGAGGAGGTCAATCGATTGCTCAAACGCAGCGGCGAGTGGAAGGATTTGCTCTCAAACATGAGCCGGAGCGTGACGTTGCATGGGATCCAGCCGGTTTATTGGACAAACAAGTATGCTCCAATCCCGGTGGAACTTGGAATTGACGACGTGTTTGTGCCAACGCGAACTTACACGAACATGCGGAATCTGCCGTTTTACGCGATTTATCGCGAATGGACCTGGGCGGAGTTGTATGAGATGACGCATGGAAAGCAGGTTGATCCAGGGTGGAACCAGGAGCTTGTGAGCAAGATGCTAGCGGGGCTAGCGAAACAGGAGTTGCAACCGACGTGGAGCGGGAACAGATGGCTCATGCCGGAGAAGCTGGAAGAGGATTTGAAAAGCAACTCCGGGTTCTTTGTGAGCAGCGCAGCGCCGGTGATCTATGCCTGGGATTTCTTTTATCACGAGGAGGAGGAGGATGAGGAAGGCGCGTGGGTGCGCAGGATCGTGTTGGATTACGACTCGTTGCAGCCGGAGAGCTTGAGAAGCGAGTTCAACAACGATGACAAGAATTGCTTCCTCTACGATTCAAAGAAGCGCAAGCAGGCTTACTCGAAGGATTGGCGGCAGCAGATTCACTGGCAGTTTGGCAATGTGAGCCTGGTCGCGCCGTGCAGGTATCATTCGGTCAGGAGCTACGGGTATTTGCTCTACTCGATTTGTCTCGTGCAGAATCATTTGAGATGCCGGTTTACGGATTCGATCTTCGAGAGCCTGCTGCAATACTTCCGCAACGTCGGCGAGGATGATCGCGAAAAGCTGGAGAAGGTGGATTTGTTGCACATGGGGACGGTGCCTGATGGGTTGCAATTCGTGACAAAGAACGAGCGGTGGGAAGTTAATGAACAGCTCGCGCTCATGGGGATCAGCCAGAATCAACAGTTAATGGATGCGAGCAGCGCCGCATATATGCCGGATGCGCGAGGCGGAGGACGGGGATTGACGCCTGAGACGGCGACGGCGGAGATTATTCGCGCGCAGACAAGCGCGGCGTTGACAAGCGCGATGTTGAACCAGACATACGAAGGCATCACGCCGCTGTATCGTGAAGTGTGCAGGCGATTGGCGAGCAGAGAGAGCCGTCATCCCATGCACATGAAGCTCGTGTCGCGACTGCTGGAAGGCGGGATACCGCCACAAGCGCTGTCGATCGTGCTTGACGTGGATAACTGGGATATCGAGCCGAGCCGGGTGCTTGGAGGCGGGAACAGGGCGATTGAGCAGTTGCAGGCGAGTCAGCTCATGCAGTGGCGGGCTGCGTATGACCCGCAATCGCAGAGACAGATCTTGCACAAGGCGACGCTGGCTTTCTCTGATGCAGCCACGGCGAATTTGCTTGTGCCGCTGACGGGCGCGATTGAAAGCAACGCGCCGAAGGAAGCGACGATGGCGGTGGGCGTGCTGTTGCAAGGGCTGCCGTATCCGATGCCGCGCAATGTGAATCCAGTGGAGTATGCTGGCGTGATTTTGCAGTTGCTCGGCCAGGTGGCGCAAGAGATTCAAGGGTTGGATGAGGCGCAGACGCCAGGCGTGGAGATCATGATCGCGGACAAACTGACGGGGTTTTTCAATGCCGCGCAACACGTGGGGAGCGTGATCCAGCTTGTGAGTCAGGATGAGCCGATGCGGGAGCAGGCGGCGCAGCTTGAGGCAGGTCTGCAAGAGTTGATTCAGGCGGTCGCGCCGATTGCGCAGTCGCTGCAACAGCGGATGCAGGAGCAACAACAGCAAGGCGCACAGGTGCCGCCCGAAGTGCAGGCAAAGATCGCGGCCACGGCGGCGATGGCGCAGCAGAAGATGCAGATTGCAAGCATGACGGCGGAGCAGAAACAACAGCACAAAGACGCGGCGTTTAGCGCGGAGATTGAGCGACGCGACGCCAAAACGGCGCAGGAAATTCAAGAGCAAAACGCGCGCACGGCAAACGAGCTTGAGAACACGACGATTAAAACGCGCGGGAGGGTGTTGCAGGAATTGCAAAAACAGGCGATAGTGGGCGCGAATGAAAGCACAGCGAAATGAACCGCAGATCCTTTCTCAACTCGATACTCACCGCCTGCGTTGCGCCGCATTTCCTGCCAGGAGGCGGCAGGATTTGGAAAGCTGCGCTTGAGCCTACGTGGGTGATCAATCCGGAGTGGGAAAGCGCGAAATACCGTATCTTCTGGCCGAGCCCTGCCTCTCAAAGAATCTTAACTCTGTACGATGATCGAATGGACGATAACGGGCGCATAGTCAACAAATACATCCACGTATGATCAAACCCAAAGAACGATTCCTCGCGCTGCACGGAGCTTCACCGAGTTCACCCGCACCAGCCGGGCAGTGGAACAGTTTTATCAATAGCGATGGCGCTCAAGTAGCACTGGAAGCCGCGTTCGCGCAATTCGCGCTGAGACTCAAGTCGCAGGATGCGGCGCAAGCAGCGCAGAACTTCTACAGACTCGAAGGCGCGAGGATCTTCATGCAACAACTCATGTCCGTGGGAGCGCCGTCAATCGAACACGACATACCGTTTGTGCGACCGCTCAACCCCGTTTAACACTTTATGCCAACAGCAACAGCGACACCATCGCCTGCCAGTAAGCCTGCGCAGCGTACAGCACCCACCATTAACGCGAAGCCGAGCGCTTCTGACCAGGCAGCGTTTAACGCCGCGCAAGTAAGAGCGCCGGATACGGGAGGACTCGATACAATCGGAAACTTTGGCGTGCAGATCGCGGGGAGCGGAAGATCCAGAGCGCCGGAGCGAGCGCCGAGACAAACGCCCGATCCCGTGAGAAACAACGGACCGAGGATTCACGAGGCCGCACCGTCGCTGGATGAAGCGCTGCGCGCCGAACCTGAGATTGAGGGCGATAATGGGCCTGGCGAACATGATGATACGCCGGAGCCGCATGCGCGCGACGATGAACAACGCGGACAGATTGGGGAGGATTCGCTAGAAGCGTTGCAAGCGCTTGCCGGGACGAAGAAGAGCGAACGGAAGCCGATCGCTGATGAAAGCGCTGCTTCCATTGACGACGCCGCGCTAGACGCGCAGGTAAATGCGCTCGGGCCGCTGCCGCAGGTGCGGCGGGCGCACAAGGAACAGCTCAAGCAGAACGCGAAGCTCAAGAGCGAACTGGAGGCAAAAGCGCGTGAACTGGAGACACTGAGCGGGAAGCTGCGCGAGGGCTCGGAAGGCAAGGCGCTGGAGCTGGCGCAAGAGCTGGATGCATCGCAGAAGCGCGTGCAGGATTACGAGGACAAGCTGCGCACGATCGCCTACACGGAGAGCGAAGATTTTCAAAAGAATCACGTGCAGCCGCTGGAAAAGGCGCTGCGCAAGGCGCTGGAGAACGCGAACACACTCACGGTGACGGACGAGAACGGCGAGCAACGGGCGGCGAGCGAGAGTGATCTGCAACGTATTCTCAACATGGACCCGCGCAGCGCCAAGCAGGAGATTCAGTCAATGTTCAATGACCCGCTGGATGTGCAGGAGGTAGCGCGGCATTATCAGGATATTCGGGCGCTGGATGGAGCGCGCAAGGAGGCGCTGAAGGAAGCGGGCGAACGGGCGCGAACGCACTTCCAGAAAGAGAACGCGGCGCAACAGGCGCAGCAGGCGAAGATTCGGCAGAGCTACGAGAGCGAGATGAACGCGCTGACAGAACAGTATGGGGATCTGTTTGGCGAGCCTGCGGATGATGCGGAGGGCGCGAAGCTAATGGCGAGAGAACGGGCGCGAGTGCGGAGTTTACTTGAGGACGCGAACGGCGACATGGGCGAGCGCGTGAAAGCGACAGCACGCATTCATCAGCAGGCAATTGCGTATCCGAGAGTGTTGAGACAGCTTGGGCAGGTGCTGGAAGAACGGGACGCGCTCAAGAAACAGCTTGAGGCTTACGAAGCAAGCGAACCCACGAGCAAAGGCACGCGACGGGATCGAGCGGATGACGCGCTCAATGGCTCGAATGAAGAGCATGATCCTTTCAAGGAGCTGGATAGGATCGCGGCGCAGCGGGGGAGACGCTAAGCGATCCAACGCGATTCCCGCGAGTCTTTCAGCTCGCGCCTGGGCCGCGCATAGGCATCACGCGGGGAGGAGGTGACCTCGCATCACGGATTCGACGCTATCCTGCCAAGACGTTCCTCCAGCCGCTTCAAGCGCTCGTCGATCCTGATCAAAATCTCACGATCGGAATCGCGGCTCTTTTTCATGTCCTCGATGTGAGATCGATTCGTGATCGTTGCTTTTTCCGTCTGGTCAATACGGTAACTTGAGGTTGACCACGAGCCGAACACCCCGGCGGCCACTGTCACAATTCCTATCACAGTGGCTGTGGTTCTCACGTTGCTGCTTTTGATAAACATGCCCGTTTCTGAGCCGCCGTCTTCCCTGCTCATACGCAATTCCCGTCATGGTTTGGTGCCTCGCACTACACCCTCGGCGACCGCTTTGATCAACTCGGTCGCGTTGGTGCCGTAGGACTCTTGGGTGAGGCTACCAACTTCGGCGGATTGATCGTTTTCTTGCTGCTGGGCTTTCCACGTTGTGAGCTGGCTTTTGCTGTCGAAGAACGTCCAAGCCGCTGCTTTCGTGGTGATCGTGGTAGTCTCGCCTGTCTGTTCATTGGTCCTTTCATCGCGCTGCGTTGTGGAGAACCGAGCGCAACCCGTCGTGGCAAGCAGGCCGAGTGATATGATTAACGCGCGTTTCCTCATGGTGATTTGGTCTTCTGGCCGAAGTAAAACCCGAGCGTGAGCAAGAATGCACTGTAAAGAGGCTCGTCAATTGTCATACCGCACAAAGCCATCGTGCAGGCTGTGCATGTTATGATGAGCGCGAGCCAGAAGCGCGTGGACGCTCCAAACAAAGAACTCTCTTTGACGGCTATGACGGATTCATCGCTCATGGGCTAGGCTCAATTAAGATCCAGTTAATTGTGCTTGTATCACCCGCGTCACTAGAGTTGACGGTGAAACTTGTGGAGGCTATTTGAGTAGTCGAGAGATGTCCAAGGGTTCCGCCC
>Ga0209986_10001169_pt1 | contig 25481 bp, 25 predicted proteins | sample BlataG_FD_183168 | JGI IMG/M metagenome (GOLD analysis project Ga0209986, IMG submission 183168) | Deep subsurface microbial communities from Black Sea to uncover new lineages of life (NeLLi) - Black_00105 metaG (SPAdes) (version 2) | ecosystem: Environmental > Aquatic > Marine > Oceanic >... | reverse complement strand
GACAATCCCCAGAGAAAGAGCTCTAAAAGACGAAGAAGACGTAAAGGCAATCTCAGAGTACACAAGAGTCGACATGAAAACTCTGACGAGAAAAGCACAAAAAGAAAAAACCATAACTATACTAGAGAACATAATCAACAGAAAGAAATCGTGAAACAAAAACTCCATGTGTACAGGGGCTAAATAACTTTCAAGCCTAAGAACTTCAGGTTAAGATCCAGAGCGTGATCGTTTTATATGGTTATTTTCAGCTCTTTTAAACACTTTAAGGTAAGTTTTAGGATGTGTTCAGCTTTTCCCAGGGCTTCTTCACCCATTTCGCTGGTATAGTATTCCGGAGGTATCAGCCATCTTTCTCTGTAACGAAAGGGATACCGTAAGAGTTTGGGTATATGCGGTTCAATTTCATGGAGTTGTATAGAGATTTCTCGGACGGTTGCTTTCATTTTCTCATCTGCGTCTGTCGCTATGCTTCCAAGAACCATCCAGTTATTATGTTTCTTACTTGTCCTTCTTCCAAGAGCAATGATAAGCGCAGAAGTTGCATTCTCAGCACTTAACGCACTGCATAAAAAAGATAGGTGATATCTTTTCTCACGTAAACTGATCTGTGCATCGATCAACTGTTCCTTTGCATTCTTAATAAAGGCTCTTATTTCTCCAATTTCAGCCATAATTCTTCATCTTTACTATAGAGCCAATTCTTACAAATTTCCCCTTTTGACACTTTCAACAGTGTCGTGATTCCTGCGCGGTCAAAAAGGACATCGTATCCTTCTAGGATTCCAAAAAGTAATGCGGATTTGAAGTGGAGCATGGCAAGGAATTCTGTGAGAGCAACTGAAGTCATCTCGAAAGCTACTCCATACTTCATAGATATTTCATATTCATCATCAACGAGATCCAAGGGATTCTCGGAAATAACAAGGAGGTCTACATCACTTTCTTCATGAACCTGGCCTTTTGCTACGCTTCCATAAAGCAAAACACTTAAGACTTGGGGATGTTTTTCGACAACTTCATAAGCTGCTATCCAAGCAGTCTCTTTTAGGGAAGGGATCAAAATGGCGTGTAATCTCTCATTGTCAACCTGATAACCATTACTGCTAAGCTTTACTACACCGAGTTGAAGAAGCTGTTTTAGTTTTATTGACAGCCATCTCTCGCTGAGACCTGTTGTTTTAACCAGTTCTGAAAAGGACTTTTTGCCGCTGGATAAAGTATGCACGATTTTTCCTTCAGGTGTGAATGTGAATAGCTTTAGCGTTTTCTTTGTCATAATAAATAAATTGGAGCTGGAGTTATTAAGCTTTACTAAGTATAGAAACTTTACCGAGTGCAAACTAAGGGGGGCTAAACATTACTTCTTAACAAAGCTTCTAAGGACTTTGATTGCAATTGCCGTCCTTATGTTAACTCATCCCATATCACTAATATAAACAGCGTAAACAATACCGTAAAGCCAATAGAACCCCTCGTTACTAGATTGCTGTCTCAAAATAAGGTTAAGAAATGCCAAAGCTTAGACAAACCGGTGAAATCCTTAAGCAGATGGGTAAGAAAGAGGATATACGCAACATAGGCATAATCGCCCACATAGACCACAGAAAAACAACAATGACCGACTCGCTGATAGCTGAAGCCGGATTGCTATCGCCTAAAACAGCAGATGAAACCAGGGCACTAGACTACCTAGAAGAAGAACAAAAAAGAGGAATCACAACACGCACACTCGACGTGATAACAATAGATCCTGCAACAGTGAAGATTCACATAGAGGGAATTGAAGATGAGATTTCTCCGTTACGGTGGAGCTACGAGGACGTTGCAACACCATACACCGGCGAGCTAGGTGGAGGCTGCAATTTTCGAGGAGACGGCTACTTGGACTTGGTGTTGCACTTTGACACTCAAGAGGCAGCACACACGCTGCAACTATACATGTACGTGGACGAGACGATTCTGCTGGTAATCAAAGGCAACCTCTGCGAGGAACATGATGGAACACCAATTCAAGGCCAAGACTACGTGTTGATACATATGCCAAAACCTGGCGGAAAAGCATCTCGACTAAAATAAACTACAAAACACGCAGACCGCACAATCTCCCATTTTTTCTACAGCTCCACCATAACACTTCTTAAAAACCCTGACCGGCATATCCCCACTAATTAACATTCAAGAACGCGGCACAGTGTTAAGTAGAATTCACCGTGTTGTACCCTTAACTATCCTAAGCGGAAAAAGAGATAGCAGTTAAATTTCAAGATTTTGAACGTTAACTGTAGTATCCTATTACCCTTGATATTCATTCAAGATTAATGTGAATATGATAAATAGTGTTCTTTGAATGTTCGCCGATGATTCTGACAAATCCATACTTCAGCTTCGCAGCAGATCCGTACCAATTCCTCTTTCCATCCTAGTTTGACCCCCCCCCCGTTTTTTTCGCCTTTCATTTAGACGTTTCTGCCTGGAATATCACGGTTGAACTTTACAGCGTGGGACTTGCGGGAGATGGATGTTCTGCAGTGTTTTCACATGTTTAGTTGCGAAGAGGACTTGGGTGAAACTTGCGTGCGCTAAGCTTTGTGTTTTTGTGTAAAACCTTATATGGGTCTATGTGTATGATAATCGTGGTGAGAAACAAAATGGGGAGAATAGACGTAGTATTACCCGACGATCTGGAAAAGCGACTACGTGACGCAGTATTTCAAAGAAAAGGCATGAAAAGAGGTAACCTTAAGCAAGCTATACACGAAGCAATAATACTTTGGATAGAACGCGGGGAAAAGGTTAAAGGAAGCAGAGATGTAGCGAGTAGTTAATGGGGGTATAGGGCGAATGCCTGTATTAGTGAGTAAGCAAAAGAAAGAATTTAGCAGATTTGAAAAGAACATGAAGTGGTTCCAGAACAATTATGAGAAACTTAGAGAATTCTATGCGGGCGAATATGTTGCTGTGAACGACGGTAAAGTAGTTATGCATAATAAAGATGCAAGAGCCTTAATCAACTCATTGCGAGATGAATATGAGGCCATTGGGGCATTTGTTATCGAATTTGTAAGCAAGGAAAAACTTGAATTGATACTTTGAGAAGCATCTCGGAGGAGATGTGCTGAGGATATATGGAGGGCGAGGAAGAGGGAAACTCGGATATATCAACATATATCTCATGTGTTCAAATCCTGAAATTCACGATCCAGTTAGGTTCTATGCAGATACTGGGGCTTCTCGAACTACAATTGCTGACCGAGATGCGATCAGATTGGGTTTAAACTATCAAGAACTTGAAGAATCTGAAAGACCCGTTGTTGGTATAGGTTGTAAAAAAGTTAAGAATTATTTCCTCCGAGATGTTTTGCTAGTCTTTAGAATATCCAGAAACAGTTACTATATTGAAAAATTGCCAACGGTCACTGTCCTAAAAAATGAACCGCATAACGAAGAGGAAAGAAGACTGGTAGATCAGTTACCAAGCCTGCTTGGTGTAGATGTACTGGAAAAATATACAGTGAGATTCACGGCAAAACATATAGTCTTGGAGAAATAACATTTTTCCCTTTTTTTGTTGGATTCTGCGAAGTAATCAATAATAAGTGTATCATGACAAACAAGTTAATAGTGTAAGCCTGTCACGTCAGACTTAACAGTATCCTTTGTTCGTAATGTTTTTTAATTGGTTTTACACTGAAGAGGGAGACTGCGGAGATGTATGGAGCATGCCGAAGTTTAAACAGACAGCTGATATTATTAAGCTGATGAGCAGTAAACAGGATATTCGTAACATAGGTATTATCGCTCATATTGATCATGGAAAAACAACGATGACTGATTCGCTGCTTGCTGAAGCTGGATTGCTGTCGCCTAAGATTGCTGGTAAAGCTCGGGCGCTGGATTATCTGGAAGAGGAACAGAAAAGAGGAATTACGATAAAAACTGCGAACATTTCACTTTTGCATGAGATGGAAGGTCACCCCTACGTGATCAACTTGATTGACACGCCGGGTCACGTGGATTTCACTGGTAAGGTGACAAGGGCCTTGCGTGCCATAGATGGTGCAGTTGTTGTTGTGGATGCTGTAGAAGAGGTTATGGTTCAAACTGAAACTGTTACGCGTCAAGCTCTTGAAGAAAGAGTGAAGCCTGTTCTTTTCGTGAATAAGGTGGATCGGCTGATAAAGGAGTTAAAACTTAGTCCGGATGAGATTCAGAAGAAATTTGTTCGTATAATCCGTGACTTTAACAATTTACTTGACATTTATGGGGAGCCGGAATTTAAGGAAAAATGGAAGGTTGACCCGGCGAAGGAAACTGTTGCTTTCGGTTCAGCTCTTCACAAGTGGGGTTTCACCCTCAGCATGGCTCGTCAGAAGGGAGTGAAATTCAGCGATGTTGTTGATGCCTACGTGAAGGGTGAATACGAGAAGCTTCCAGACATGCTTCCTCTTCACACTGCAATACTTGACATGGTCGTAAGAAACATGCCTAACCCCATTGAAGCTCAGAAATACCGTATACCAAAAGTTTGGAAAGGCGAAATCGACTCGGAGATAGGCAAGGCAATGATGAACTGTGATGACAACGGTCCAACCGTAATGTGTATAATACTTGCTCAGATGGATCCCCAAGCAGGGCTGGTTGCAACAGGCAGACTTTTTTCAGGCTCGATAAAAAAGGGAAGCAGAGTCTACCTGGTTAACGCAAAGAAAGATTATCGTGTACCACAGGTTTCCATGTACATGGGCGCCTTCAGAGAAATGGTTGACGGAATCACTGCAGGCAACATAGCTGCCGTACTGGGACTTGATCTTGCAAGAGCAGGTGAAACCCTCACCAACGTTGAACAAAAAGACATCATGTTCCCCTTCGAACGCATAAAATATGTTTCAGAACCAGTTGTAACAATAGCCCTTGAGCCTAAACATCCCCGAGAGCTTCCTCGTCTAGTTGACGCAATGAAAAGACTTTCAATCGAAGACCCAAACCTTGTAACCACCGTAAACAAGGAAACTGGCGAGTACCTGCTAAGCGGAATGGGAGAGCTCCACCTGGAAATCGCCGTAAAGTTCCTAAAGGATTATGGCGGCGGAATAGAAATCACAACTTCCCGTCCAATAGTAGTGTATAGAGAAAGCGTCTCCAGACAAGGCGTAGAAGCTATGGCTAAAAGCCCTAACAAGCACAGCAGATTCTGGGTGCAAATTGAACCCTTAGACGACAAAGTAATAAAGATGATTGATAAGGGCGACATCGCAGAAGAAATGGGACGCAAACGAATCGGCAGCATATTATATAGAGAAGCGAAGTGGCCGACAAATCAAGCTAGAAACGTTTGGGCACTGGAGGAGCATAGAAACATGATTATCGACCTAACTAAAAGCGTCCAATACCTTCGTGAAGCTAGAGAAATGATTATCGCCGGTTTCCGATGGGCATGCGGAGCTGGACCATTATGCGAAGAACCGTTAAGAGGCTTAAAAATCAAGTTGATGGACGTTAAACTCCACGAAGACCCTGTGCACCGTGGACCAGCCCAAATCATGCCAGCCATACGCCGCGCAATCCTCGGCTCCTTCCTAACAGCTGAACCAGTGATTCTAGAACCTATCTACAAAATCGGAGTATCAGTTCCAGCCCAATGGGTCGGCGAATCCTCCAGCCTAATCACACGTAAACGTGGAAGAATACTCTCTTCCGAACAGAGAGGCGCCCTAACAACCATCACAGGCTACATCCCAGTCGCAGAAACCTTCGGCATAGCCCCAGAGATGCGCTCCGCAACCTCAGGTCATGCCTTCTGGCAATGCAGCTTTGACCATTGGGAAAAAGCCCCAGAAAACGTTGCAGCTGAAATTATACAGCAAGTTCGCGAAAAAAGAGGCTTATCACCGGACATACCATCATCCAAGAAATTCATAGACGAAGTCTAAACCATCCAGTTTCTAACCCAAAGCTCTTATCCTGCGCAAACCTGAAAACGATCATGAGAGAAGTCAAGTACAAAAAGATAAAGGATGCAGAAAAGAAACTACCTTGTAGTGCGCATGCAATGGAACAGTTATAATATTTACAATCTCTGTCTACATCTTGGACAACATGATTTGACCGTAGACTTTGGAATCCTAGAAAACTGTTGCTTTATTACATGACATAGCCCATGTTAAATAGTTCGATGACAAAATTGGAAGCATCAATCATGCAGCTCTTGGGGCTGAAATAGCTAACAAAAATCTGAGGAAAAGATAGCTCATATCAAACATTGCGTAGCTGCCCACCTGTCCTGAGGCAAAGATAAACCTCAAACTTGAGAAGCGAAAATCCTTTTTTGATGCAGACAAGCTGGATGTGCTAGGCACTGCAGACGCCGCCAACTCCTTCATGATGGCAGGTCAATATGACCAGAAAATCATTTCAGATGTTCCACTTGAAGAGTATCTCAAAGATAATGTTGTCGAACAAAACACTGGAGGAAAGATTAGAAACATTTCAAAACACTCTGCCAACCTAGAATATGAGTTGAAGTTCACGCTGTACCAGAAAGGTTGTACACTCAAAAAAGCAATGGAAATAATCAGAGAGACAGCAGTTTATGAAAAACTTTGAAAAACTAGAGGTGGAAATTGAAGGAGAATTGTAATCGTTGATTATTTCTCTTCTTTTTCTTCCTTTTCTTTAACAACTTCGGCTTCTGCGAACCTTCTGCTTACTCTTGTTACCTTTATCTTGACGTGGTCACCTGGCTTTGCGTTCGGTATGAAAATTACTAAACCTTCTATTCGGGCTATGCCTTCTCCTCTACGGCTTGCCTCTTGAATATCAACTTCATACTCTTTTCCTATTTCAACTGGCTTTGGAGCGAAACTATTTCCTCTGCCGAAGCTTCTTCTTCTTTCCATTCGTTTCACCTCTCATCTCATTTGATAAAAGCTGTTCCATTTGTATTCATGTTTTACTTCACGGCTTGCTCAACCGTGAATTCTCCATATTTTCCTATGTTTAACTGAATTTCTCCTCTGAAGCTTGTGACGTATCCCTTTTCCACTTTAACCTTGTCGTCAACGTTTACCTGGTTGATCTGCTCATTCCATAACGTCAGTTTTATAGTGCCTGTTTCATCTTCGATGATTGCTGTTGCTACATTATACGTTTTGTCTCCGAATCTCGCGTGAACCTCGCGTATCTCAGATTTTTCTCTCACTATACCTTCAACACTGACACTTTTCATTCCATTCCGCAAATCCTTTATCTCCAATTTTCATCCTCCCTGCTTAAACAATTTTTTCCGCGACAGCGAATTTCCCGCCAACAGATACAATCTTAACATTGACGCGTTCCCCAACCTTGCTTCCATGAACAAAAATTATGTAGCCATGCATTCTCGCTATTCCGTCACCTCTACTTCCAATGTCATCAATAACAACTTCCATTTGCTGATTCTTCCATATAGGTGCCTTTTGTAGAAATGGCTTGCTTGGGCGATATCGCCTTTTGCTTCCACGCTTTCTCATTTTTCTTTTAGCGTTTCTTATATTTTCCGGCAGTCTTCTTCCCATATTCTGTTTTCGTCCTTATCGCGGAACTAACTGCTCCAACAAAACTCCAGTGCCACAATAGTGGTACGAGCTTTTTGAAGGATAGTTAACTGCAAAAAAGCCGTTCCGCCATATAAATCTTGCTCGGCATTTTTGTTCAGGATATTCTATGTTGACAGCAACAGAAGGTGAAGCCTAGAGCAACCGCAACTTGTGTTGCTTGTTGTGATGTTTTGTAGATGAAGCTTGTAGTTCTGTGATTCTTTCCTCTATGTTGGTAATCACTGCATCTTAGCCTCAAAATGCAAATATAAAACTTTCAATCAGAGTGCTCACAAAGTAAGCTACTGTAGCGATGAGAAAGCTTTTTGTCCATGAGACTTCAGCTAACAACCGGAGAGCAATCGAGCATAATGCGATTGTCCAGACGTATATTGCTATTTGAACGCAGTTGTTTACAACCGAAAGAAGCCATGTTTCCTCCAAAATTTTATTGTATGCAATTTCATATTCTCCTTTCACACCGCTTAAAAATTCAACGGAACAATAACGTGCCGGCGCAGCCGCGTATGTAACAGTGTTTATCACAGCTTGGACAAAAAGCGTTATCGAGGCGAACCCCACAAGAATGACTAAGAGTCTCCAAACAGGTTTGTTTCCAAATGCTTTGCTCATTATGTAGAGCATTCCGCTGAGGATGCCCCATTTAATTGTGAACTGAACAAAAGCCAATAACGAATAGTTAAGCATGTAGATGGGAGCATTTTCCAATTCAGATTTAAAAACTCCTCGGAAAAATAATCCGTCAATTCGCACAGTAATATCTGTGTTCTTAGGCAGTTGGAATTCAAATCTTAATCGTGTTATGTTACTCCAGTCAGCTTGGGTTGTGCCTTCCCACCAAGGCTTACTTTCAGGTCCTGTTGGAATTGTAACGTTGTTCCATATTGTATTGTTGAATGGGGTTAAATGGTTTGTGAGGTCATAGTGGAAGTAGTCTGCTGAACTGGAATATAAGAAAAGATTTGCGTTTTCAAGCTTTGTTGTCGTTAAGCAAATTAGCTTTATTCTGAAGGACATGTTCTTATAGCCTTCAACACCTGAACAGTTTGCTGGTTCTATGCTGTTTAGCTGCATCCAGATTAACGTGCCATTAACGATTGAAAACTCTATACTTCTGTTTCCATAGTAGGTTCCGTTTATGCAGTCATCATAATTCACTTTCGGAGTCGGCGTCCACAAGGTGTGGTTTTCCGTCCATTCATCTAGCTGTGAAGCTGTAGGCAAAGTTTGTTCAACATAAGTTTTAGATACAACAACATAAACAAATCCCATGTTTGCCATTACAAAAAGAATCATTATCAAAATTGGCCCTACGTATTTCGGGTTTTCAATGATTTCCTTGAAAGCTTTAAACGGTGAGTAAATAACTTTGAATATGTCGAAAGCAAACAACGGTTTATACTCCATCTATCTGTGACTGCTGCAGTTTTATCAATGATTTGTTACATTCCAAGTTTCAGTCGCCTGTAAGTTGTATAATCCACATATTCCAAGAAGGGATTCTCAGCTTGGTATCTAACCGTCATTTTCTGCCGTTGCCTCTTGTCTGCTATTTGGCTTGTAGTTGTCAGCGAGTAAGCGTCGCTTCCAGCTCCAGAACCATAACTCACAATTAGGATGCGTTCATCCGGCTTAGCTATGTCTAGGACTGCTGCTAGACCCAATGGTGAGGCACCGGAGTACGTGTTGCCAAACTTGGCCACTTGAAGTGACTGCGAATACTGTTCTTCCTTGAACCCGAGCTCCTTGGCAATTCTCACTGGAAACCTCAAGTTTGGTTGATGCGTAACAAAGTAATCAATGTCTTTCACTTGCAGGTTAAGCCGCTTCATCAGTTTTTCAGCTGCCTTCCTAACATGCTTGAAGTATGCTGGGTCGCCAGTGAATCTTCCGCCATGCATTGGGTAGGGTTCTCCATCTCTTCTCCAGAAATCAGGTGTATCGGAGGTGCATGAGTACCATCCTTCAATTTCAGCTATAACATCATATTTCCCGAAGATATATGCGCATCCGCCATATCCAACGAACAGGTCTAGTTCGCCTCCTGGACTGTGCCTTGGAGCAGCTTGAGAGTTATCTGCACCTATTACCATGGCGTATTGAATGTTTGATTTCGGGTAGTTTACCAGGGAGGCTGCATCTTTAAACATGCTTGTTGCGGCTTTGCATGCGAATTCTGTGTCTACAGCGTCAACTGCCTGTACATCTTCATCCTCTTCGCCAAGCTTTAGAACCTGGGCAACTTTTGAAGCTATGGGCTTAACGGCATACGGATTGGATTCTGAGCCTACATATACCTTGCCGATAAGCGAGCTGTCAACTGCAGAATGTATTAAAGCAAGTTTTCCAGCTTCGACAGCAGCGGTTATTGCGTCTTCATCGATAAAGGGTACTGAACGTTCCATGTTTCTTTCTCGTATTCTGAATTTTGAAGTGTAGACTCCGTAGCCGACTATTCCAGGTGTGTCATACTCCCTGTTTGGTTTGACAGGGGTGTATTCTTGGTGTGGATAATATTTGTCTGCAAAGGTGAAAGCTAAAGAAATTGTTGGGACAACGTCGTTTCTTCCTACAGAATAACGTCTCCTGAACCTTGGAACAACACTTCTTCCCTCGAAAGCTGAAAGATCTATTTCTTCATTGTCTTTTGTTATATGATCTGTCACTCTTGCTGGAACCCTTATCTTTCCATCATGGAAGGATACTATGCCATAAATGTAGCTGTGCAGCTTTGTAAACTTGTTTGTCGGCTCATTTATGAAGGTGCATACTTCCAGTTTACCTTTGTCGTAGAACAAGTCCAGGTCAACCATTTTTCCGAAGCTTTTTCTTCCGCAATTTCCACAGTAATCTTTCAAATCAAAATATTCTTTCCCGCATATTTTGCAGCGTCTTCCCCTCAGCCTGTCGCCAAGATATGAGACTCTTCTCTCTATCGGTTCACTGCTCATTCTCAATCTCTCCCCAGGATGTAAACATACCCCTTAGTTCCAAACCCTTCAAGCTCAAGCACACATCCAAGCTTTACTCCGTTGCTTTCAATCTGCCGTTCACCAGCTTCACCCCTCAACTGCTTGAAAACCTCAAAAACCTGTGCTCCTCCTGTCGCGCCCAACGGATTTCCATCAGCTTTCAATCCGCCGTTCATATTCACAAAGAGTTTTTTCCCATTTACCTTATAATACCCCTTATAATCTTGACAACTCTCATAAATGTCCATCCACGCCTTTCCACGTTCGCAGAAACCTAAATCCTCAAGGGAAATCATCTCCATAACCGTGGACTGGTCGTATAACTCAGCAATTTGTATGTCCCGAAGGCTTATTCCAGCAGCTTTCAAAGAGTTTTTCATAGCCTTTTCACTTACTAGAAAGCGTGTCCTATCCTCTCTTGCCGGATAAGTCAGGTAGTCTGTTGCTGAAGAGGCGCCGAGAACATAGACCGGTTCATCTGTGAATTTTCTGGCAGCTTTTTCACTTGTTAAGATGAGGGCGGTTGCACCGTCGGATATTGGTGCAAAATCATAAAGTCCCAAGGGTCTTCGAGCGTTTTTTCTCGCTTTCAGAACTTGCTCAACTGTTATTTTCCTTTGATATTGAGCGTACTCATTCTTCATTGCGTGCAAATGATTCTTTACAGAGATTTGTGCTAGGGCTGTGTTCAGTTTTTCATAATCTTGACCAGTTATGCCGTATCTTTTTATGTAAGCTCTGAGCATGAGCTCATGATTTGCTTCCGGTGTGCATCCTGCATAATAGCTCCAAGGGTCTTCTAGAAGCATCAAGTCGTCGCGTATCTTATCCCACCTATCGGTCATCTTCTCTATTCCACCAACCAAAACCGCACTGTATCTCCCAGCTTGAATGGCATTGCAAGCGTTCAGTAAGGCTGAACCAAAGGAACGAGTTACTTCCATTGGAACATGAAGCTCCGTCAGTTCTGAAAGAAATCCCTCCTCAAGCCCAAGCTTATTTGTGATCGGAAGGAAATAGTCAGAAAGATAACAAGCTTCCAGGTTTCCACGTTCTACGCCGGCTCCCTCTGAAGCTTCAAGCCAAGCCTCTTCGATCAGCCTTTCCGGTTTCTTCTCATAATGTTCTCCAAACTTTGTTCTCCCAACAGCAACTACAGCTGGACGATTAAGCATTTCATTTCACCCTTCTCATCAACTGCAAATTATCCTTTTCACAAGACTTTTAAGTGTTTGCCGTTTTCCAGCAGCACATTCATGCCTTACTTATAGACCACTATTGAAGTCAGTCAACGTAATTGGTTGAATAACAAATGTCGTATTGTCCAATGGACTCGGAGATATTTGATGTCTTTACATCTTCTAAGATTGTAGACAAAACGACTACTGAAACTCACGCGCTGTTTGCCTATGTTGGTCGACGCAATCCTAAAATAAGGAAACATAGATTCATACTAGGGATTTAATTGGTCGGCACTTTTCTTTCTCTGCTTGCTTCTATCTCTCCTGAGGAGTTGTGGTTGTCCTCAACCTACCGGTTTGTCTTCATAGTTTTTGGGGGATTTTTGCTTCTTATGGCGTTTGTTTGGTGGCTTATCAGAGGGATTGTCGAAATAGACGACACCCTACTTTATTGGTTTGTGTCAGGTGGTGATCCGTATATTTTTGATGCTGATAAAAGAAGTGAGCATTTCACGTTTAAGAGTTGGCTATCAATTGCTTTTGGTGTTCCTTTCATATTGACTGGCATTCTTGTACCGGATGACATCCTTGTCCAGTTCGGCATTCTAGGTGTAGGTGCGGTTGCTGTTTCAGGATTAATTCTACGTTTACTGTTTGTTGCTGATGCTGCTGACAAGAACAAAGAAGAGGAGCATGGAGAAGAAGGAGAGCAAGCGGAGATTGAAAAGATGCTTTTAGATGAAGAACAGGGTAGACTGAGGGATTAAAGTAAAATTTTTATTATGCTCTACAAAAATACGCTAACTACTGCGTGGTCAAGATGAAGCTAACCGATCTAATCTATGTCATGTCATTCATAAGCTTGAGCCTAACTTCCAGAAGGCAACTGTGGGGAATCGTTACACTAGCATTCTCTTTAACGCTTTTCTTCATCAACCTTTTAGTCTTAACGGCCCTTCTATACCTTGCAGGACTAATTGTCGTGGGTAAAAAGCGAGCTCTTTTCTCTGATGCATTTATAGTTTCACTTCTTGGAACCGCATTGTCAACTTTGTTCTTGATGTTTATTCCCTATCCCTTAGTCTCCTTGTTTCTTTTCATATTTGTTTGGCTGCTCCTCATCAAACGATTCTACGAAACAGGATGGCTTGGTGCAATAGTAGTCACCATCTTAACCGTGATGGCCTTTCTAGGGGTCACAATCATCCTAGCATTAGTTTTCGGTTTACTAGAAGCAATATTGAAACTGTTGTTTTCCTCATTCGCCCTTTTTCTTTGGGAGAGTTGAGTCTGCTTGAACCCTAGAAAAAGCACTGCGTTTCTTGGTCTAGCCTTCATAGTTCTTCTAGCCATATCTTACGTTGAAAACAGAGTTTTCTTCAGCATTCTAGGCGACATTTTCAGCAATCCGTTTTTAGCTGTTGGAATGCTTTTCATAAATAACATCCTTGTAATCTCTCTCATATTACTAGGCATGACTTTCTACGTTAATCTAGTTCTAAACTTCTTCAAGAAAGGGAAGTATGAGCAAGTTGTGCTTGAGCATCCAAGAACCTTTGCAATAGTATTTACGATAATGATTCTTTTCCTAAGCATTCTGAGAGTAAGTAACCTCATTTACGGTGGATTAAACATTGAAGATTTACCTCTGATTCTACTTGTAAGTGCGCCTATGGGAATGGTTGAGGGATACGGCATATACTTAACCATAAAGAAAACGTTAAGCAGAAAAATAACCATGAAAAGTCTAGTTTGCATTTACATTATTTTTCTGATAGCAGCCGTAATGGAAGTCGGCTTCATAAACCTCCTAACATGGGTCGCAACAGGGTAGAATTTCATTATAGAAAATTGAAATTGCCTATAGCTCCTGTATCACCGTTATTTGAGCCAAATACACTTTTTTTCTGCTGATGGATGAGTAACCAACGTGTCAAGCCTGAAAACATGTGTTGGGCAAAACATAAATGTCCAATGTTCGTAACCGCTTATTCTAAGCTTGGTGGATAAAATGAGCAAGAAAGGAAAGCGGAATATGACTGTGATAAGAAATGGAACACTAATCGACGGCACAGGTGCAAAACCCAAGAAGAACTCTGTCGTTGTAGTAGAAGGAAAGAAGATTAGGGCTGTCGGCAGAGAAGGCGAAGTGAAAATACCTAAGAAAGCTAAGCTAACTGAAGTTGATGCTTCTGGAAAAACGGTGATGCCGGGGCTAATTGATTCGCATCTGCACCTAATAGGATTGAAAACTGATCATATATTGGAAGAGGAGCTAGTTAGACCTCCACAACTAGGCTTAATAAAAAGTGTGTATGATGCTGTTGACCTTTTGGAGGCAGGCTTCACAACTGTGAAGGACTGCGGCGGTTTCGGTATATACTTGAAGAGAGCTATTGCTGAAGGAACGACGCGTGGTCCAAGAATTCTTTCAGCAGGCTACACGTTGAGTCAGACAGGGGGTCATGGAGATGTGCATTTTATTCCAGTTGAGTGGGTGGATGCTCGCGTTTCGAAAAGAAAGAGTTTTCTTGTCATGTCCTTGTTGTGCGACGGAGTGCCAGAATGCATCAAGGCGGCTCGTTATGCATTGAGGGAAGGTGCTGACTTCATAAAGGTTATGGCAAGCGGTGGAGTAATGTCAATGATTGACAGACCAGAACATACCCAGTTCACGCTGGGAGAGTTAAAAGCAATTGTTGAGGAGGCAAGGCACGTTGGAAAATTCGTCACAGCACATTGTCAAGGAACAGAAGCAATGAAAAACTGCATAACAGCGGGCGTAAAAACAATTGATCACGCTTTCTATCCTGATGATGAAGTGATAAGGATGGCTAAGAAAAGGGAAGATGTGGTGTTTGTACCGACTCTTTCTATTAATTGGCGCATAATAACTGGAGGAGAAGAAGCTGGGTATCAGCCATGGGCAGTGGAGAAAGGAAGAGAAGTGTGGGAAATCACTAAGAAGAATATAACAAAACTTTACAAGGCTGGGTTAACGATTGCAAGTGCCACCGACTTCTGTGGTTCCCCACTGTTGAAGATGGGTACAAACGCTATGGAATTGGAACTGCTGGTTAAGCACTGCAGATTTAAACCAATGGATGCGATTGTTGCAGCAACAAAAAACGGAGCAAAGGCATGTGGACTGGAATATGAAATAGGTACAATAGAGAAAGGAAAACTAGCGGACATAATAATAGTTGATGGAAATCCGCTTAAAGATATCAAAGTTTTGCAGGAGAAAAGCAAGGTAAGAATGGTCATGAAAGAAGGAAAAATCGAAGCGAATAGAGGTATAGGGCTCTCCCAGTTGTAAGTCAAATAGTCGGAAAATCATCTGGATGTAAAAGTGTTATTTGCTTAACTCAGGTAATCCAGAATTGTTAATTGCATATATAGTACAACGAATAAGTGTCCACTGGTGTTCACAAAGGGTTAACCAACAATCCGCCTCAATATGCTACGACATCAAAAGCTCATAGATTGTATCGTTCCTGCCTAATGGTTCTCCTTCTTTCTGACTCAGTTAGGAAATGGGCAGGTTTTGGTTGGACATCCACCTGCATATTCTGACTCTGCAGAAACAAATTTTTTCTTTTCAGTCTTTATCTCCCCTATGTTAAGAACCTGCTCGGACCTGCTTCTGTTTCGATAGATGGTTATTCCCTTGCATTTCAGCATGTAAGCCAGCCGAAACACTTTTTCCACATCGTCAATTGCAGCGTCTTCCGGAAGGTTAACGGTTTTTGAAACCGCATTGTCTGTGTATTTCTGGAATGCTGCCTGCATTCGAACATGCCACTCTGGCTGAATATCTAAAGCCGTGACAAAAACTCTCTTAACATCTTCAGGAACTTTTCTAATATTCTGAACTGAACCTGTTCTCGCTATTTTTTCAAGAAGCTTAGCACTGTAAAATCCTCTTTCTTTCGCTGTTGTCTCGAATAACGGATTGGTTTCAAAGAGCCTGGTTCCGTTCAAGACGTTCCTCATGAAGGATATGGCAAACAACGGTTCAATTCCGGAGGAGCAGCCAGCTATGATGCTTATGCTTCCTGTCGGCGCGATCGTCGTTATCGTAGCATTTCTCATACTATGATACTTATCTTTCCATACACTCATGTCGAAATTCGGAAATGAACCCTTTTCTTCACCAAGCTCTACAGACTTCTTTCTCGCTTCTTCTGCGACAAACTTCATTATGTTCTCAGCGATTTTCAAAGCTTCTTCAGAATCGTAGGGAATCCCAAGCTTTATGAGCATGTCAGCGAATCCCATCACACCCAAACCTATCTTCCTATTAGCTTTAGTCATTTCCTCTATTTCCTTCAAAGGAAACTTGTTCACATCTATAACATTATCAAGAAAATGAACAGCACATCTCACGGTTTTCCTCAGTTTTTTCCATTCTATTTTTCCGTTCGCGACCATTCTAGAAAGACTTATGGACCCAAGGTTGCAAGACTCATAAGCAAGTAAAGGCTCTTCGGCACAAGGATTAGTTGCCTCTATTCTCGTCTCCGGAATCGGGTTATACCTATTAACTTCATCAATAAAGATTACCCCAGGGTCTCCACTCTTCCAAGCAGACCTTGACATCAAATTCCAGACCTCTCTAGCCTTGAGTTTTCTCATCTTTCCTTCATTTCTTGGGTTGATGACCCAATATTCCCCGTCTTCCTCAAGTTTTTTCATGAAAAAATCAGTAACAGCTACTGAAACATTGAAGTTTGAAAGAACTCCTGTTTCTTGCTTAGAAGTTATAAACTCAAGTATATCTGGGTGATCTACCCTTAAAATACCCATCATGGCGCCTCGTCTTTTTCCTCCTGCCTTTATAACATCTGTTGCCGTATCAAAGACACGCATGAAACTCACAGGACCAGAAGCAACTCCCTTCGTTGACTTTACAAGATCACCTTTCGGTCTTAACTTGGAGAAATTGAAGCCAACTCCTCCGCCGCTCTTCTCGATCAAAGCCATATTCTTCACTGCAGTGAAAATGCTTTCCAAAGAATCCTCAACAGGTAGAACGAAACATGCAGATAATTGACCGAGTCCTGTTCCCGCATTGAAAAAAGTTGGAGAGTTCGGGAGAAACTCAATTCTCGACATCATTTCATAAAAATCGTTTTCACTTGCCTTTGAATTTTCATCATGTTTTCTATCAGCCTTCGCTATGGCTTTTGCAACTCTCATAAACGTTTGAGCAGGAGTTTCAATAATTCTCCCATCTTCATCTCTCAAAAGATATCTCCTCCTCAAAACTTCCAGTGCATTAACCGTCAACTTCGGCTCTTCTATCCCAAGTTTCTCTCTTAATCTTCGTAAGGCATCTTTCTTCGTTCTATAGGCTTGATACTCATCCGCAACTTTTTCGTAACCTCCCTTTTTCAAAACTTCTATAACAAGGTCTTGAGCATCCTCAACTGAAGGGATGCTCTTATCAAATTTTTTCTCCAGGAGCTTAACAACTTCCTCAGTTATGTTACCCGCCCTTTCCCCATTCCCAAGTTCAACTGCAATGAAAGCTCTATGAATCGCATCATTAATTCTGCTAGAATCGAAATCAACGATTCTTCCATCTCTTTTCCTTATTTTTGTTATAGACATGACTGCCCTATTCAGATATGTTCAAATCTCAATATAAAACTAAAACCTAGAGCTTATGTGAGAAACACCGTACCTAATGTACAGCCTGCGTCAAACACCACCGCCCACATAACCAATTTTAATCATCCATTCTAAATCATAGAATTAAATGCTACAGAAGATCTTAGACTCGAAAGATACTCTACCTTAGATTTCCTTTTCTGTGATTTTTATTCCTCGCTTCTCTAATTCATTTGTAAACGTAGAGAAAAACTGTTCGGTCCGACCCAATCTTTCAAGAGGAACAACCCCCTTCTCCTCTACAGCCTTCTTCAGCATCAACTGCGCGATAACTGATGCTGAATAAGCTGTAGTTCTTGCCATAGCAGTTATTCCTCGGCTTGCGTCAAAATGGTCCAACATGTGATAGATATGGTGCACTTGCTGGTTACTTCTAATGCCTGAAACCTCAACCTTTAAGACTACAATATCCTTGATCTCTGGCCTTTGAAGATTTCGTTCAAAAAGCTTAGCCGTAAGCTTCCTTGGCGGCAGGCTTACACCATCAACACTAACTGGTTCTTCATCAAAAAATCCTAGCGCCCTAAGCAATCCAATTTTCTCTGCATGCCCTGGATATCGTAGCGTTTTCTCCCACATGTTGTTTACATCTTTAACCGTATGCAACAACGTTCTAAGTCCATCAGTGTAAAAAGCTTCAAGCATCCCTACCCCTGGAAACTCAACTTCTTCCAGTCCACTTAAGGTTTCCACCTCAGCTATCTCACCATTCTTAACTATTCTCGTTTTTCTTGTGTATTCATCGATGAGGTTTTCAGGGGACCATGTAACAATATAGCCTAGAGGCGGCACAGGTTTTTCAGGGAGGCCGCCGACCATTATCTTGACTGCCAAAACCTTATCAAGTTTCTCTAAGGCATGTCCAACGAGAACATTGCTGATGCCAGGCGCTAACCCGCAGTCAGGAATAATCGTTACACCAGCTTTGACGGCCTTCTCATCTAGCCTTAAAGGGTTTTCAGGCATGTATGAGACATCCACCAGATCCCTTCCAGCCTCAGTACATGCTTCAATCAATTGATAGCCAAGGCTTCCAGGCAAAAACCCCATTATCAAATCAAAATTTCCTAAAGTGCTAACCATTTCACTGTGGTTTGACGCATCTAATTGAATCCAAGAAACGTTGTCCATGCCGATTCTCTCTGCAACCTCCTTAGCTCTTGCCACGTTTTTGTCAGCAATAAAGACTTTAGCTGAACTCATGTTTCGAGCAAAATCTTCAACTGCAATGGAACCTATATGTCCAGAGCCTACAACCAACACTTTCATAACCATGAAAAAGAAATCAGTGCCATTAAAGTTTTTCCTAAAGCCGTTAACCTTTTCATGAACCAATAAGCCTAAAATGTGAACGATAGATTTGAAAATTTTATATACTGCCATCTCAATTGTAACATTTGAGTATCATGGCTGACATTTGTCCGATATGCGGGCTTCCCAAAGACTTATGCGTATGCGGTGAAATCGGAAAAGAGCAACAAAGAATCCGTATAAGACGTGAAATTAGAAAGTGGAGAAAATCCTCAACAATAATAGATGGTTTAGACAAGAAGGACATAGATTTGGCAAGTCTGGCTCAAAAACTGAAAAATTTTTGTGCGTGTGGAGGAACATCGAAAAACGGTCAAATACTGCTTCAAGGAGACCATCGTAAAAAAGTTCACCAATACCTGATACGTATGGGCTATACAGAGGAAAACATTGATCTTCAATAATGGCAGAATAAGGTGAGAACCCCCTGATGAAACTGCTACAAGACATGAAAGAAGTATTTAAAACACTAAGTCATCGAAAACCAACCAAAATATACTGTCCAAGATGTGGAAGCCGAAAGATTCACCTGTCTAGCAGTCTTAACTACTGGCTAACCCCTAAAAAGTACTTCTGCGAAAAATGCGGGTATAATGGCCCCATAGCTTTAGAACTTGAAAAGGAAGAAACTCAGCAGTAGTATTGTTAGTCAGGAATTTCCAAGTGTAGCTGTTTTCTCAAACTTTTGTATCTGTTTCTTACAGTAACCTCTGTTACTCCTGCAGCTTCCGCAATGTCCTTCTGTGTTTTCTTCTCATCATTCTGCAAACAAGCAATGTATAATGCTGCAGCAGCCAAGCCCATCGGATCTTTGCCGGCAGAAGCTCTTTTTTTTCTCGCCTTCCGAAGAATGTGGATGGCAACTCCTTGAGTCCTGCCGGAAATTCCCGTACTCTCAGCAATTTTCGAAACATACGTAAGCGGGTTGGCTATAGGCATTTGCACATCAAGTTCGCGAAGCAAGAGTCTATAGCAACGAGCAACATCTTTCTTTTCAACTAAGCTTGCTTCTGATATTTCACGCAGTGTTCTCGGGGTTCCAGTTCCACGGCAAGCAGCATATAGAGAAGCAGCGGAAATCGCAGCAATAGATCTGCCGCGGACCAGGCCTTTGTCCAAGGCTTTACGATAAATGACTGCAGCTTTCTCCTTAGTTGGAGATGTGATGTAGACTTTGTCTGCCAGACGGTCAAGCTCAGCCATGGCCTGAGCTAGGTTTCTATCAACTGAGGAGTGTACTCTTGACCGTATCTGCCATTTTCTTAATCGCCACATCTGTAGGCGCGTGCGAAGGGGCAGTTTTCTTCCGAATGCGTCACGGTCAATCTGGCTTATAGCAGTTGACAATCCTTTGTCATGGACGGAGTATGATGTTGGCACTCCTACACGACTTCTTGATGCTTTTTCTTCTTTGGTGAAGGCGCGCCACTCAGGGCCCTTATCCATCATTTGTTCATTTACGACAAGTCCGCAGTCGCCGCATATGGTTTCGCCGGTGTCATAATCGTGAACAAGGTTTGTGCTATCGCATTCTGGGCATTTGTCAATTAAGCGTTGATGAACCTTGCTTTTTTGTTTAACCATTTATTCACCTTAGGTATTATGTGCTCTAGAACCGTCACTTCTCGTGTTCCTCATCAAAGATTCGGAATTAGAAAGTAGTACATCCGGCCCCGCGTGTCTATTGACAAGAAAGGTTTTAATATATAAATTTTACGGTTTACTCAAAAAGATTGGCTTAACAAATCTTGAATACTTACAATCACTAATAATCAAAAGGAAAGTGTCAGTATGATGAAACTTTCGGAAAAAGCACGTAGAACCTTGGAGAAAATTGTCAATGAAATGAGAACCAAAGAGAATGTATATGGTGTAGGACTCTTTGGAAGCTGGAGCCGAGGGGATGCCACAAAATCAAGTGATATTGACTTGCTAATACTTGACAAAGGCAACTTTAAACATGAGTTTGTAGAAAGAACCGAGATTAACGGTCTGCTCATAGATTTAGATCATATTCCCAAACAGTGGCTTTATGGTCCAATGCCGCCGGAAACTGATCAGAAAATATACGAGATGCAAGTTCTCTACGACAGGGACTGGTCACTAACCAACATGAAACTCTTAATGACTAAATCCTACGGTTCACCCGAAAGAGTTGACATTAGAACAGAAGCACACATCATAGAATCTGATATATACCTAAGTCGTGCAACTTCAGCCTTCTCAAGAGAAGATTTCCAAAGCGCACAACTCTTCGTCACAATGGCTCTGGAGAAGGTTTTGAGAGTTTTGATGGAAATTGCCTTGGAACCTTTTTCAAGCAGCAGATTCATCCAGAAACTCGAAGAATCCACAACGAAACTGGGAATGCAGAACCTGTTTACTGGATACTTGGATATATCAAAGTTAACAAGGACAGACAAAGCAGATATTGAGGGCAAACTGAAGCTTTTCAAAGCAATCTGGGACGAAATAAGCTTTTCAGCCAGCCAAAATCCTCAGGCATTCGAGTCCTCTCATTTCATGGTTAAGACAAAACTAAAGTACTATTTGAACCCGGCTTTTCTTCAAGGTACAATAATACGTACAAGATTTCTGATTGATTCTGAAAAAGCGATAGAAGCAACGCATTACCTGAAGAACATACTCATTGATATAATCGAAAACTATGTTTGGCTGAAATCCTCAATTGACAAAGTCAAAATGGACTACACAACCTTAATGCGATCCTTAGAAAGCGTGGAAGAGAAAAACCCGAAAAACTACAAGCATACAATAAACTTCCTAAACTTGAAAGATGCTGACAAATCTAAAGCATCCGACATTATAGAAAAAACCCGAAAGATCATGTTTAAAACACGCAAGGAGAGGAAGGTTTTAATCAAAAACCACCTATTAAAAAGTTAACCCGAAATTCAGATAAGAAAGCCCGGTGGTGTAGTGGACAAGCATAGAGGGCTTTGGACCCTCTGACGAGAGTTCGAATCTCTCCCGGGCTACCATTCGCTAGATGCCAATTTATACTTTTTTCACGCTGATTTTCACGTATTTCTTTAAGCATTTGCTGTTTCAACGCTGTAGTGAGCTGGTGTATTTGGCTTTGTTCGTTTGAAGCTGCAAGTAAGTTACAAACCACGTAGACCAACTTGGCTTTTGTTTTTAAACGTGGTTTGGACTGCAGTATCCTAATATCCCCACCTCTACTTGGTAAGGCCAGGGCACTAACAAAGATTACCGCACACCTTTTCAACACTTACACTACGAAACTCCAACTCCATAATACGTCCTCTTGTCAAGTGGCCCCTTCTTTGGAAAAGATTATCAGAGAACTAACTTGCTACAATCCAGCCAAGCTGAAATGCGAAGTGAAACCACGCATAGGCCTTTTCTCAATGTTCACCACTTATATCACCCAGACACTGCCTTAGTCCGACATCTCAGGCGATTGGGGGCCGCAGGCTGAGCCGGTCGGCCGAAGCCTTCCGACTTACACCCCGGCTCCATCAAACCCATCTTCTATGGGAGCCTTCGTCCCCGTTAACCAAGCTGTTACCAGCCCAGCTTTTATGGGGGAATGGCTGCCTATTTTCAGGAGAGGCTTCGGGCTTAGATGCTTTCAGCCCTTATCCTCAGCGGCGTGGCTGCCCGGCGTCTGCCCTATCGGACAACCGGTTAACTAGTGGCCACAACGTCCCGTTCCTCTCGTACTAGGGACCCTTTCCCCTCAGGCAGCCAGCACTCCCAGCAGATAAAGTCCGACCTGTCTCACAACGGTCTAAACCCAGCTCACGTTCCCTTTTAATAGGCGAGCAGCCTCACCCTTGGCCCCTTATGCAGGGCCAGGATAGGAAGAGCCGACATCGAGGTACCAAGCCGCGGGGTCGATGGGGACTCTCGCCCGCGACGAGCCTGTTATCCCCGGGGTAATTTTTCTGTCACATCCAGCCCCCACCAAGGGGGACATGGATGATCGCTAAGCCCGGCTTTCGCCTCTGAATCCCTTACTGTGGAGGATTCAGTCAAGCCGGCTTTTGCCTTTGCACTCTACGACGGGTTTCTGTCCCGTCTGAGCCGACCTTAGGGCGCCCTTGATATCTTTTCAAGGGCGTGCCGCCCCAGCCGAACTGCCCATCAACCGTTGTTCCAGCGCCGAAGCACTGGTAAGAAACACAGTTGTAGAAGGACGGTGTTCCATTGATGCCTCCCCCAGTTCCCTGAGAAACCGGGATTAACGGCTCCCGTCTACACTCTGCATCCACAACCATGTTCCAGCGGCAGACTGCAGTAAAACTCCACGGGGTCTTCTTTTCCCGCTGGGAGTTCGTGGACTGTTCGTCCACGTTACGTGGGTTCACCGGGTGCCAAGTGGGGACAGTGGGGCCCTCGTTGTTCCATTCATGCACGTCGGAACTTACCCGACAAGGCATTTGGCTACCTTGAGAGAGTCAGAGTTACTCCCGGCGTTTGCAGGCCCTTAGCCCGGTTGAACCCAGGTTTCAGGTACCTGTACTGGCCAGGATTCAGAAGCCGTTCACACGCTTTCGCGCTTGCGGCTTCCTATGTTTTTATTAAACAGTCGGGACCCCCTTGCCACTGCGACCTGCTGTTCCAGCCAAAGGCTAAAACTGCAGGCACCCCTTATACCGAAGGTACAGGGCTAATTTGCCGAATTCCCTCACTTGGCGTATACCCGATACGCCTTAGGTTTCTCGCCTAGGGACACCTGTGTCGGTTCTGGGTACGGTCACGAAAGATCCTTCCCAACGTCCTTTTCAATGGCTCCAGAAATCAGCTGAACCGCCCTAAACGGGCGGCTATTCCCGATTTCACCTGGTTCTCGCCATTGCGGCACTCCCCAGGCTTATACGGTTAAACAAGGCGACAACCTTGCTCAACCTATCCAGAAGCGTCAGACGTTAAGCTTGCGTCACCGCAGTCGTACTTTCGTGGTGCTGGAATTTTAACCGGCTTCCCTTTCGGCATGCTCGGTTAGGCCATGTCTTAGGACCGACTTACCCCCGGCTGACGACCGTTGCCGGGGAACCCTTGCCCTTTCGGCGGAGGGGATTCTCACCCCTCTTTGCTGTTACTACCACCGGGATCTGCAATCCTGAACCGGTCCACTGGACTTCACAGCCCAGCTTCTGCCCAGTCAGGACGCCCTCCTACCGACGCAGCACTAAACTGCGCCCTGAGGTATCGGCGGCTGGCTTAGCCCCGTCAATTTTCGGGGCCATAAGCCTCGGCGGGTGAGCTGTTACGCTTTCTTTGAAGGATGGCTGCTTCTAAGCCTACCTTCCCGCTGTCTGAGGCTTATGACGCCCTTCTATTTAACATTTAGCCAGCACTTTGGGGCCTTAACCTCAGTCTGGGTTGTCCCCCTCTCGGTCCGGGAGCTTACCCCCCGTAACCCGTTTCCAAAGGTCTACGACGCCGATGAATTCGGAGTTTGACAGAAAAGCGGGATCTTTCAACCCCTTACTTTCCAATCAGTGCTCTACCCCACCGGCTGCCTCGCTTAGGACTGGGCTGCGACCCACTTCGGAGGGAACTAGCTATCACCGGGCTAGATTGGTCTTTAGCCCCTAACCCCAGGTCTGAGGAACGAATTGCACGTCAGAACCCCTTCGAGCCTCCACCAAGCTTTCGCCTGGCTTCGCCCTGCCCAGGGATAGATCGCCCGGTTTCTAGTCTCAAAATCGTGACTCCAAGCCCTTTCAGACTCCGCACCTGACCAGCCCGAAGGCTAGCTGCGTGCATGTTGGTTTCCCTACGCCTACGGGCTTTAGGCCCTTAGGCTTGCCACGACTATGAACTCCCCGGCCCGTGTTTCTAGACGGAACATGCAACCCTAGTCCCCCTCCCTCGTACTTCCACCTCACGATGGTTTCCTTCAGGAGGGATCTACCCTTCCAGGCTGCACACGTCTGTAACCGTCTGGTTTCAAGCACTTTTCACCCCCCTCTCGGGGTGCTTTTCAGTTTTCCGTCACCGTACTAGTACGCTATCGGTCTTGAGGCGTATTTAGTCTTGGAAGTTGGTGTCTCCCAAATTCCTGCACCCAAACCAGGGTACAGTACTCTGGGACTCCGGCTCAACTCCTTCCAGCTTACGCTTACGAGGCTTTCACCCTCTATGGCAGGCCTTTCCAGGCCACTTCAGCTTAACTGGCGAGAAGTAAACCGGGCCCATAACACTACATCCCCTATGAGTCTTCCTCACAGGGTTCGGTTTGGACTAATCCCTTTTCGCTCGCTGCTACTAGGGGAATCTCCTTTGGTTTCTTTTCCTCTCCCTACTAAGATGCTTCAGTTCGGGAGGTTCCCGCTCCCGTATGGGAGCACCACAATTCCGAAGAATTGTGATAGGAATTCCCATTCAGGAATCCCCGGTTCTACAGCTGCATACGCTTACCCGGGGCTCTTTCGCGGCTGGCCGCGCCCTTCTTCAGCTCTCAAGCCTAGCTATCCTCCAGACGGCGTAACATGTCGGGCCTTGTGGCAGTATCTGTTTGGCGTTTTTGGTGAACATTTGGCCTGTGCATGGTGTCATTATGAGCTTGTAGCTCACTTTCACCCTTCACTCCTCATTTTTTGGATGGGAGCTGCATCTACTTTTTGGTTTACAGTAACTTGCTCAAAACATCTTTAAGATGGGATTCGCAAATATAAGTATTGCGTCGTGGATAATAAGTGTTTTTGGTTGTAGGTTTTAAAAGGGTAGATGTGCTAGTTTATTATGTA
>Ga0209986_10001168_pt1 | contig 25482 bp, 34 predicted proteins | sample BlataG_FD_183168 | JGI IMG/M metagenome (GOLD analysis project Ga0209986, IMG submission 183168) | Deep subsurface microbial communities from Black Sea to uncover new lineages of life (NeLLi) - Black_00105 metaG (SPAdes) (version 2) | ecosystem: Environmental > Aquatic > Marine > Oceanic >... | reverse complement strand
TAAATGTCCAAACTGTAACGCAGAAGAGAAGTTTCTTGAATGGTGGTCTCGGATCACGGGATATTATGCTAGAGTCAAACGGTTTAATAACGCAAAAATTTCTGAAGTTCATGATCGCAAGCGATACGGCATAATCATGTCCTAATAATAGGACAATAATTTAATGCCACGAAAACAACTTTTTTTTATCCCTTTTTTTGTTACTTTAGGTATCGTTTCGACACTCATTTTAAAAGCATCACGATCATCTATTTATCATGACAAATTGTAATAAGTTCAAATCGAATAAACGATATGGTAATGTCTTGTTTGCTCTTGATGAAATCGCATTAAAGGGCGGGCAAGATGAAGATGATGCAATCGTTACCATCAAAGACGAAAAAGATATAACATTTCAAGAAGGACGGCTTTCTCGTGGCGGTGTAACGGTTGAACCGATAGTAATAGAACCTTTTTCTCAAGCGAGATACGATGAAAAAAAGGCAACAATGGTGCAACCAGAACATAACTTGTGGAAAGACGTGGATGCAAAGGGAAACGATGTCATGAAATATTATGACTATCATTCCATTAGTGAAGTTGCTTCTACCATATTTAGTGAGTTATGTGATGCCCACGATGTTTGTGATGACTATGGATTGTCAGAAAAAGCGTGGGAGTGCATACAAGATTCTGAAGAATGGAAAGATGCGGAAGATCAAGTTGCACGCCAACAATCAGCCTATAAGATAGCAAAAGAACTTGATATTGAATTGATGTGATTTGAACCGTGAATGGAATGGAAGGTCAACATTCCCGCCCACGAATGTGGCGTACGACTGATTGCGAAAAGGTTAATGTACCAGAACCCATGTCAGTTAACAAGCGGACGAAATTTGATCCCACGACAGAAGTACTCGGTACGAGTCTCATTGGTGCGACCACGTCCATTTCAGTACCACGATATGACATATCACTAGATGCTGGTCATTCTGCGGAATTATTACATCCCAATAGTAACATCTTCCTTTCACACACGCACACGGATCATCTTCTTGGCATGAACGATTATTTTTGCATGGCTAGCAAGTTGAATAAACCGATCACGATCATGGCACATCCCGAAACGATAGAAACCGTGGAAAAAGGATTGGAAGGATTGAAAGAAAAGAATCCCGATGTGAAATTTGATGTCACCTTCAAGCCAGTACGAGATGGTGATGTCGTGAAAGTGAATCCCGATCGCAAGTTCAAGTTCTTCAAGGTTGAACACGAACCTAGTTCCCTCGGTATATCGGTGTTGGAACGCAATAACGGAGAATGGAAAAACAAACTAACATTTACTGGCGATCTCGAGGTCGACCAGCACATTGATTTACCAATTCCAGATCTATCAGAAACGGAGAATCTCATCATTGAATCGTCCATCATTGGTGGATGGCGACACATCGTGGGTGTTGAGCAATTGGAAAGTTATTTTAACCACACCACGATCGATGACATTGACGAGTATTTTAAACAACATCCTCCCAGACCAAAGCGTGTCATGATCAATCACATCATTTATAACACGTGCAAGGGAGTGGAAAAAGACATTTGTTCCGTGCTTGGAGATAACGGAACGTATTATTTCCCGAACTGTACTGGTAAGGGAACTGGATATTATGATCTCGTGAACCCAAAACCGTTACAATGTGATAATTTACGTGATGAATGATTTTAGTGAAAACGGAAAAGGCGATCATTAATTCTTTTTAAGTAAGATGCGTTTTAATACATATATGAAAATGAGGTGTGTAACATAATTAGTAAGGAAATGATCTTTTTAAAGAAGATTCTAGAAAAGATCAACTTCGGAAAGATGTCTGGGTTTACCGCAGAATCGATACGGAAGGCGACTAATAAAATAACATCATTAATCCAACCAATGAAGAACGTGACCGTCAAGAATTACGTGATTGATGATCTATCTATCGACTTAGTGAATGCGTCAAGTGAAGGAAAGCACGGGGCGATCATTTACTTACATGGCGGTGGATATGTTGTCGGTTCAGTGAACAATTATCACGATCTCGTTTCTCGAATTTCACGGGTTAGTGGACTTCCCGTCTTTTTAGTTGATTATCGTCTTGCTCCAGAACACGATGTGTTCGTGGATGCGTTGGATGACATTATAAAGGCGTATGAATGGATCATGTTATTGGGGAACGAACCTAGCACGATTGTCATTGGTGGTGATTCTGCTGGTGGGGGATTAACCATTTCCACGTTGTTAAAACTAAAAAAATTGGGATATGAACTCCCCATTGCGTGCTTTTGCTTGTCACCGTGGGTTGATCTCACGTTATCGGGATCATCCATACATGATAACGCAAAGGTTGATCCATTGGCATCGCCCAATCTCCTCAAGTTTTTTGCCAAGATAAGCCTCAATGGACGGAATCCGAAAGTTCCATCCATCTCACCACTTTTCGGGGATCTCTCTGGGTTACCACCATTACTTGTACAAGTCGGTTCTCATGAGTGTTTATTGGATGATGCGATACGACTTGCCAAGACAGCAGACTTAGCTGGTGTTAACGTGACCATAGACATCTGGTCGGAAATGACACACGTGTTTCAAATGTTCGCAAGTGTTGTTCCAGAAGCAAAAGAAGCTGTTCAAAAAATAGGAGACTTCATCAAGACGTATTTACCTAAAACATGATGTGTATTATTTATTTTGTAATTACCCGATCTTGTAATTTCTCGTGGAACGATCATCGATCTTTCCGTTTAAAAAAAATTATATTTATATTCTTGTCATGCGAGCCGTTCATTGATCACGTCTTGCATGTTGACCATTGTTCGTATTTGATTTTCACGTTGCATGTTCGTGAAGTACGCATGAAACTCGTCTAGTGACATGATGTTCATGCGATCAATCTTGGACATGGTTAATACAATTTATGGTATGCTTAAACATTTTACATCAGACGGATCTTGGATCAATACCACGAAGGATTGCGTGGTATTACTCCATCCTCGATGAGAAGATCGCATCATGATGACTCGAAGATCTCCGTTTATCACGAAATCGTACGCTTCATGTTCCATGCCTTCAGAGTTATTAAATATACGAGACACGGTCGTTGCCATCTTGACATCGTTGCACATGGTTCTAGCAAGTTCATGGATGTTGTTTCCAAATGTCATTTGATCACCAATGTACCATACCGTGTATGTTTTTAAATATTAAAAAAGAAAAATTAACACGTATCTAAACTATACATGTAATCGCTTGACTTCAAACCCACCTTGTAACGTGCCAACTGCGGGCGTTGTGACATCGCTTTTAATTTCTATGATGTCCGCATCGTTCTTTGTTAATTTTCGTTTTGTCTTGAGTTCCGTGTTATAATTACGAACATCGATCCACACCTTTCCACCAGATTGTTTCCCCTTCTTGACAAGCACGTGATATCCGCCCCGTGTTTCAGATACCCAAAAGAAATCCCGATTTAACATGTCAAGTACTTTTTCAAGCATGTCTTCGTCCTTTTCATCGATATCAACGAGATAATATGGTTTTCGCTTCGTGCTTTTATGCACGGACGAAAAGATATTGACCTTCATCCTAGTAAACTCTCGTATCTTTTTATCGATGACATTACTTGTATCAGATTCATTTGTTGTCAAGTCTATTCCCTTGTTCATGATGGTGTACGCTATGTCGTTGTGGTGCTTCACGAAATCGTTATATCCCATCATGACTGATTTTGGCGTGAGATTAACATACAATGCACACGCACGTGGTGGAATGACCGTCCCGTCCTTGTCAACGTAAAAGTCACCGATCAAGCTCGTGCGTTTCAACCGCCTCATGATGGTATCCACGTCATTAAAATTGAAATAACTAATGAACGGTTTGACCGTCTTGATCTTCAAGTTAATGTCGTTACAGTACTTTTTTCGTGCGAGCAGAAAATATATCAAGACTTCATCACCCACGAGCGTTGGAAACGTGGTTTCAACAAAGTCACGAAGGGCGTGTTCATTTATTAACAAGGTATCAATGGTTATTTTTTTCATGATGTTTCACCACACTATCTTTCCCATGTTCTTATATTTATCCTTTTGATATTCTATCCAAATTGACATGGTTCTTAACCACGATACAAATATTCGTTTTGCATCTTCTCTTGATTCATGAAACTTTGTAACTATTTCACTTACTAGTGTATCATATAATACAAGTGGATGCAAGTTCTCTAAACTCGGTGTATCGTCATTAATTCTTTTTGTTAAGTAATCGTGAATCACTTGATCGTTTTTTTCTTCATTCATTTCAATGCACCATAGTTTTTAATCCAAGCTTTTGCTTGAGTTTTTATACACGGTATTAAATTCGATGGCAAAGGCATCCCGCAAATCTTCCTTTTTAAATGCCATGAACTTGTTACTATATTGATATGCATTTCCAAGAACTAGTTGATCAAAATTAGGGATTTTTAAAAAGATATCGCCTAAGTGACCATTGATATCGCTAGGAAATGTAAAAAAATATGGATACTCCATTTTTATCTTGTCCGTTTCTTCCTCTTCGTGATTTGTCCAACGAACATCTCGTATCTTATCATAAATGAATTGTTGCACGTCAGTAAAGTTAGTAAGTTCCTTAGAAAAAACGATCTTCCCGCATTCAATGTAATGAATTTTTACCAAGTAATCCCGCATCACGAGTATTTGTAATCGAACATCGTTACTTAAATTGAGACAGAGTTCATTGGTAGAAACTTTTACATCATTATCGGAATTTCTATGAATCATGTCTACTATTTCATCCAATATTATTTTTTGATCTTTAATAGTCATTTTATCAGTTCTCCAATTTGATTAATAACATGTAATGACATTAACACGCAAACACGTTTATGATTGAATGCGAACATCTCACCTTACTTAAATCATCTGATTCTAATTTTAAGTGCGTAGTCACTTGCCATCTTGTTTATCCGAGCCATCAATTTCTTTTAACGCCTTCACGTACCACGTGTTCTGAATGTCTTCATCGGTTATTTCCTTGAGTGTATCAATGTTCGTTATTGGTTTCCACCATGATTCAAACCCAAATATGATTTTTTTTAATTTTGGAACGAAAAATGCTGGGTGTTCACGATTGTAAATGATGATGGTTTTTTCAACCGTATTGAACGCCGTGGATTCTATACGTGCAATGCCACCGAGAAAAATCCCCAAGTATGTCTTGTCCTCGTATTCGTCCGAAGATGGTCTAATAGCAACTGATCCACCAATTTCGACACTAAGCGGAGGCAATCTAATGTCTTCAATTTCAATACCATTAACTATCCTTGGTTTTTTAAATTCATGCTTATATTCATTCATTTTTTTTCCATCCTTAATCATTATAAATAATGTACATTACATGCATGGGAACGAATAACAACGGTATCCCACCGAGCAACATTACCCACCAAAAGTTGAGTATTATCCATGTTCCCGTTTCAAATAATACTTGTGGGGTTGATGATCCGAAGGGAACGTTATATAACAAGATCGTTCCCCCAATCCATTCTATTAAGAGAAATGATATGAGCGTTCCAATCGCATAGTATATCAAGATAATACCATATTCATTCTTCATTTGTCGTCATCTTCCTTTGGAGATAACCCCTTTTGTTCTGCGATCCACCGCTTCACGATGATGTCTTGTTCCTTGTCATCATCGGGAACGTACGGACTCACGAGCGTTTTTCGTGGAAACCATTCGTTCTTTCCATTGACATTGAATAACACGGCACGAACGGTTTCATGAACAAACGTACCCGTTACCGTAACACGTTTTTTTGCTTCTTGTTCCTTTTTCTTTTTTTCACGTTCTTCTTTTTGTTTCTTCTTGCGTTCTGCTTCACGTTTATCACTTCTATAATCTAGGAAGTCTCCGATTAACATGGATCCAATTTCCTTTTCATATATCAGCGTGTCACGATAATTATCAAGTTCTGCGGGAATGATGATTTTGTTATTCATTGCATTCGTGATATCGATGTAAAGTGATAATTGATTTACATACTTGAGCATCTTTCCGATCGCTTCCATGATGTACGTTCCCAACTTCCCACCATTTAGAATCCACGTTGCGAAGTCTGACATGCGAAATGCATCTGGCTTGTTATATCCGACATTATTTAGATAAATCGAAGCCTTGATGCGTTGCTCATCTTCCGTTTGCATGGAAAACAACTTGACGATCGCAAGATCCAAGAACTCATCGTCAGATTGTAGCATCGTTCTAACTTGTTGGGTAGTAGCCCGTTGAGCTTTTGTTGCCATTTTATCTATACACGACCTTCTTGAATGATGATCCTAACCCACCACATGTTCGGCACGTTTGACTCCGATCATCATGAAAGATATATCCTTTTCCCCGACAGCTCGAACAAATATGCACGTCCTTTCTACGTGCTATCTCGAAATGCACTCGAATTTCCTTCTCTGATAGCCCTTTCAAGTACTTTTTCATGTCTTCGGTTAGCGTGATCACGTCGTGATCCTTGGTTCGAACTGAAATTCTCATGATAACTTCATCACGCACTTCTTTTTCCTTGATGCCGTGTTTTTCAAGCAAGAACGTTAATGTTTGTTCTGTAATGCGGATCAATTGCATTCCGAGTTCTGATCCTTTTTCAACTTCCTCGACCGCACGAGCATTATCGATCCTATAATCTTCGGTTAGTACACGATCAATCTCATGGGCTTCGCTTAAAAAGTGATACTCGAACGGTTCTCGTTGCTTGAATATTTCCATGACGATCTTCTTTTCTTCTTCGAGCGGTAATTTTGGAAATAATATGGGGCGATCTTCCTTTTCGATCATTTCCATCCACACACCAAACGATATCATGTTCCCGTTTGTATCGAACGCAACGGGAAGATCCCGTGCCTTTTCAAGTCGTTCTTCTAATTTATCAATGCTCATCGTTACACTCCACCTCTTGTATCGTGGTTTTTAACGTCTTGAGATGCGTTATCAAGTTATCTACGGCTTTATATTGCTCGTCCTTGTTATCGTGCATGTAATAGTCCTTGCTCGTGAACATCTCTCTATCAAGTTCGTACACTTTATCGTTGAGCTTTTCTCGTTCTTTGTTCATTTTTTTCTTACATTCATGTCTATCCATTATCACTTCATCCTTGTTTTGGTTTATCCTTTAGTAGTTCTTTCATGACATCGTTAGGTTTTAGAATTTTTGCGACAATTGGTGGATCATGATACCCGTGATTTTCACCTTTTTGTATTTTTTCTCTATTTTTCATAACTTTTCTATCAAATTCATTTTGCTTTCTATGAATTTCTTTTAATCGTAAATTGTATTTAACTAATCTCTGTAATCCTTTTCTCTTTTTACTCTCAGAGACCATAACTTTTTTCGATTTATTGTTGATATTGATAGGGCATAAACAACTCATCCCATCAATTTGAAATCCTTTTTCAATTATGAACACTTCATTTTGTCTAGTTGATAGAATGCTTTTCTCTAGTTCATATCTTGTTAATAAAATTTCTTCATCGTCATCATTTCTCATTAAAAAAACTGTTCCTCTTCCCATTTTTCATTTCACCTTTTTTACCTCTTCGAAATATGCATCAATAAAATCTGCATACGCATCCACTGGTTCGGAGAGAAAATTGATTTTTACTGAATATGTTAATCCACACCCAGCATGTGAACATTTTATCTCACCATTTTCCATCCCAGAAAGCGTTGAAGGTTTTTTTAACTCGATATTTATTGAGTTCTTCCCACAAGATGGACAGTTAAAGATTTTTGGAACCGTTTTTTGTGACTTTCGTGGTCGCACCGTTTTTCTTTTTCTTCTACCCATTTTTTTTCACATCATTATCAACATCGACATTCAAACCAAAAATAATCAACACGCAGATTTTTCGCATTCAACGATTTTCTCCATTTCGATTATTCGTGATATCATGCGTTTAATTTATAAAAAGCTGTTATGGGAAGTATTATCATGAGTGCCAAGCCCCAAAAAACATCGAAAAAAGAATTAAAAATGGAAGATCAATTAAAGTCGTTGTCAGATGCGAACAAGATGGTGCGAGACTTGTTCGTGAACGGATTACAAAATGTATCTAGGATGAGCTTGGATCAGATATCAGCAATTTCAATGAATGCACACAATCAAAAGTTCATGCGACTCGAAGCAGAAATCAACATTATCAAGGAATATCTTGATCAATATTTATCAAAAGATCCTAACTTCGTGATCGGGCGGTTCGTGTATCAAGTGAATCAAGCGTGGGCACTTATCAAAGTTCTCGTTCAACACGTCAAGAACAAGGACGTTCCCATTGATCCGAAACGCATCTTGGGATCAAAAACACGGGAATACGTGTACTTGCCCGACGTCATATTAGTTCCACTTGGGATGCAATTGTGGGAAAGTACCGATAAAAACATGGTCGGTGCGACCGTGTACATGTATGACGTTGAACACGTGACGGAACAAGATATTTACACGGTAGCAAACGCTAGACCGAGAATGTACTTACGCGGGGCGATTCAAAACCTTCCCACGAACGTGCAAGGTGAGTATTCCATATCAACATTGTCAAGATCTCCGTATAAGTTTAAGGACGGAAAGGTATCTCAAGCATTAACATTATCATCGGAAAATGGTGGGGTAAAAATTTCTCTCTCAAAAGATTTAGTAATTGAACCCGTTGATGCAATGTATAGAAACGATCATACCTATGAATCGTGGCATTTTGACCATATTCGGGTACATGATTGGGAGCACCTCGCATCCAAGCTTGGAAGACAACAAGTATCCCCGTTCGCAAGTGGGTTTTCACGATCAGAATCATACATTCTCCGATACACGAAGGTGGTAGCAAGTCGTCTTGACGATGTCATGAACGTGTATTTCTTCCGATTGATCGATGATGCCGACAATGAACTTCTCGTGAAAATTGAAAATAGAAATTTTAATAACACGATCATTCGTAATTTACAATCATTAGCCCAACGAAACGGTGGGGACATGTTTGCGAACGTGTATGTCTCGGGAACGACCTTGTATTGCACTCCGATTTCTATTTTACACGGAACGACCATGGTTAATTTAACGATGTGATGTCATGTTATCCGAAACACAAGTAAAAACATTGAGAAATGAAAAAGAAAAAATAATGGAAATGATTTCTGAAATGAGAACCGTCATTGATGGTCTCGTCATCAAGGGCATCCGTAATTTTGATGGCTCTGACATGGAATTGTTAAATGATCTCGTTGCTAAGTCCCGTGAATTAGGACTTGCTAGATTATCAAACGTCTTTAATTCGATCGTGAAAGTTGGAACGGAAAAAACACCCGAAAACTTGACGGTATCATTTGAATCCATGCAACGTGTCATTAGTTACTTGAAGGCATTAGATCGAGAACTTAGTACCGTGAACATTACCATCAAGAAACACGTGAAAAAAGACTGATTACTTTACATTATTTTTGTCGAATTTACCCACGGTGTAAATTCGCAAAAAAAATTCATCGTGCCATGAAAGATCGCAATGTTACTTGTGATTTTGTCCCAAATGAATGATTTTTATTCTATTTCCGTGTTCCTCACACACGGCTTGCACGTGTTCGGCAAGTACTCGTCTATGACATTGTAACTCGTGACCATAAAATAACTTTTTAGAAACGTTCCCACTAGGTGTCAACTTCTTTCTTTCAAAACATAAAAAACATGATATGTTATTTTCTAGCACGGGAGCAAGAATGCGGTCGATCTTATTCCATCGTGTCGTGATCTCGGTTTCATATCTTCGTTCAAATTCATTCCACCCAAGCCCGTTCTTTATTTCTTGTTTCAATGCTTTGGACGGTGCACATTCAACAACATGAACGTACTTGACTGGGGAAATCACTTCAGTAAGAACGGGTGGATTGTAATCCGTTACCCATTGAGAAAACGGGTGTAATCGCACGTCTATTAGACATTCGATGCCGTGTGTTTTTAACACGCTTCGGAAATCATATATTTTCATGCGTTGATATCCTATCGTGTATATCGTATTTGATTTAACCTTCATGTTTAATCATCATTATATCGGGTGTAAGGGATTATGGAACGGACTGTTTAATGGATTGGGATTAATAATTTTATCATATACTTCTGCTACTAGGTAAATAAGCTTCATGATAGCAATCATGTTATGCTGTATTTGTAACGTGTCATGTTCAGTTCCTTGTATTATCTTGTCTAATGCGATCTTGACATCTTCTGTGGTCATTTCATTGTCATCATGGGTATCGGTCGTTACTGTTTTATTGTACTCCGCCATGCCAAAACGATCCGTCACCTATTATTGTATACACGGCATTACTTACCAAGAAAAAAAGCTTGATCGTGTCAATCCAATTAATGGATAATTGTTTCGCACCACATTCTTCACGTGTTTTGTTTTTTCGTGTCGGCTCATTTAATATTAATTTAACATCTTCATTATCATGACACATAATATTGTATGATAATTGAACTCGTTTTTAAAATTTTAAAACACACGTTCGGGTTTTAACGTCTTAAAAAAATAATTATTTCTTGATGCACGTGATGGTATTAAAATCCCATGCGTCCGTGTCTTTTTCAAAGGTACATTCAAACGTACCTCGTGAATACACGTCTCCCCACGTGCCACTTTTTACTTCTAAATCACCTTTGACGGTAATGTTAAAATCGGCTTTTTCACCAGCACTTTCTATGATCGTGTCAACCTTCTTAGATATTTTCCATCCTCTGTCATCTAAGATATTCATGCTATCTTTGATGTCAATGGTAGTCGGTATTGGCTCTCTAATGATGAACATGAGCGTTTTTTCTGAGATCCCGATGTCATCGATATCTAACACGATTTTTTCTTGCACGGTCACGACACTTTATTTACAATTTATGATGGTATAATTTTTTGTATCTTTAGAACGGTGATTTTTTGTGAACTCACAAGACTTTTCGTCTGGAGTAGCAAACACGAGTGGCTTGCTATCCCCCATTCCAGAGAATGTCACATCTTTTGCGTTTTCTATTGATACGTGGTACTTGGAGAATGGTAACGTGCTTTTTATAATTGCGATCTTATCACCTTCAGCTTCTATTTGCCATCCATTTCCATCAAGAGACGCCATGTTCTTTTTAAATTGTTTAAAATTCTTTGGATCGGTTGGGACTTCTAGCCATGCACTAATGGTCGTGTTTCTTGTTATCTTTGCTTCGTGGGCTTGAATAAGATAAATATTTAATTTCATTTTTTAATCACCTTGATAACACTTGCGATCTATATAAAAGAAATATCGGAAAGTTGATCATTAACGATTTAAACTTTTAAAAATGGGAAGTGAGATATAAGGACATGAGTTTTCATGAAACCCCGTCAAAGTGTCAAGATCATTATTGGATCTTCGCAACAAACATTGAGACTAATTATCCCGATCCTACAATGCGGAATGGGAAGTGGCTCATTTTTATTCATGTTACTGAGATCGATGAAACGTGGGAACTGATTAAGATCGCACTCAATGAAGGATTGCTCGGAAAGACAGCAAAGGTATCTACCATAAAACAGAATCCTAATGTTAAGGATAAAGACACGAAGGTTATCTGCGTGTATACGTATGATTCCGATGATGAAGATGATGTCATGAGAATACGAAACGAGATAAGAAAATTAGGGTTCGTGAAAAAACTCCCGTACAAGACGGATCACGCAACAGTTAGTGGAAAATATGAAGTGCGGGGACACGTAAAAATTTCCAAGTATTACGTGTAATCATTTTTTTTCTAGTCGGTGATCGTGTTTTTCTAAAGTAGTGATAAATTCGATTTCCTTTTTATAAAGGATGATACCAAGATGAAAGTCATGGAATCATTTGAAAAATTAAATATGTTTGCACACGGCATCAAGGTTGCCATGCAAATGAATACCGTGAGGAATTACTTGTCTGCAATGATCGTGAAGCACAATCGATCCGAAATTACTGAAGAAGATCGCATGATATTGCGAGAAGAATTAGATAAAACGAGAAACTCATTAACATTAGTGCTTGACGTTCTTCCAGAACTGTATAACGAATTCATTGGCATCACCACGCTCGTGACTGACGAGCTTTACGTGACTGCGTTAAAGAAGATGATGAGCGTCTCTGGGTTCTTGGGTACATTTAACATTAATGATCACGTATCGAACGACATCCTTTCGTTCGGATCAGCGTTAACGAGTGTAGCAATGGCTATTTAACACGAAGTAAGAAATAATCAAGCAAGTTTGCATCGTCTAGTATGATTGAGCGTGGTTCAAGACCTAATTCATACATTCCTTGTACGAATACATGTAATTCACGGGGCATGTTTGGACAAAAAAACTTGTAAAGGTTACGTCCGATGTACAAGTAATGATCATATCCATTCAACTTTTTTATCGTCTTTTCAATGATATTGGACCACTCAAATCTGACTTTTATTGTTATCCCGTTGCTCGGAAGCGTTTTTAATAACATTTTTGGATCACCACATTCGACAACCATGCCTTTTTTCAAGATCACTATTTCATCTACCATTTCACACATGGGAAGGTTGTGCGTCACGATGCACGTGGTAATGCCCATGACCTTGTTAATCTTTTTCAAGTAATTAAAAATGTTGTTTTTAAGATGCTCGTCCAAGCCAGTTGTTGGTTCATCTAAAAATAACAATTGCGGGCGAATGATGATTCCCATTGCAATGGATACCCGCTTGCGTTCACCACCCGAAAGATTTTTCGTGGGTATGGATCGAAGCGTTTCATCAATGTTAAGTATATCGAGAACTTCGTGGATCGTTTCCGTTCCCTTTTTTGATGAGAAAAACATTGGATCAAACATTGATCCCATGATACGAATATTGTCAATAGCAGATAATGTTGGATACATGTTTAACCTATCGTCTTGAGGTATGTATCCTATATGCCGTTGTATTTGTCGAGTTTCTTTTATGATATCATACCCGAGAACCGTTCCACCACCAATATATGGTTTGAGTTGCCCCGTGAGACATCGTGCGAGCGTGCTTTTTCCACCACCAGATGATCCAACGATAGCAATTATCTTGGAACGTTCAATGGAAACACTTACATCTTTAATAATGGTCGTTTTTCCAATCTTCACGGAAACGTTTTTAACATCTATATCCTTGATCATCGCTCTGCACCCGCAATGATATTGAAATAATCGTCCATCGTTGCCTCGTTTTTTGGCTCGATCTTGTGAAATTCCATGTTTTTTGCCGTGAGTAATGCTATTATGTCAAGTGTTGTTTGTCTCGTGGGCATGTCAGAAAATACACGCAACCGTTCACCTTTCATGAGTACGTGCGTGACGTGTGATATTGATTTAATTAAATCAATCGCATTATCGTCAAATTGTTCAAGGATGATATCAACAACGAACCCTTCATTCGGGAGTTTTTTAAGAATCTCGCTTGGTGAACCGTATTCAATGAATCCTTTTGGCTTCATGAAGATTGCGATCTTGTCACAAAATTCAGATTCTTCGGGAAAATGCGTCACCACGATGAACGTTGTCTTGTAAATGCGGTTTAATTTTTCAATGTATGTCCACACGATGTGTCGCATGACGGGGTCAAGCCCAGACGTTGGCTCGTCCATGATGAGTATTTTTGGACTATGGATCATTCCAATCGCCATTGATATTCTCCTCTGTTCGCCTCCGCTTAGTTTCTTGATTGGAAGGACATTGCGTTGATCATTCATGATGTCAAGGCTATCAAATAATTTTTCTGCTTCTTTTTTAATGACATCATCACTTAACCCGTATTGACGACCAAATATATACATGTTTTCCATCGCTGTTATTTCTTGGTAAACTCGACTCAAGTCTTGTGGAATGTATCCAAAAAAATGTGATATGGTATCACGGTTTGCACGCATGTCCACGCCACACATGAAAATGGAACCATCGAACTTGAGATCTTGCTCATTAAGTATTCCTTTAACGGTCGTGGTCTTACCCGCTCCCGATTGTCCAATGATACCCACGATTTCACCGCTCTTGATGTTAAAATTAACATCCTTAATGATAGGGTCACCATTTGGGCGATACACGGTTAATCCTTTCACGGAAAGATCTATTTCGAGGAGATCAAGGGTTTTATATGATGTTCTTCTGCTCATGATTTACACCAACGTTTTCTTTCGGGAAAATATTATGAAGGTCACTATAAGTGCTATGATAGCATATAACAAGAGCATTAACACTTGCGGAAGTATTTGTGGGAATGTTAATCCCTTATACATGATACCAATAAGTGCGATTTCTCCTTGTGTCATCGGATCGTATGGAGTCACTTGCATCATCCATAACGTGAGTATGAACACGAACACCGTGAGAAACCCTTGGTTTGCTTGAAGCTTTGTTTTTGAAATAGATGATACGGCAAATCCAAGCGATATTCCAAGAATGGAAACGACAAACATCACGATAAAACAATCAATTATTGATCCCATGACGACTTGTTCTAATCCAATAAGCGGAAATAACACGAGCCATATTACCAAGAAACTTAATATCTGTAAAACGGAAAAGATGATATATGAAAGGAACTTGGCGATCACAACTTCATTTCTTTTAAGAGGTGCAAGTAATAATCGTTGAAGAGGGACATCGTCCACGATGGATGGTGCCGTAGTGATCATTGCCGAACCGAAGAATGCGATGCTTATGAGTGATGGAATGAGTAATCCCATCCACAACGGTCCAACTGGAATCGTATTAGAAAATTCAGATATCACGTCCGTGATCACGGCATCAAGCACGAAGTCATGATCAGTCCTAAAGTTACCAATCGCAACATTCACGTTATCAAGAACTTCTGTTGGTTTGTGTCTATTTGTTGAGTCAATAACTACATCGATTTCAACGGGAAGATCTTGCGTTAAATTCGTTTCAAATCCATCATGAATCACTACATATCCGTGTATAATTCTAAGTTTTAAGTCGTTCTGTGCGTCCGAAACTGACGTGTAATGAACCATCGTTGATTCATTACGCATGTAATCCACGAGCGTGGCTGATAAATCAATTGTTGGCGTTGCGTTCACGGTAATACTAAGATTATCCAATAACACGTTAACCGAATTTGTCATGCTCGCAGACGGATAGATGTACGATTGATATGCATTAATGGTCGAAAGATTGAGGGCGAATGAAAACGTCCCCTCATCAGATCCGTTCACGGTAACTTGGTACGTGTAGTTCTTGAGAAACACGTTCATTTCGATTTGATAAAGAGAATCGTTATCAACACTCATGAGAACGGTGGATGATGATCCATTAATAGCCGTGATGTTTCCGTACGAAAAGGAAACGGCACACGTGGTAAGAAAATCGCTTCCGATCATCATTCCGAATGAACTCGCTGTAAATGCGGTAAGCGTCCCATTGATAATGTATGTATCACACGATCCGATTAATATTTCATTATGAAGTGATGAAATGTTGTTAAAGTCCCGTTGAAAATACATGCTTTCCCCAGCAAGTAAAGTCGAACTCGTGAAATTGATCTTGGTATCGGTAATGTTTAGATACACGTTTGACGATTCATTATAATCCCAGTTTGATTGTAACGCCCCGATAGTTGCATAATCGAATGAATCGTTTAATTGATACCCAGACGATGAATCTTGATCTATAATAGCAATGATCGTTGGGGACGATACATTGTATTGTGCCAATTTCATCGTGGTAATGACCATGATTGGCATCAAGAAAAAAATAGCTAACATTGCTTTATCCTTTGAAAATGTCCGCACTTCTTTTCTAATGAATGATAAAATCCTAACTAAACATCTTTTCATTGAGTTCAATGCATTTTTGCCCGTCATCGTGTTTGACCTCTTAAGTTTAAATAACCTAGTCTCCGTAAGTTGTTTATAAATTTACACGAATTGGCGATCGTTTTAACATTTAAAAAATGACTAGATATATGATGGTCATGAATGATTTTGGTGAGATGTGATGACTTCAAGATTTGATAGACAAGAACGAATTGATGGATGGGATCAATCCCTCATGGATAAAACCGTTGCAGTCGTTGGACTAGGAGCTCTTGGTTCTAATATCGTGCTTGGACTCATCGGGCTTGGTGTTAAAAACATAATTGCGTTTGACTTTGACATCATTGAATTGCATAACTTGAATCGACAAGTATTATTCACGGAAACAGACGTTGGTCGTTTTAAAAGCGAGGCGATGATGGATCGCGTGAACGAACGAAATTCTGAAATTGCCTTCGTTGCAATCAAGGAAAAAGTCACGGAAGATAATGTAGAATGGTTGGTAGAGGATGCGGACATCATTATCGGTGCATTGGATAACATTCACGGTCGCCTCGTGATCTCTGATTTCGTTATCACGAATGATAAGGTAGGAATACACGTGGGAACGAGTGCGTTCGGAGGAGAGATTTGTACATATTCACGGAAAACTCCGTGCTTAAGATGTTTTTTAACAGAACCAGAAAATGAAGAAGCAAACCGATGCACGATGGATCCAGAACCAGCTATCGTGGATACGAACATGGTTATCGGATCGCTTGCGGTCGGGCAAGTACGTAATGCTTTGATTCCATTAGAAGGACATCAACCTATCGAACCTATCTTGTATTATAATGCAATGCGAACGAAAAAGGTCTTCATCTCGAGGGGTAAAGATCCCGTGACTGTGCATCGGTCTGAACCTTTTTGGTACGAGAATGTCACGAGAAAACCAAATTGCATGTGTAATGAACATAAGGATTGATTACATGAGTGATAAACGAAGAATCATTAAAAGAGAGAAAGGGACTAATGATATTAAAAAAAAGAAAATGCTTACGATAGCATTAAATGAATTAAAGACATCTAGTGATAAAGTTGTCACGTTCGATCCGAACATTAAATCTAAACCAATAGCAATGCCACCAGATTTATCTTTGATTGATATCAATTCGTTAGATCATCGAGAAATTATTCGTAACATTCCAGAGCTAGAAGAATTAAAGAAACTCGATCCAGAATTTACACCAAATGATGATCCAGTCTTTGAGGTTGGTATCATATCATTTTCCCGAAAAATAATTGACATGTTAGGACACGGGGATAACGATGAACTTTACAAGGACATGAAAAAAATTCATCAATCTTTGATAGATCGTGACAATGAAATGCTCGAAGAGAATGTTAGAAAAGTGATCGAAAATACTGAAAAGATGCCAATGCTCATCAAACATTTTTTAGTGTTCATAATCGATCTTGTATTGACATAAGTAAATAATAATAAACGTGATTACTTGAGAATCGGAAGGATAATTTCAATATCAACAGTGGATGTTCCCAATCATCCCTCATCGGTCGTATTTATGAGTGGATGTAATTTTAATTGTGGTTTTTGTCACAATCACTTGTTAATTAATCATGATGAGGGCGGTGATGTCAAGATCAATGACATTGCCCGCATGTTAAATGACATATTACTTGCTGATGTTGTGAGCTTTACTGGTGGCGAACCATTGTTACAAGTGAATGAGTTATTTAAACTCATGAAAATGATCCCGTTGAAAAAGATTAGCGTTGACACGAACGGGTTATTTCCAGACGCCCTTGATAAAGTCGTTCAATTACCGAACATGATGCGTGTCGCAATTGACTTAAAAGGCACGTTTGAAAATTATCCAGCAATTTGTGAAACATCATTATCATCATCAATCATAAAAGAACGAATTAAAAAAAGCATTAAGATCGTATTAACACGTGGAAAAATCTTGGAAATACGCACGACATTTTCACCTTCATATATATCACGACAAGACTTGACGAAAATGTGTTCCTTTCTTGAAACGTGTGGGTTTAACGGTATTTATGTTATTCAATCGTTTCGCTCAATGGGTGTAAGATGTCCCGAGAAATTTCAAGAAGCAAACATTGATGGCGTGAAAGAAATTGCATCGTCTTTAAACAAGGCTTTTCCATCATTCACGATTAGTACAAGATAAATTGATTAATCCTTAAAAACAATGTAATGGATGATCAAGTTAGACAAAACACTATAATCATTAACGGAGTAAAATGGCGTGAAGGTACACTATAAGAATGGTATACACATAGAATTTAATGATGGAAAGAGATTACTTGTTGATCCACTCGCAGTTCCTAAATATAACCCAGATTTAATATTACTCACTCATGCCCACGCTGATCACGCAAAAGGTATTAAGGACATTGACGATCTTGATGAATTTGACATGGTAATGTCCGAACAAACATACGGGATCAAGAACCGTAGCATAAAACATCTCCGAAGAATATTATATCCACCAATAAAACGAAATGGATTCACGGTTACAGCATATCCTTCTGGACATTGTCTCGGTTCCGTGCAGTTTAAAGTGAATTATGATGATAAAGATATCATATTCACTGGAGATTTCAACGTGAACGGGACGCTTCTCGAACCAAAACCTCAACAACTTCAAGGGGACATACTCGTTACTGAAGCCAATTTTGGGCATCCGTTTTTTACATTCAAGCCCCGATTTTCCGTGCTAGGTGATATCGTGGATTGGGTAACGAAGTATAAAGACAAGATCAAGATCATGTTCATGACGGGATTAGGAAAGGCACAAGAGCTCACGCAATTATTCACGCAATCCGAACTTGATCAAGAAATTTGGGTACATTCGTGGTATTGGTACAATAATAAGATATTCGAAAAATATGGCGGTCGCTTGGGGAGATATGAAAAATTAGATAAGTACTCTGATATTAGTGAAGGAAGCATTGTCATCCATCCACCATTAGATAGGGTGGATCATTTTCACGGTTCTAAGAAGGAGATGCGAAGCATGTTAGATCTTGATACCGATCCCATGATAGCGTATGTTTCGGGATGGGCAAAATGGTATCATCACGAAGGGGCATTTCCATTGTCAAGTCATAGTGATTATGTCGAACTCATGAGATATGCTGTTAAGTCAAAGGCACGTAAGATATACACGTTTCATGGATTTGCTGAACGACTTGCGAATGATTTACGAGAACGATTCGGGTTAGAAACAACTCATCTCACGACCGATAATTATCCCGATTTCATCACGGATTTAGACGGTCGGATGGATCAAATAAAACGAGCAAGACAATTACATTAAAAAAAGTTTTCCAATGACATCTTATTTTTCTTTTTTGTTTTCTTGACGACAACCTTTGCTGTTGAGCTAGATCCATAGGGTGTTGGTTCTGGTAATGTTGACATCATTTTTTCAATATTATGGCTCTTGTTCACGACTTTTGGTTTTGGTTTTTTATCAATGCCCCACTCTTTAAACGAGATGTCAATTTTTTGTTCTAGTGCTGGTTGTACAACGACACGATTTACCATGTCCAAGAATCGTTTCTTGTAATAATCCCAATCTACCAAGTTTTCAATGGTTGGATCATCAACATCAGCACCCGTCCATCTCTTCAAGAATTGTTTTCTCGTATCCTTGTCATATTTAAAAAATATCATGGGAATGGTTCGTTCTGATATTCCGCATGGGATTGATATTAATTCCGTTCCTCGTGTCTGCGTGATCTTGACATCCTTTAACACGGGATATTTTGAAACGATCCATCGCACGCTATCATCTAGTGGCACATCAATTCCTAAATCCCTCGTCCGAAACCCAGCCATGACAAATCCAAGACCTTGTTTCAACCCCATGTTTGAATTGCTATATGCTGTCTTGATGCGGTTCACGTCAGTATTTGATAATTCAATGAGCGGATCGCTCGGTGATAAATCAAGGACACGTACTATCCTCCTCGTGTTTTCCATGTCCTTCTTATTCTTGTAATCGTTGAGATATTGAATCTTAAGAAGCGTGTTGGGATTGAACGGAAATTCTGAAATACCTTTTTTTTCCAATGCATCGAGAACAGTCTTTGCATTATTAATGCGTCTGATTGATGAATCGCTTACATCTCGTCCTTCAACTATTAATTCAATGGGAAGCGTGCAATCATCGATTTGCTTCAAGAATTCGTTCACGATGTCTTTTGCTTTTTGATACCCTTCTTTTAATGAGTTTAACACGGGTGGTGAATATGCTTCATCATAAATTCGGGCAGTTGATTTCTTGATCAACCCCAATTCTCCCTTACGAATGATTTCAGAACCTTTTAGTTCCGCAATTTCCTTTTTCCCCTTTATTTTATCATAAATGATATATTTCTTCTTTGCTTGCGTGAACATGAGATCGTATGGTCCGTCCCGTTCAAAGACAAGATCGCAAATGGGTTCGTGTTTCCATTGATCCCTTCCCAATTCCCATTGTTCCTTTGTGTTCACGATCTCATAATTATTATAATTCGTGAACTTGTCCCGAGTGTTCTTGTTAAGAATGTAATCTAACAAGCTAACTGCGATGGGTTTCGATTCATTCGGATCATTTGTTTTAATGTGAACGAATCTTGGAAATGTAATCGGTAATGCACTATAATACCCGTCCGTATCTGCTTCGATCAAGTGTGAAAAATGATTAAACAGATCGATTCCACTCATCAACACTTTTTGTCCACGAATGGTCGTGCAACCCGCTACTCGATGATCACCCCATTCAAACGGAATGGGCATGACACCGTATAACATGTTGATCTTGATCTTTTTTGATAATTGTGTATTTTCATTATACGTGATCATGAATTCGTATGCAAAGAGTTGTTCCTTGCACTCTGCTGTCTTGAGATCTTCGGGATCACGTGATTTTGTATACTTGATTTTTTCATTAATCACTCGTTTCATTGCTTTTTTATACACGAGTCTATCCTTTCGCAATGATCTAATTCGCCCAGAGAAGAATTTATGTGCTTTTTGGCAAAACATTGCTTCGATTTCTTCTTTTACTTCCATCGAAAATTTATTTTTTAATTTTTGTTTAACTACCTTCTTGATTACATCATTTAACGTGGTATCCTTGTTTTTGGAACGTTCTTGTAAGAATTGACTTTTCGCGAGTGCAATATCTTCATCAGTCGCAAGCATTATCTTAAGCTTCCGAATCCAAGGACGCTTGATCTGACAATTGAAATCCGCTTCCTTGTAATCACACGTTACACAATCATGTTCAGTCATGATGGCATACGGTTGGAAGTTCTCGTTCATCATTAATGACGGATACAATGAAGCCACATCATTATGAATGATGAGAATGAGTCCAATATAATATGAACTCCCGTTTTTTTGAACGCAAGATGCAATGAGATCGTTAAGCTGACTTTTTAGAGTAGCCACGCATTCATCACGATTGGTTACCGTGAAGTTGTTATCCCGTTCGTATTCTTCAATGATTCCATCCACGTGTTGTTCCGCATTGTTGGATAAGTTCTTGATAAAATCTAGATCGATCTTGACTTCCATGTCAATATCATTTCGATATAATCCTTTTGCATTGAGTTCGACCTTTCCACCCTCGTATGAATCAATAAGCACGATATATCCATCCTTTGGTTGTTTAGGAAGCGATTTAAAGTACTCCGTCATGGTCTTGGTTTTAAGTTTTTTCGTGAATTCTTTCCATGTACTCATGGTCTTGAGGGTACTACTTGTTATCTTGTATCGATCTCCAAGATCATTATCCGTGACATTTTTACCTAATATTCTCCATCGGGCAGATTCTTGCAAGAAATAATTTTTTGCGACCATGAGACTCCCCTTGCGAACCGCATCAAAATATCTCATGGGAAGATCGGATGTTAATGAAAAACCAAATGCTGTCATGAGTTTTTTAAGGATAAGATACGTGAAATAAAAGTCACTTGCGTTGTAATAGAATGCTGAAAATGGATCGTATTTATCACTTCCCTTTGTTAATGACTTGTTAAAATCTTCAATATCGGTAAAGTCTTCTGGTTCTACCTTAAAGAACTTTTTTGTAGCAAACTTGAGTGTTTGTTGTCCTTTTGGAAGGTATGAATACTTCTGAACGTAATGCCACGCATCCAACATGATGACACCTTTCAAATCAAAAACATCCTCGTATTTTGCATAGCGAAATCCGTATTCTTTCATGACCTCAACATACTTGCTACTATCACCGTGTATTAGAACAGAAAGGCGACGGGCAATGTAATTCCAGTCAAAATTATCTGAGTTATATCCACCAATAACTAGTGGTTTTAACTTCTTAATGAAATTTAGAAATTTCACGATGGTTCCTTTTTCATTCGTGGGAATGACACGAACTTCAATGCCCATGAAATCCCCCTTCTTGAAAAGAAATGAATTGGTAACGTGTTCGTCAACTTCTTCTCGGGAAATGATATCCTCGTTATAGATAATGATCCCGAGATCATTGAATCGAAACCCATTCATTACGATGGGATCTGTTTCAAAATCTGGTTTCTTGAACGGTTTCTTGAAGACTTCAATATCCCATCCTAACGTTGGAAGATCGGGAAGGCGTTCGAGAGGTGATTCTGTAATATCTCGTACCCAATTATTGCGGACGCTTACCTTATAATGTCGTCCAATTTTCAAATTGTTACCTAATTCAACAGAAACGCGGACTTCGAATCGAATTTTATTTTCTCGGACGGTCTTCACGTTTAAAACTTTTTCAATCTCGTTACTAAACTTTGGTATGTCGTTCGGTGTCGTGAACACGACCTTCATGACATCCGTTTCTGATGGATACAGAAATCTAAAGAGTGGATGCTCTGCATCATACATTCGTTCCCGTTCTATTCGTTTGATTCGTTTCGTGATTCTCTTGATCTCGCTAGCCGTATCGTTCCACATTGATAAATCATTTAATGTCACGTATAAAAATGGATCAAATTGATAAACCACGCAATAATTCTTGTTTTTATCAGTTCTAAAATATAATTCCAACCCCGATTGTTCAATGCGTTTATCGGTGTTTGGTTCAAATGCACTCTTGACAGTAGTTACAAAATCAATCAAAAACCCTTCAAAAACGGCATTGCTTGGGTTTACATACATGCTAATTTTTTTACTTGATGACGATGACATGTGACATCAAAAAAAAATAATTATTTCCACGTGATGAGTCCACCATATTCAGCGGATTCATCAAACATGGCTGTTTGTTTATTAACTTGTGTATCGATCCATTTCTTGACTGCCGTTTTTGCTTCTTCCTCTTCCTTATTGAATTTTTTCATAACGAACTTAACTAAGGTATCGTATGATTGGACTATCTCATCTTTTAGCTCGGCTTCCAAGAAATCATCAACGCTACCACTTGGTTCCGTTTCGCCCGTGCTGTCAACTACTTGAATAGATGACTCGTCCTTCTTTGATTTTTTGCGTTTCAAGATGTCTTCAACAGTCTCTCTTTTTCCATCAGACTCTATCGTCGTCGAACGCTTTAACGCAGATACGAATTTTTCGTAATCCCGTTCGCAAAGCTCGTTCATGCCAGTAAGGAGTGCTATTTTCTTATCCTTTCCGACAAGCTCGATGGAAACATTCACGTCAAGATCTGTATTATAGTTATTAATGCGTTGTTTCATGTCATCTACATAACTTTGAGCTTCACCAGCATCTTCAAAAGAAATTTTCAAGTAATGCTTGTTGATCAAGTTAATGCCCTTGTATTTAATTATTGCTTTTTCCATTTTTGCCATTACACTCATGGGCTATCACCATTTTCACTATTAATAATCGTACTTATAAGAATTAAATTAAAGGATCTTTTTATCATCGTCATGATCGGGATAAATCGACTTGATCTTCGTGTATGCGGTTGACCACGAACCGTCAAACCGTACACATCGATCATCAAGATATACATCCGCAAACATCTTGTTCGGGTTCAAGTCGGGCGGTTGGAACTTGTTTTCATTGATAGCATCATAAGGAATTGCATGTTCGTCTAGAAATCCCTTGACATTTTGAACATTGGATCGGCATGTATAAACGATCACGTGCCAACCATCGTCTTTTAACTTTTCCATGTGTTCCTTTGCCCCGATAATTGGATCATCGAAATGTTCATCGCCCTTCCATCGTTCATATTCGTGTATGACACCGTCAAAATCCACTCCAATCGTGAGCGGTCTCTTGTAATTACTCATGATCATTCCTCCAATAAACAATATGGACACGAAATCTTTCTCGAAATGTATGATTGATCAAGTAACATCCCTTGGGAAAGCCCCACATCATCTGACGTGATTATTTTGGACGCATTCACGATGGTTTCTAGATCAATGGTTCCAATCGGTCGAAGAATGACATCAAATGCAGAGAGTGCAGCTCCACGTGCATACACGACGCGAACATCTTGAGAAAACGCACTTGAAATGTTATCAAAAATTTCTTTTAACACGCTTAATGATGACTCGGAAGTCATGGTAACGATCAAATCGAGTTTATCAATGTTTTCATCAGAAACATAATCAATACCCTTGGTTAAACAATCAATTCCATGTTGCACGTGTTTTATAGCGTTCTTATCATCTCTACTTTTTGGAATGACGATGTTAATGGAAACTCTATCAATTCTATCAATGGGATCATCATTGTTATCCTTGAGCAATAATAATCCATTGAAAACCGATACATCCCGTCCACATGTTTCGATTGCAATCTTTGAGTTAATGAGTTTTTGATCCTCAAATCTCAAGTATTGGGCAATGAATTTTGCATTTTCTTTAATTAAAGGATCACTACCACGAAATACAATGGTATCCGTGATTCCATTCCCGAGATCGTACCGATCAATCATTAATCTATAAAAATCTTCACTCGTTTTCAATGTAACCGTGTCGATAATATTAGTGTCAAATTGAAATGATGGTGCATGGACTTCACATTCTTTTGGTGGTCGCTTGTTACAATGCGGACAACCATCTAATTCCACACTAACTTGAGAAATTCCAGTAAGCGGAAAACCAGTTGCCCAAAAAGATTTCGTTTTCATGATTATCATTTTATATTGACTAGTTATGGAACTAATTTGAAATCCCACGCCCTAAAGGACGTGGATTCGAAGGGTGATCCTATGAAACGACCAACACTACTGGGCAATCCAAATGCCCTCTATTCCCTATCCCGAAGGACTGAGGAACTCCTTTTTTCGAAAACCGTAAACGGTTCGCAGTAGCAAAGCGGGAACGCATCGTTTTCATGGATAGCCGTGCTATTTTATTAACGAGGATACCAAACCAACCTCAGTTTTTCCACAGTGCGTTCACGGGTACTTGCATGATGTACTGGTATCTCATCTAGTATTTAAAGGTTTTATGATAAAAATAGAGTAAATGATTCGTTGAACAAAATGAATTAAAATAGATCATTATCGTCCAAGAATGCATCACATTGAGGATCGGTGGGATTATCGTGGCAATAAATGATTCGTTCTTTTAACTCGGTAAAGAGTAGCGACTTTTCATTA